>ENA-UOOC01003573-UOOC01003573.1-human-gut-metagenome-genome-assembly--contig:-C48old-NODE-3573-length-10561-cov-30.297068_pt1 | contig 10561 bp, 8 predicted proteins | sample MGYA00242469_ERZ724016 | MGnify/ENA metagenome assembly ERZ724016 | reverse complement strand
CGACGGAACGAATCCTTGCAGGCAAGGCTTCTTATCCTCTGTGCTCGTTTCTTCCGTTCCAAACCGCAAACTGAATTTGCGGTTTGGGTTTTTTCTATGCAAATCTGCAACGACCTCTCAGTCTCGGCTGCGCCGAGCCAGCATCCCTACCCCTTTTGTCCCTTCGGGACATTTCCCCCTGATAGGGGGAATCGGCCCCTGGGAGGGAAGCCTTTGGGGTGCTCACATTGCGGCGAGCAGGGGTGGGAGGTCCAGGAGGGTTTCGGCGACCTGGTCGCAGCGGGCGTCGGCGCGGGCGCGGGGGCCGCAGAAGATGGTGGGCAGGCCCGCGTTGCGGCCGCCCTGCATATCGCTCGAGAGGCTGTCGCCGATCATGACGGCGCAGGCGCGGTTCTCCTCGCCGAGCTCGGCGAAGACCTTGTCGAAAAATTCCCGGTCCGGCTTCTTGCAGCCCATCTGCTCGGAGATGAACACCCGGTCAAAATATTTCGCCATGCCGCTGTCGGCGATGCGGCGGGTCTGGATGTCGGTGCTGCCGTTCGTCACGATGCAGATCTGATACCGCTCGTGCAGCTGCCGCAGGACCTGCTCGCAGTGCGGCATGAGATCGTGCTGCAGGCGGAGCGCGTTGTGATACGCCTCGTTGCATGCCGCGGGTGAGGCGTCGATGCCGCAGCGCTCAAACAGCTGCCGGAAGCGCTCGTCGTACAGCGCATCCTTCGCAATCTCGCCGCGCTCAAAGCGCTCCCACAGGCGGTCGTTGATCGACCCGTAGAGCTCCAGCAGCTGCGGCGTGCATTCCACGCCGAACTGCGCGAGCGCGGCGCGCAGCGCCCGCTTGTAGCCTGTCTGAAAGTCAAACAGCGTATCGTCGATATCCATCAGCAGAATGCGCACCGGCATAAGAGGATCCTCCGGGAAAGCTTTTTTGTATTGTAGCATGGTTTATGCTATAATACAAAGAGTTTTTGAAAAGGAGCCCCTTCATGCAGACCATTACCGAACTTCTGGCGCAGGAACTCAACTGCAGACAGGAATATATCGCAAATGTCATCGCCCTTCTTGACGAGGGCAACACCATTCCCTTCATCGCCCGCTACCGCAAGGAGCAGCACGGTGCCATGGACGACACGACGCTCCGCACGCTTGAGACGCGGCTGCAGTATCTGCGCAATCTCGCCCAGCGGCGCGAGGAGGTCAAGGCCTCCATCGCCGCGCAGGAAAAGCTGACGGACGAGCTGGCAAAGGCCATCGACGAGGCCGCGACGCTCGCGGAGGTCGAGGACCTCTACCGCCCCTACAAGCCCAAGCGCCGCACGCGCGCGACGATCGCCCGGGAAAAGGGCCTCGAGCCGCTGGCGGACGCTATCTTTGCCCAGACGCCGCGCATGGACCCGCCCGAGGCGCTGGCCGCGGCGTATATCGACCCGGACAAGGGCGTCGGGACGCTGGAAGACGCGCTGGCCGGCGCGTCCGACATCCTCGCAGAGCGCATCTCCGACGACGCGGAGGTGCGCAAGAGCCTGCGTGCGCTCATGCACCGCCGCGGCACGGCGCAGTCGGCCGCGGCAAAGGAGGAGGACGAGAAGACCGCCGTCTACCGGCAGTATTTTGATTTCTCGCAGCCCATCTCCCGCCTGCAGAGCCATCAGATCCTGGCCCTCAACCGCGGCGAGCGCGAGGGCGCGCTGAAGGTCAGCCTGACGGTCGACCGCGACGAGGCGCTGCAGTGCATCCGCCGCGGCGTGGTAAAGCCCGGGAGCCCCGCGATGGACTTCATGAAGGCTGTCTGCGACGACAGCTATGACCGGCTGCTGGAGCCCAGCATGGAGCGCGAGCTGCGCACCGCCCTGACTGACACGGCCAACGAGCAGGCCATCCACAACTTTGCGCTCAACCTCCGCCCGCTGCTCATGCAGCCGCCGGTCAAGGGCGCGGTCACGATGGGCCTCGACCCCGGCTACAGCCACGGCTGCAAGGTCGCGGTCGTCGACGAGACGGGCAAGGTGCTCGACACCACGGTCGTCTATCCCACCTTCGGCGAAAAGCAGAAGCAGGACGCCATCACGAAGCTCTCTCAGCTCATCAAAAAGGACAACGTGCGCCATCTTGCCATCGGCAACGGTACCGCCTCGCGCGAGACGGAGGCGATGGCCGTCGAGATGATCCGCAGGCTGGGCGGCGGCGTGTCGTATATGATCGTCAATGAGGCGGGTGCGTCGGTCTATTCCGCTTCGAAGCTGGCGGCGGAGGAATTCCCGCAGTACGACGTGAATCTGCGCTCGGCCGTGTCGATCGCGCGGCGGCTGCAGGACCCGCTGGCCGAGCTCGTGAAGATCGACCCGAAGGCCATCGGCGTCGGCCAATATCAGCACGACATGCCGGAGAAGGAGCTCGACGCGGCGCTCGGCGGCGTGGTCGAGGCGTGCGTCAACGCAGTCGGCGTGGACCTCAATACGGCTTCCGCTCCGCTGCTGCGGCAGGTCGCGGGCCTGAACGCGACGACAGCCAAAAACATCGTTGCCTACCGTGAGGAAAACGGCGCGTTCACCTCGCGCGCGCAGATCAAGAAGGTCCCGAAGCTGGGGCCGAAGGCGTTTGAACAGTGCGCAGGCTTTTTGCGCGTGCCGGAGAGCCGGCAGGTGCTCGACCACACGGGCGTGCACCCGGAGAGCTATGACGCGGCGAAGAAGCTCGCGGAGCTGCTGGGGATCGACCTGAAAAACGCGGGCAAGCCCGAGATGGCCGCCCTTCCCGACAAGCTCCGCGCCTACGGCGCAGAGAAGGCCGCGGCCGAATGCGGGGTCGGCGTGCCGACGCTGCAGGATATCGTCAAGGAGCTGGTCAAGCCCGGCCGCGACCCGCGCAGCGATCTGCCCGCGCCGATCCTGCGCACGGACGTGCTGGAGCTCAAGGATCTGAAGCCCGGCATGGTGCTGACCGGCACGGTCCGCAACGTCATCGACTTCGGCGTCTTCGTCGACATCGGCGTCCACCAGGACGGCCTCGTCCACATCTCGCAGGTCAGCAGCAAGTATATCAAGCACCCCTCCGAAGTCGTCTCCGTCGGCGATGTGGTCAAAGTCGCCGTCCTCGACGTCGACCAAAAACGCGGCCGCATCAGCCTGACCATGAAAGGCGTGAAATAAAAAAGGCTCCCCCTTCCAGGGGAGCTGTCAGCCGCAGGCTGACTGAGAGGTTGTCCCTCAATTCTGAGAACCTCCGGCGGTGCGCACCCCCTTGGCTCCCCTTCCAGGGGAGCTGGCTCGGCGCAGCCGAGACTGAGAGGTTGTCACAGATTTGCAACTGCCGGTTGCCTCCGGCGGCCCCTTCTTTTCCGTCTTGCCGGAAAAGAAGGGGGGAGAAAAGGGGCGCTTGGTTACGGTTTGGTGCGTCCTGCATCTGAATTCAGGCAAGGACCAATGTTTTGGTCTGGCGTTCCACTCGACAGTCACCTTACGGGCATCTTGGTACGCGTCGCCTGATACATTGGGACCAGATTTGTGAGCAGTTACCTTTAAATATTTGCAGTCAATAGAAGGTGCAGTCTGATTTCGTCAGGCTGCACCTTTTTGCGGGAAAATTTTGCGTTACGCGCTGCAGTGGGCGTTTTTTATAAAATTTTCCCAAGATCGTGATTCCTGCTTGCAAAATGAGGGCGGAGCCGGTAAAATAATAAGGATTTGATTATTTTTGTGCTGCAGGGGCGCAGCGGAGGGAATTTGTTATGTCGGCAGACATTTTGACCAATATTCAGAATGATATCCACGCCTTTTCCAAGGGCCAGAAAAAGATCGCGGCCTACATCCTGTCCAACTACGACAAGGCTGCGTTCATGACCGCCAGCCGCCTCGGCAAGACCGTCGAGGTCTCGGAGTCGACGGTCGTCCGCTTCGCGGTGGAGCTGGGCTACGAGGGCTATCCTGAGATGCAGAAGACGCTGCAGGAGCTTGTCCGCAACAAGCTCACCAGCGTCCAGCGCATCGAGGTCGCAAGCGACCAGTTCGGCAATCAGGACGTGGTCTCGAGCGTTTTGCAGCGCGACGCCAACGCCATCCGCATGACGAGCGACGCGCTCGACCGCGGCCAGATGGCAAGGGCCGTCGAGGCGATCCTGGCCGCGCGGCACATCTATATCGTCGGCGTCCGCTCGTCCGCGGCGCTGGCCAATTACCTCAATTTCTATTTCCGCAATATTTTTGACAACGTCCGCCTCGTCTCCTCCACGGCCACGAGCGAGATGTTTGAGCAGCTGCTGCGCGTGGGGAAGGAAGACGTCGTCATCGGCATCAGCCTGCCGCGCTATTCCAGCCGCACGGTAAAGCTGCTGCAGTACGCGCACGATTCCGGCGCGACCGTCGTCACCATCACGGACAAGCCCGAGGCGCCGGGCGGCAAGGTCGCCGACCTGGTGCTCTGCGCCAAGAGCAACATGGTCTCGTTCGTCGACTCGCTGGTCGCGCCGATGAGCGTCATCAACGCGCTCATCGTGTCGGTCGGGCTGCAGCAGGAGGACAGCGTGGCAAAAACCTATGAGGATCTGGAGCGGCTTTGGGATGAATATGACGCCTTTGAACGGGTCGAATAAGATCGTCGTCGTGGGCGGCGGCGCGGCGGGCATGATGGCCGCCGGGATGGCGGCGCAGGCCGGCGCGCATGTGACGCTGCTCGAGCAAAACGGCCGCCCCGGCAAAAAACTGCTCATCACCGGCAAGGGCCGGTGCAACGTCACGAACGACTGCGCGTGGCAGGACGTTCTGCAGAACGTGCCGACGAACCCGCGCTTTCTCTACAGCGCCCTCGCGGGCTTTTCTCCCGCGGACGCCAAGGCCTTTTTTGAGCAGTACGGCTGCGCGCTCAAGACCGAGCGCGGAAACCGCGTGTTCCCGGTTTCCGACCGGTCGCAGTCCGTATTGGACGCGCTCGTGCGCTTTCTGCACGAGGCGCATGTGCAGCTGCTGCCGCGGCGCGTGACGGAGCTGGCCGCGGCCGGCGGCCGCGTGACCGGCGTGAAGACGGAGGCCGGACCCATCCCGGCCGACTGCGTTATTCTCGCGACCGGCGGCCTGTCCTATCCCGCTACCGGCTCGACCGGCGACGGCTACCGGCTTGCCGCCGCGCTCGGCCATACGATCGTGGAGCCGGTCGGCTCCCTCGTCCCGCTGGTCGAGAAGGGACACGACTGCGCAAAGATGCAGGGTCTGGCCCTCAAGAATATCGCGGTCCGGCTGGTCAACGCCAAAGGCAAGACCGTCTATGAGGATTTCGGCGAGCTGCTGTTTACGCACTTCGGCCTCTCCGGCCCCGTCATCCTCTCGGCGAGCGCGCATATGGCCCGCGGGGAAGACGGCTACACCGTCCGGATCGACCTCAAGCCCGCGCTGGACGAAAAAACACTCGACGCGCGCATCCTGCGCGACTTTTCCGCCGCGCAGAACCGCGATTTTGAAAACAGCCTCTCCGCGCTGCTGCCGCGGTCGATGATCCCGGTCGTCATCGCGCGCAGCGGCATCGATCCCATGCAGAAGGTCAACTCCATCACCAAACAGCAGCGCCGGGCGCTGCTTGAGACGATCAAGTGCTTTTCTGTCCCCATCGCCTGCAAGGCTCCGGTCGAAGACGCCATCGTCACCTCCGGCGGCGTGAAGGTCTCGGAGGTGAACGCGAAGACCATGGAGTCGAAGCGGGTGCAGGGTCTGTATTTCGCGGGCGAGCTGCTGGACGTCGACGCCTACACGGGCGGCTTCAACCTGCAGATCGCCTGGGCGACGGGCAGGCTGGCGGGCCTGTCTGCCGCGGCAAAAGAATTTTCATCACCGGAGGATGCGACATGAGCAAATTCGTTTCCATCGCCATCGACGGGCCCGCGGGCGCGGGCAAGAGCACCATGGCCAGGGCCTGCGCGAAGGCACTGGGCTATCTCTATGTTGACACCGGCGCGATCTACCGCACGGTCGGCTATTACATGCGCCTCATGGGCATCGGCCCGAAGGATCAGGACGGGATCCGCCGTCTGATCGACGAGGTCAACATCGACATCCGCTATGCGGACGGCGTGCAGCACATGATCCTCAACGGCGAAGACGTGACCAGCGAACTGCGCACCCCCGAGATGTCCATGTACGCTTCCGGCGTGTCCGCGCAGCCGTGCGTGCGTGCGTTCCTGCTCGACATGCAGCGGCAGCTGGCCCGGACGCACAACGTCATCATGGACGGCCGCGACATCGGCACCGTCGTGCTGCCGCACGCGGACGTGAAGATCTTCCTGACCGCCGACGCCGAGGTCCGCGCAAAGCGCCGCTACGACGAGCTGCAGCAGAAGGGCGATAAGACCCCCTATGCGCAGATCCTCGCCGAGACGAAGCAGCGCGACAAGCAGGACTCCGAGCGCGCCGCCGCGCCGCTCAGGCAGGCGGCCGACGCCGTCGTCCTCGATACCTCCGGCTATACCCTGGAGCAATCGGTCGAGGCGATCTTATCGCTCGTCAGGAGGAAGCTCGGGTGAGATTCTGGTATCATGTCTGCTGGTGGATCGCGCGGATCGGCCTGTTTTTCTGGCATCCCGTCTTTCATGTGGAGGGGCGGGCGCATATCCCCGCCGGCAGCTGCGTGTTCTGCGCGAATCACTCCGGAATGGCCGATCCGATCTGGATCCTGCTCGCGCTGCCGGAAAAGCGGATGATCCGCATCATGGCCAAGCAGGAGCTGCGGCGCGTGCCGTTCGTCGGCTGGGTGATGGAAAAATTCCGCGTGATCTTCGTCAATCGCGGCGCGCATGACATCGCCGCCTATCAGCAGTGCGTCGACGCGCTGGAGCAGGAGCACGACAAAATGCTCGTCTTCATCGAGGGCACCCGCTGCAACCGGGACAAACATGTGCGCGCCAAGACCGGCGCGGTGCGTATGGCCGCGGTCTCGGGCGCGCCGGTCGTGCCGGTGTTTGTGACGCGCAACAAGACGCCCTTCTGTCCCATCCGCGTGATCTTCGGCGAGCCCTATCCGGTGCATGTCGACCCGGAGGATCACGCGGCCTGCCAGCAGGCGTCCGACGCGCTTCTCAAAACCATCTATCAACTGGGCGGTGACAGCTATGCAGATCAGATCAGCTGAGACAGCGGGCTTCTGCTTCGGCGTGGAGCGGGCCGTGAGCCTGGCGGAGCAGACCGCGAAGTCCTGCGCGTCCGCCGTGACGCTCGGGCCGATCATCCACAACCGCCATGTCGTCGAGCGCTTCGAGGCCATGGGCCTGCGTGAGATCGCCCGCGCCGAGGATGCGCAGCCCGGCCAGACCGTCGTCATCCGCGCGCACGGCATTCCGGTCAGCGAGCAGCAGACGCTCGCCGCGCGCGGGGCAAAGCTCGTGGACGCGACATGCCCCTTCGTCAAGAAGATCCACGTTATCGCCCGGCAGGCCGAGGAAGCGGGCAGGCATCTGCTCATCATCGGCACGCCCACGCACCCGGAGGTCACGGCCATCGCGAGCTATTCCTCTGACGCGCACGTGTTTCAGACGGCTGAAGCGCTCGAAAGCTGGCTGACAGAGGCGCCCGGGCGGCGCGATTTGCCGTTTTGTATGGTTTCCCAGACGACAGGAACGCAAAAATTGTGGGAATCATGCCGGGAAATTGCAAAAAAGGTGTGTACAAACTGCGAAATATTTGATACAATATGCAGAGCTACGGAAATGCGGCAGGAAGAAGCAGCGTTTCTTTCAAAGAGTTGTGATGCGATGGTCGTTGTCGGGGATGCGAGGAGCTCCAATACGGGGCGTCTTGCCATGATCTGCAGCGAGAATTGCCCGAAGGTGGTACTCGTCGATCATGCCGATGAACTGGACATGTCCCTTTTTCATGGCGCAGCTACTGTGGGTATAACGGCCGGTGCCTCGACACCGCCGTGGATAATTAAGGAGGTAAACAACAAAATGAGCGAAGAACTGAAAGTTGAAACTGCACAGGAGGAGAATTTTGCCGAGCTTCTCGAGCAGTCCCTCAAAACTTTGAATAATGGAGATAAGGTAACAGGCACCGTCATGGCTATCGGTTCCACCGAGATCGAAGTCGACCTCGGCACCAAGCACACGGCCTACATCCCGCTGGACGATTTCTCCGGCGATCCGTCCGTCAAGCCCGAAGATGTTGTCCATGTCGGCGACGAGATCGAAGCAATCGTTGTCCATGTCAACGACGGGGAAGGCGTTGTCCGCCTGTCCCGCAAGCGTCTCGAGGCCGGCAAGGCCTGGGAAGAGATCGAAGCTGCCGTGGAAGACAAGACGGTCCTCGAAGGTGTTGTCACCGAAGAGAACAAGGGCGGCATCGTCGTCAACGTCAAGGGCATCCGCGTGTTCGTTCCCGCTTCCCAGTCCGGCGTGCCCAAGGGCGGCGATCTGAGCGAGATGGTCGGCAAGACCGTCCAGCTGCGCATGACCGAGGTCAACCGTGCCCGCCGCCGCGTCGTCGGCTCCATCCGTTCCGTCGCAGCCGAGCAGCGTAAGGCCGCGCAGGAGAAGATCTGGAGCGAGATCGAGGTCGGCAAGCAGTATCACGGCACTGTCAAGTCCCTCACCAGCTACGGCGCGTTCGTCGACATCGGCGGCGTTGACGGCATGGTCCATGTCTCCGAGCTGAGCTGGAACCGCATCAAGAATCCGTCCGAGGTCGTCAAGGTCGGCGACGAGATCGACGTCTACGTCATCGCTCTCGATCCCGAAAAGCGCAAGATCTCCCTCGGCTACAAGACCGAAGCGACCAACCCCTGGACCCTGTTCAACAACCAGTTCCAGGTCGGCGACGTTGCCAAGGTCAAGATCGTCAAGCTCATGACCTTCGGCGCTTTCGCTGAGATCATCCCGGGCGTTGACGGCCTCATCCACATCTCCCAGATCGCGGATCGCCGCATCGGCAAGCCGGAGGACGTTCTGTCCGAGGGTCAGGAAGTCGACGCGAAGATCATCGACATCGATCAGGAGCACAAGCGCATCTCCCTGTCCATCCGTGCTCTGCTGGCTCCGGCCGCAGACGAAGCGGAAGACGCCGAGTAAGCAAAAAAATTCCCCGGACTGCCGACCGGCAGTCCGGGATTTTTTTATGCCTGCTTCTGCAGCAGCGCCGCTGCCTTGCGGGCCACGATGATCTCCTCGTCCGTGTGGACCGTGAACACGCGCACCGGCGCGTCCTCCATGGAGATGTCCATGCCCGCGATGGCCATGCGGTTCTTAAAGCCGTCGAGCTTCACGCCGAGGAACTCCAGCCCCTCGAGGCTCAGCGCCCGCACCAGCGCGCTGCCGAGCCCGATGCCGCCGCCGAAGATGATGGCGTCCAGCCCGCCCATGGCGGCGGCGTAGGAGCCGATGTATTTCTTGATCGAGTAGCAGTAGGCACGGATGGCCAGCTCCGCATCCTCGTTCCCGGCCTCGGCCGCCGCCTGCACGTCGCGCATGTCGCGCCCCGCGCCGCCGGACATGCCGTACAGGCCGCTTTTCGTCTGCAGCATGTCCTTGACCGCCTCGAGCGTCATCCCGCAGGACTCGACGAGGTAGAAGATGATATAGGGGTCGATGTCGCCGCAGCGGTTGTTGTGCATCGTGCCGCACTGCAGCGTCAGCCCGAGCGAGGTGTCGATCGACCGGCCGTCCTTGACCGCGCAGATGCTCCCGCTGCCGCCCAGGTGGCAGACGACGAGCTTCAGGTCGGTCCTGCCCATCCGTTCCTGTGTCCACTCGGTCAGATATTCGATCGACGCGCCGTGGAAGCCGTTGCGGCGGATGTCGTATTTGCGGGAAACGTCGATGGGGATGGAATAGTAGTACGCCTCGGGCGGCATCGTGCGGTGGAACGCGGTCTCAAACGCGCCGATGAGCGGCGTATTTGGCAGAAGCGCGCGGAACTGGCGGATGGCCGCAAGATACGGCGGGTTGTGCGCGGGGGCGATGGAGCTGAAGTCCTCCATCCGCGCGAGCACGTCGTCCGTCAGCAGCTGTACGCCGCTCACGCCCCGCGCCAGCACGACCTTGAACCCGACGCAGTCCAGCGCCCGCAGATCAGGCAGCACGGTCTGCTGCAGCTGCAGCAGCATCCGTTCGATGGCCTCGCGGTGCGTGGGGAAGACGGCCGCTTCGTCGACGAGCGCGCCGTTTTCCTGCGTCTTCGCGTAAAACCGCCCCGCGTCCGTCCCGACGCGCTCCGCCCCGCCGGACGCCGCGACCAGCTCCTCCGGCATCCGGAACAGCTGATACTTCAAAGACGTACTGCCCACATTGCAGATCAAAACATTCATACCCAAGCTCCTTGCTTTTTTCTATACTGTACCAGATTTCCCCCCCAATATCAATGCGGAAAACCCAAAGGCTCCCCTTCCAGGGGAGCTGGCAGCCGAAGGCTGACTGAGAGGTTGCTGCAGATTTGCATAGAAAAAACCCAAACCGCAAATTCAGTTTGCGGTTTGGAAAGGAAGAAACGAGCACAGAGGATAAGAAGCCTTGCTTGCAAGGATTCGTTCCGTCGTGGTCGTTTCTGACGCGCCTCCGGCGGCCCTATCTTTTCCGTCTTGCCGGAAAAGATAG
>ENA-UOOC01003571-UOOC01003571.1-human-gut-metagenome-genome-assembly--contig:-C48old-NODE-3571-length-10567-cov-5.271785_pt1 | contig 10567 bp, 8 predicted proteins | sample MGYA00242469_ERZ724016 | MGnify/ENA metagenome assembly ERZ724016 | reverse complement strand
GGAAAATACTTTCAGCACTCTGGGAAAAGGAACCGCAGACGATAATGCAGCTAACCGACACATTGCGCGATTCCACCGGCTGGAGCAAGAATACAGTTATAACTCTTTTAAAAAGGATGGAAGATAAGCAGGCGGTCGAGTATGTCCAGTCGGGCAACGCCAAGAATTATTACAGCGTTGTAAAGCGCAAGGACGTTGCACTTGAAGAAACACAGGGCTTTTTAAAGCGCATTTACAACGGAAGCATAGGCATGATGGTCAACTCGCTTATAAAGGAAAAAGCCTTGACAAAGGAGGAAATCAGCGAGCTGTACGATATCTTAAAATCAGCGGAAGGGGATGGCAACAGTGATGCTTGAAATAATCCTTACCTCGTCTGTCCTGATACTGATAATTATGCTCCTGCGCGCGCTCTGCCGCAAAAGCATTAAGCCAACGCTTAGGTATGCTCTCTGGCTGGTTGTTGCTCTGCGCCTTGTTCTGCCGTTCAGCCTTTTTTCAAGCAACGCAAGCGTTATGAACTTTTTCGGCAGAGCCGGGATGGTCGATTCGCCCGCACCGATTGCGGATGACAGCCTCTCCGCGCCGTCCGATATTGTAAGCGATACCCCCGAACTCGGCGCTTCGGTTGACGTTTACACTCCCGTAATCCCGAACGTTAACGAGCCTTTGCCGCCGGAAGGGGAGGACTATATATCCCCGACAGCTCCGGCACACCCCGCAAATCAGGAATCCCCGATGGGTTACGTAAACCCGACCTATCCGGATTATGATATTTCACCGTCTGTTCAGGATAATTTCCCACAGCAAAACGTTCCTGAACCCGCCGAAATTCCTGCGGCATCTCTTGAGCCAATAGAGAATCAAAACGCTCAGCCGCAGACCGCTTTGGATACACCATCTGCTGATAATAAACAGCCGTCAGTCAGCGTTTCACTGAGCATTTCGCTGTTTGGCAGAAGCTTTGAATTCCAGTCTTGGCTTATAAATACTGTAAAGGCAATATGGTTTACAGTTGCAATAGCTATGGGAATCTGGTTCTTCGGCGTGAATATCGCCTTCGGAATATCCCTTCGCAGAAACCGCCGTGAGCTTGACCTTGATGCTCCGCTTAAGGTCTATGCCGCCAAGAACATTTCCTCGCCTTGCCTGTTCGGGCTTTTCCGTCCGGCAGTGTATGTAAATGAAAAGGCTGCGGAAAATGAAGCTTCACTGCGCTTTGTGATAGCTCATGAATACTGCCACTACCGCCACGGCGATATGTTCTGGTCGCTTTTAAGATGTATTCTTTTGTCGGTTTACTGGTTCAATCCGCTTGTGTGGGCGGCGGCGTATCTCTCAAAAAGGGACTGTGAATGCTCCTGCGATGAAGCCGCTATAAAGCTTTTAGGCGAGCCTTTGCGCCTGGATTACGGCAAGGCGCTTGTTAGCATGATTCCCGAGCGCAGAGCCGACCCGTGGCTGATAGGCGTAGCCTCCACCTCCATGTCCGGAAGCAAGCGCGCCGTCCGCGAAAGAGTAAAGCTGATAGCCAAAAAGCCCAAGAACGCCGCAATTGCGGTTGTGCTTGTAATTGCCGTTCTGATAGCGGCAGTTGGCTGCACCTTTACCTCTGCCGACAATGACAAGGAAAAAGACTTGCCACAGACCGATATCGCCGATACGGAAAATCAGCATGAAAATTCCGATAATGCGGACGATTCCGAGGACGTCGCAGAGCCGGACGATTCCGAAAGCGCAAGCGGCATGAGTATAGAAAAATACGACCGCAGTGAGCTGGGCAATATCGGATGGAAAGATACCAAGCCGTTCATTCTGCCGATTCAAACAGAGCATGGCGTTGAGGATTGTCGGGTAAATGTAAAAGTCGATGACGGAAAGCCGGTGGGCGTAGCCTCATTCAATCCTATAGGCTATGGCGGATTGAGCGTCATTAAAAGCGGCGACGATTACTGCTATTTCTATGACGGCAAAAGCGAACAGATATATTATTATAATGTGACTACCGGTGAGACGACTCCCTTGATTTCCAATTTCTACGACGGTCACACAAAGCAGGAGTTTATTGACTACTTCAAGCAGCTCAGCAACAATAAAACCGACGGCACGTACAGAGATATGTGGCTGTCGCTGCCGCCGTATGCCTATAGCATGAGCAGCGACGACAAATGGCTTTCCTACGCAAGCAGAAAGTGGGTGGAAAACGGTGAAATAAGCGCTAAACTTCACATTTGGCTGCACAACATCGAAACCGGCGAGGAGCTTATAGCCGAGGATTTGCTTGCCGCTGCAATCGGCGATGACGCGGTCTTTGTAAGGCTGCTGTCGGACGACAGGCTTCTGGCAACAAATTACGAACCCGACTGCACGGCATACTACATTGTGAATATGCTCACAAAGAAAGCAATCAGAATTCTTCAGGCGCCGGACGGTGCTTACTCCAAGGTTTTGTCGGACAAATACATCCTTGTTTTCGACGGAGATGCGCATGTTTACGACATCACAAGCGGCAAATTCCACGATTATTTAATGGCAATAGACGATTACGATGTCTCCAACATGGTTCAGAGCAGGTGTGAAGGCGTCTGCCTTGCTATCGCTCCTAATAAGGAAGTTGCATACGTGATAGACTTAGCTCATGACAAAATGGGAAAATATACCCCGCCGGATGCACAATACAGCATCGGAGTTTGGGAAGTTTACAACGATGCGGTGGTTTTCAATGTCAGTCATAAAAGCTCAAATGAAGGCTTTGGCTACTTTGTTGTAAGACTCGACGCCCAGCCCGAACCGGAAGAAGCCGCCACCGAGCTTAAGCTCTATTCGCGGCACGTTGAGTATTCGTCCGAGGAGTATCAGAAGTTTGTCCCCGAAGTCTACGATATGACCCCGATATATGAGATTCTCGGCGAGGAAGCCGCGCAAAAAGCTTTGGCAGAGCATTACAAGCGCGAAATGCTTGTAAGACAATCAGTCCCGCCGCTCTACAGACTTATAAAGGACACCGGCATCACCCGCGAACAGCTTGAAGCCTACAACAAAACCGCCGAAAACAAGCTTTCGGATGAGTCATAGAAGCGCTGTATTACCCTTATGACACCATGGCAAGCAAGGCTCTTATCGGCAGACTGGCGGTATTCTACGACGGCAAGGCATACAGTCACAGCGAAGCCGTATATTATATGTCGCGCAATCTTCCGGGTGCGCTCAGTGATGAGTTCAGAGAAGACATATCAGAATACTTGATGGTTTGGGACGGAGGCGGCGGCTTACACGATGTCGAAGGTGCCAATAAGGTTGTAAAGGAATATGCCGAATTGCTTAATTCGGGTGAACCGCTGGAGGATTATCCGGTATCAGTTACCGATTATTATAGCTACTGCATCAGCGAGAGATCATATATAAGCGAACCGAAAGCAATTAACATCGAAATCTGCGACCCAAGCACCGAGCGTGGCGCGGCGCGCTGGCAGGAAATCAACAGTCAAAACGCATACTCAACCTACTATCTGCCCATAAAGCTCGGAAACAGAACGGTAGACTGCGAAATCAGGACAGTCACTGCGGGAACAGGCAAGATTGCGGACATATCCTATAAACCGCTTGAGAGTGGTCTTACGGTCTTCGGCGAAAGCAGTGAATCCTGCTTTATACTTGACCCATACGCGCATAAGATATACCGCTTCGACATCGCCACCGCCGAGTGTACGCCGATAATCTCCACTGTGGAAAGCGGCAGCTTCATTGAGGCACCGGAGCATTATGCGCAGCGGATTCATAGAGGCAGCGCCGGAGCAGGATATCCCTTGCAGGTGTCGCCCGACGGAAAATGGCTGCTTTACCGCAGCGATAAGTAGCTTAAGAATAATGTCGCGCCAAGAGATAAATACCACACATGGCTTCACAATCTCGAAACCGGCGAAGAGCTTCTCTTTGATGATGTCGCGATATACGCCACCGGCTATGAAAAGCAGTTTGAGTATCTTCTTGCCGACAATAAAATCCTTGTCAGCGGCGATGATACCGACGGCTCCACGTGCTACAGCTTAGTTGACATCACAACAAAGGATTCCGAAAAGCTGCTGACAGTCCCCGCAAACATCGTCACCTTCGCGGTTTCGCAGGACTATATATACTATTGCGAGTCGCCGAAGAAGGAAAATCAAAGGGCAGTTATGGCGGTTTATGATATCGCCGACGGCAGTATTCACCGCTTCCGCTTCGACAATTCGCTGATGATTCCACGCTTGCTGAAATGCTTGGGAAAATGTCTTGTTATTGAGAACTACGACGGCGGCGTTATGGTGATGAATCTTGAATGTGATACAGCCGTCAGCCTGAAAGCTCCAAACAGCATAGAAAACGGCACATTGCGCTGGAATCTGATTTCGGACAGACTTGTGCTGATAGAGGAATATTCCGCCGACCCATATAAGCTGTGCGCAAATATTGCCGTCTGGACAGGTCTTGAACGGCAGGCTCGCGGTACAAGCTTAGCACAAAGTCTTTACGGCAGACACGTTGAATATACCTCGCCGGAATATCAGAAATTCATCCCCGAGGTTTACGACCTCACCCCGATTTACGGGATTCTGGGCGAAGAAAAGGCTTCGGCGGCAGTCGCGGATTACTATTCCCTCATATGTGAGGAAAGGCAGGCTCTCCCGCCGCTGTACAGGCTTATTCATGGCACCGGTATCACGCGCGAGCAGCTTAAAAAGTACAACCAAACCGCCGAAAACAAGCTATCAGATGATGTAATCGAAGCACTCTACTTAGATTCGGCACTTGATTCAGCTCATGTTATGCGCGTCAAGCAGGCTCTGCTTGCCGAAACCTCGCTTTTCTACGACGGCAAGGCGTACAGCCTGTGGGAGGCTTTGTCAGGCTATCTGCCCGCTGATGTGATGGTTGAGTATCTGGGCAGCATTGAGGGCTACGTCCAAAGAAACTGCTCCCAAAAGTGGATAACACACGTGGCAAACACCAAGGAAGAATACATCAAAGCCGCAAAAAACCCAAAGAAAGGAGACGCAATCTACAGCTTTAACATGATTGCCTCGCAGGGCAAGCAGGCGGCAACCTACAGGATAGATGTTGTACTCACAGGCAGGTACAGGAACAACACGCAGTTTGAAGACGACCTCACCGTCTGGGGCGAATTTGAGCTTAGGGCATTTGACAAATCAGGCAAGCAGACCGGAAGCGTAAAGCTTTACAGCGACGTTGTAAATCAATACGGCTCTATAGGTCTCGACACCCGAAGTCTTTCGGGTTCGTTCATAACCGACGCTGCGGATAACATCATAGTGTTCTCAATGCCTAACGGAAATGTCAATGATAATGTCCGCGATGCCACTATATATGGCATAACAATCTCAGGCGAGCTGTTTATGTATGAAATAGAGGATTCGGAGGTCTTCAGGTATATCAGCCCCAATCCGGGCGGCGGCTCTATGAGCAGGGTTTCTGCCGACACCGTAATTGTAAGTGATCTGAACGGCAGATTCCGCCCGAACTTTGAAGGCGATACTGATAATACAAAATATCTCTGCGATTTTTACAGTGATGATTACTTCCGCGAAATCAGCTTTTATCGCGTTGACGAGATGAACCGCAGAATAATTCCGCACATATATATTAACGGCTCTTGCGGTGAAGGTCTTTTGGATTCGGTGATATCAGAGCTTAAGCTCGGCGCAATCCGCGCGCTTTACATAAGAACCCATGAGTCCGAAGCATACGTTTATTATCTTATAGGTGAGGGAAAAGCGCCATCTGCGGATTCGGGAGTGTATTACACAAAAGTTGTGATGGACGCCAACGGAAAATGGCACGTCGATGGCGAGACAATGAGGGTAAAAACTCAGAATGATATTGCGGGATGGTTTTAGCCGTCAGACGGCAACGCGGGATGACAGAATACTACATCTTGAGCAATTATTGATTTTTAATGAATTTATCAACAAAATATTGGGCATTATAACGATTTGAATAAAAATGAATCGTTGAGGAAGAATAAAAAGGCGGATGAAATCAATAAATGGCTTGCTTATTTAAAAATCTGGCTATAGTGACACTTGACTATGCCGTTCTAAAATGGTACAATATAGTCGGCTTTAATACCAAAATATTATAAGGAGGAAAACAAAAATGAAGAAAATTTTATCAATCGCTTTGGCAATGATCATGGTTATGGCTCTCAGCGTTAACGTTTTCGCTGATATCGACCTTACCGGTGAGGCTACCTACCCTGCAAACGCTAACATCGTCATCAACATTCCTGAAGGTGTAGACGTTTCTAACGGTGCAACCGTTACTCTTAACGTTAAGGGTACTTCTGATAACACCGCTTTAAGATTCTATCTTACCGAACCGGGCGACAACGGAAGAGTTACCGAAGTTGCTACTGTTGAAGTAGTTGACGGTGCTTTTGAGGCTACTCTCGAAATGGTTATCGATTCTACCGGCGCTATCCAGGGCACTGCTGATCCTACCGTTATCATGATCAAGGGTCCTGACTACGCAACACCCCCGGCAAACACCACTCTTGAAGTTCTTTCTGTAGTTGGTGTTGACGCTGCTCCTGCTGCTGACGAGCCTGCTGCTGATGCTCCTGCTGACGAAGCTCCCGCTGCTGATGCACCTGCTGCTGATGCTCCCGCTGCTGACGAAACTCCCGCTGACACCGGTATCGTTCTCGCAGTTCTTCCTATGGCTATCGCAGCCGCTGCTGTAGTTGTTTCCAAGAGAAAGTAATTTTTCTTAAGCAACACAAATTAACAGTAAAAAAGCTCCTCGCCTAAAGCGGGGAGTTTTTTCTATGCTTTGTCATGATTTACCGCATAAAAAGAGTCGGGCAAATGCTCGATTCTCAATTGTTTTTTGGTGGGATATTATCCCCAAAGACCGTTGAGATATTCAACTCTCGAATCCGTCCAGTCTAACGTTGCTCTTGCCCTTGAAGCGCGGTGTGCGCCGTCCTTGTCAAAGTCGGACGAATAGGTGTTTACGGTGCTTCTGACCTCCGCCAGAGTTTCCAAGATTGCAGGGTATCTCTCCACCCATTTTTCCTTGACCATATCCCTAAACCAATCCGCGGAGTAAAGAAGAATCAGCCACGGGTTGGAGCGGTCGCCCCAGTGATCTACAAAGTAGCTGTCTTTAAAGTTTGCGGCATAAAGTCCGCCGTTTGCCTTGGCGCTGTAGTCGGTGTAAGCCCAGCTAAAGTCCCATGGAGAAACGCAGGTGAGGGTTTTGTACATCGAGACGTTTCCGAAGTCCACCGCAAAGAAGAAGCTTCCGCCGCCTACGTCCTGGTCGTTAACAATTTCGTATGTGATATACATATCCACAAACGACTCCAAATCAAGCACCTGCGAAACACATTCCTCGGCGGATGAGAACTCGTCCTGCGCAAGGGTAAGGCTGAAATCGTCGTTAAGGCGGTAGAACTCGCCGTATTTTATCGCGCGCATGGGTATTTCGTAGCATACCTCAAAGTACCGCTCGATGAATTTAAGCTGCTCCTCGGAATAAATGTCGTTGCGAACCGTGTAGTAATATCTCTTCGGCACGCGCGATGTTCCACTTTCGTCGGTGATGGATTCCTTGTTGTAGTTGAGCATAAACCGCCAGTCCTCGGTGTAGGAGTAGTTGTCCAGCTCAACATAGTAGCCGATGTCGGTGCCGGTGTAGCCCTCTTCACATTCGTTGATGGCAACGCGGTTGGGATTTTCCTGACACTGCTCGCACAATAGGTATATTCCCATGTATTTTTCGTTCATGTATACCTGAACAAAGCGCGAATCGGATGCGTAATATTTGCCCTCGTTGATGGCGCGTGCAAGCTCGAATGCAAGGTGATCCCGCACGCCTGTTTCATATGTCTTTAAAAGCACCCACGATTTGCACCGCGCATTGTCGTTAAGCCCTAAAACCGACTGCTTGTGGGTGAACTTTATGCGATAGGGCGCGCCCTCTTTGCGGAGCTGGTCAACGTCGCCATAAAATGCACTGGCGTTTCCTCTGACACGGATTCCGGCGGAGGTGGCGTCCATTTTCAGCTCGTCATCGCAGTTGAAGATTTCAACAAGGCAGTTGACGTAATTGTCCTTTGAAAGCACCTCGCGCTCTTCCTCGGTGGAAACGTGGATAATCGGAAACTCGCACTCCTGCGAAATCTTTTGATAGTACTGCTCCCTTTCCGAGCGGCTCAGCCCGAACATATTGTAAAGCTCGTCGGGGTCCTCGGTGTTGAACACAAGGTCGGAACGCCAGTCGTCAACGATTTCACCGTTTGAATTGGTGGTGGATTCGGTTACTTTAATGTTGTGGGACGATACCGCCTCGCCGGTGTCCTGCGACTGAGTAACCGGTGGAGCGTCGGTTGCGGGAGGGGGTTCCATACCGTTGCCCGAAGCGGTTATGGGCGGCTGCTCCTGAGTCTGCACCGGCAGAGTAGAAGCCTCGGTCTCGCGGGATATAACAAACTGCGGAACATTGTCGCTGACAGTCGCCGGCTGAGAAGACGGCTGAGAAACCGTGCTGTCGGTCGATTGTGAATCAGACTGTGGAATTTCACTTTTTGCGCATCCGCTGAGAGCTCCCGTTAAAAGAGCGGCGGCGCATAATATGGTAAAAGCTTTTATTTTAACGTCCATTTTATGAGTCCTTTCGGCGGCGTTAAAGCCGTTAATGCCTGTTAATTCCGGAGCAGAAGTAACCGCGTCGGCAACAGAATCTGCTCCGCAATTATTGTATCACAATATCACAGAGTTTTCAAGCTACAATCCGGTTACATTTCATTAATTTTTCTTAATTATTATTTATTTATGTGTAAAATTATAGATTGACAAATCCGAGCAAAACGGCTATTATATATCTATACTATTAATTGATAAAAAAGGACAGTATGAAAAGCTTTACAATACAAAAAAACGACGCCGGGCAGCGTCTTGATAAGTTTATAACAAAGGCAGTCCCGCGGCTGCCCAAAAGCCTGATGTATAAATACATCCGCTTAAAGCGCATAAAGCTCAACGGCAAGCGGTGCGGTATATCGGACAAGCTTTCCGAGGGCGATGTGTTAGCTATGTACATAGGGGACGAGTTCTTTGCGGCTGCCTCCGAAAGCGATTTTCTTTCGGTCAGCGCAAATATCGAGGTTGTTTATGAGGACGATAACATCCTGCTTGTAAATAAGCCCTGCGGACTTGTTGTGCATGAGGATAACGTGGGCGCTATGGACACCCTTATAAATCGCATAAAAAAGTATCTCTATCAAAAGGGCGAGTATCTCCCCGAAAACGAGGCAAGCTTTGCGCCGTCTTTGTGCAACCGTCTTGACAGAAACACCCAGGGCATAGTAATCTGCGCCAAGACCGCCGAAAGTCTGCGGATCCTCAATCAGGCTGTAAAAGAAAGATGGATAGAGAAAAAGTATCTCTGTGTGGTAATGGGCGAGCCAAGACCCGAAACCGCAACGCTGGAGGGGTATCTCATAAAAAATTCCTCCGACAATATCGTAAGGATATACAACAAGGAGGTTCGCGGCTCGAAAAAGATTCTCACCGGCTATAAGGTGCTTGCCTCCAAGGCAGGACTCAGCCTTTGCGAGATAAACCTGATCACCGGCAGAACCCATCAGATCCGTGCGCATATGGCGCATATCGGCTGTCCGCTGCTGGGGGACGGCAAGTACGGCATCAACGACCTCAACCGCCAGTACAACGTTAAAACTCAGGCTTTGTGCGCATATAAGCTTAAATTCCTTGATGATAAGGACTTCGGCGAGCTTAACTATCTTCGCGGCAGAGAGTTTGAGATAAAGGATATCTGGTTTAAAAAGTATTTTCCGTCCGGCGGAAAGCGGGATTGATTAACGAAAGAATCAAAAGCATGAGGTGCATATGTTCCCCAAAGAAATTGATTATGCAGCAGTAATAAATCTGCTTATGGCTGCGGTTTTTCTTGTTCAGCTGCTGCTATGCTTTAAGGTAAAAAACATAGCTATTCGCTTGATTCCTGCTGTTATTCTTTTTGCTTTAACAACGTTTTTCTTTGTCATGACTTACTATTCGTCAGGTTGGGACAGCGTTGGATATGTCATACTTTCTTTGTACTCAGGCTTATTGCTGTTTATGTCCGCAGTCGGCTGGGTGATTTGGCTGATTGTGCGTATCCTGAAAAAGATAAAAAGCAATTCCCATCGCGACAGCCTGCAATAACCTACAGTTGTTAAAAAATAATTTATATAAAGGAGTTTTAATCATGCAGATTACTTACACTACAAAAGGCACCTGCTCAAGGCTAATAAACATCACCGTTGAGGACGGCGTTATCGAGGAGGTTTCCTTCGTCGGCGGCTGCAACGGCAACCTTAAGGGCATTTCCTCGCTCGTAAAGGGCATGAAGGTTGAAGACGCTATTTCCAAGTTAGAGGGAATAAAGTGCGGCGCAAAGTCCACATCCTGCCCCGACCAGCTTGCTCAGGCTCTTAAAACCATCGGATAAGCCCGCTGCGGTCAAGGACAATATGGAATCGAATATGCAGGACGCAATTATA
>ENA-UOOC01003570-UOOC01003570.1-human-gut-metagenome-genome-assembly--contig:-C48old-NODE-3570-length-10570-cov-12.461626_pt1 | contig 10570 bp, 13 predicted proteins | sample MGYA00242469_ERZ724016 | MGnify/ENA metagenome assembly ERZ724016 | reverse complement strand
AACGGCAGTGAGTAAGGCGACCTTGTTCCAACCTGGGCTCGGTTTAGCTATTGACCGAGGGGTTGACGTAAACAACGGTAGCCTCGATACAACCCCTCCGTCCATTCGCTGACGCTCATGTCCACCTCCCCTTTCAGGGCAGGCTTAATATGGGAGCTTATAAAGCGCTCCAAAAGGCTCCCCGGCCGGGGAGCTGGCACGGCGCAAGCCGTGACTGAGGGGTTGAGATAAACAAAAAGCAAATAAGCTTCTTTATAACCTTTTTGCAGGGGGGCCAGGGAAGATTTCGAATTCTCCCCTTAGGCCCTCCTGCACCCCCCGTAACCCCATTGAAACGATCGCTCCGCGAAGGGGTACGGCACTGTACGCCGAGTTTGTACTGCACCAAAAGGCGCCACCGTGAAACGGGGGATTCGAGCCGAGCGCGCCCAGTGGGCGATGCAGCGAGGGGAGAATCGGGCGGAATAGGGAGTATTGCAAGCGGCAGCGCTGCAAGACGACCATATTCTAACCAGCGTTCTGCTGAGCGTAAGCGAAGCTGAGGGGGAATAACTCGCGGCATTCGGCTGTTTTTAGCCGCACCCCTTTCGGCACCTCGTGCCACTTTCCCCATAAACGGGGACAGCTTTTGGTAGGTGGTAGCACCATAAGGCTCCCCGAACGGGGAGCTGGCAATACGCCGAAAGGCGGATTGACTGAGGGATTGACGTAAACAATAACAGCCGGAGGAGCAAAAAGAAAGAGACTGCCGAAGCAGTCTCTTTTAGTATCACAATAAGTGAATAACTTATTTGACTTCGATGGTGGCGCCGACTTCCTTGAACATGGCGACGATCTTGTCGCACTCTTCCTTGGGCAGGCCTTCCTTGATGGGCTTGGGAGCGTTGTCTACCAGGTCCTTGGCTTCCTTCAGGCCCAGACCGGTCAGCTCGCGGACGGTCTTGATGACCTTGATCTTCTCGGAACCGACGTCCTTCAGTATGCAGTCGAACTCGGTCTTTTCTTCAACTTCGGCGGCGGGACCGGCGGCGGGGCCGGCAACGGCGACGGCGGCGGTGGCGGATACGCCAAATTCCTCTTCAAGAGCCTTTACCAGGTCGGCCAGCTCAAGAACGGTCATAGCTTTGATATCAGCAATAAGCTGCTCTTTATTCATTATCTTGTTCCTCCTGTGTTATTCTTTGTTCTAACTTGGGATAAATTATTCCGCTGCTTCAGCGGGTGCTGCATCGGAGCCGCCCTTCTGCTCCTGAATCTGGCCAAGAACGATAGCCAGCTTGGAAATGGGGCTCATCATGCTGCCAAGCAGCCTTGCGATAAGCTGCTCTCTGCTGGGCAGATCTGCCAGGGTGTTCATGCCGGCTGCGTCGGTGACTACGCCGTTTATGATACCGCCCTTTATCTCGCACTTTTTCAGCTTCTTGACGGTGTCCTTCAGTATACGCGCGGGCGCTACTGCATCGTCATAACCGAACGCGAAAGCAGAGGGTCCCTTCAGATAGTTGTGGAAGCTTTCGTCCACTCCGTTTGCCTGGGCTGCGCGGTTGACGATGTGGTTCTTCAGAACGACATATTCAACGCCGGCCTTGCGCATTTCGCTGCGCAGGTTGGTTACCTCCTCAACGGTCAGTCCGCGATAGTCGAACACTACAACAGACTGCGCCTTTTCGAGCTTTTCGCGGATCTCTTCGACCTGTTTCGCTTTTACCTCGATATTTGCGGGGTTTGCCATTGGTTTCACCTCCTTACAAAATGAAAATCCTTTGCCTAAGACAAAGGATGAGAGCTTGCTGAATAAGCTTGCATTCACCTCGGCAGGAAATTAAGTCCGCATGGGACGCCTGCTGTCTTCGGCCTGTATTTTGATTTCCACGGGGCAGTATACTATACCGCCCCGCAGTTGTCAACGGATTTTTTGAGATTTCCTCTATATTTTTTATAGAGAAGCTTCATTCCGGCTCAGGCGATTCATTCGCCTGAACGGATGAGTTCCGTTAGGAACTCTTACTTATCAGTCTTCCCGCCCGGGAGCGCCAATGGCGCGAGAGGGAAGACTGTTTCTCGCAGCGAGTGCGAGCAGCACTCACTGCGAAATGCGTAAGCATTTTTAGAACTTCATGCTGTTGAACTTGACGCCGGGGCCCATGGTGGTGGAAAGCACCAGGCTCTTGATGTAGGTGCCCTTAGCGGCGGCCGGCTTGGCCTTGATAACGGCATCCATCAGGGTGTTCAGGTTCTCCTGCAGCTTGTCGGCGCCGAAGGAAACCTTGCCCACGGGAACGTGAACGATGGAGGTCTTGTCTACGCGATATTCAACCTTACCGGCTTTGATATCGTTGATGGCCTTGGTCACGTCCATGGTAACGGTGCCGCTCTTGGGGTTAGGCATCAAGCCCTTGGGTCCCAGTATACGAGCTATACGGCCGATGGTGCCCATCATGTCCGGAGTAGCTACGCAAACATCGAATCCAAACCAGTTCTCGGTCTGGATCTTCTTTACCAGATCATCGTCGCCCACGAAATCGGCGCCGGCGGCCTCGGCTTCCTTAGCCTTGTCGCCCTTGGCGAAAACCAACACGCGGACGGTCTTGCCGGTACCGTGAGGCAGAACCACGGCGCCGCGGACCTGCTGGTCGGCGTGGCGGGGGTCTACGCCCAGACGGATAGAGGCTTCGACGGTCTCGTCAAACTTGGCCTTGGCGGTGGAGAGCACCGTCTCAATGCCTTCGCGGGGATCGTAAAGCTTCTGCTTTTCGATCAGCTTTATGCTGTCTTGATACTTCTTGCCATGCTTCATATTCTATATTCCTTCCTGTGGTAATAACGGCTTATGCCTCCCACATCTCCTTTAGGCTTGTTCAGTCCTCAACCGTGATACCCATGCTGCGGGCGGTGCCGGCTACCATGCTCATGGCGGCTTCCACGCTGGCGGCGTTAAGGTCGGGCATCTTGATGGTGGCGATCTCCCTTACCTGGTCCTTGGTCAGCTTGGCAACCTTCTGGGTGTTGGGGCGGCCGGAAGCGGACTGCAGGCCGCAAGCCTTCTTGATAAGAACGGCCGCGGGGGGAGTCTTGGTCACAAAGGTGTAGGAACGATCCTGGTACACCGTGATGACGACAGGGATAATCATGCCGGCGTCCTTGGCGGTGCGCTCGTTGAACTCCTTACAGAAGCCCATTATGTTCAGCTGATGCTGACCGAGGGCGGGGCCTACGGGCGGTGCGGGCGTTGCTTTGCCGGCGGGGATCTGAAGCTTCACAAAGCCTGTGATCTTCTTTGCCATTTGAATTTCCTCCTAAAAATAATGTGGTGCGAGCGGCCTCTCCCGCGTTTTCGGGCGGCCTCCCACTTTATGACAGCCTCCCCTTATAAGAAGGCGCATAAATCATGCCTTAGGCGCAGAGTTGCCCCTGCGCTTTTATTTTGCCCTTTATCAGAGCTTCTGCACCTGGATATAATCCAGTTCCACCGGTGTGTCGCGGTTGAATATGGATACGGTCAGCTTTACCTTCTGCCGTTCCGGATCCAGCGCTTCCACCGTGCCTATGAAGTTTTCCAGCGGACCGCTTACCACGCGCACGCTCTCGCCAACGGAAAGGTCCAGCTCGATGGGGATATACTCCACGCCAAGCTTTGTAACTTCTTCATCGGTAAGGGGCACGGGCTTTGATCCCGGGCCTACGAAGCCCGTAACGCCGCGGGTGTTGCGCACAATGTACCAGGTTTTGTCGTTCATGATCATCTTGATCATAACGTAGCCGGGCAGCATCTTGCGGGTTACCACCTTGCGCTTGCCGTCCTTCATTTCAACTACCTCTTCGGTGGGGTAGCTTATCTCTAAAATCATGTCCTGAAGGCCGCGGTTTTCAACCGTTTTCTCCAGGTCCTCCTTGACCTTGTTCTCGTAGCCCGAATAGGTATGGGCAACGTACCACTTGGCTTCTTCGGCCATGATACTTGCTCCCTAAATTACATCAGGCCCAGCAGCGCGTCCGCAAGGGCGGAAGCATCGCTGCTTTTGCCTGCCAGGCTACCAAGAAGCGTGAAGCCCTGACCGAACAGAAAATCAAGCACGCCTATAACAACGGCGAAAAGCACTATGAACGCAAGCACGGTTGCGGTGTACTTGGCAAGGTCTTTGCCGGTAGGCCACGTAAGCTTTTTCAGTTCGCCCACAACGTCCTTAAAATAACGGCCGATACGCGCGAACAGGTTGGGCTTCTTCTCCTTTTTGGCGGTTTTTACATCGTTTGCCATTTTTATGTTCCTGTCCTTTCGGGCTTACTTAGCTTCCCTGTGAATGGTGTGCTTGCGGCAGAAACGGCAGTACTTGGAGAACTCGATCCTGTCGGGGTCGTTCTTCTTGTTCTTAAAAGTGTTGTAGTTACGCTGCTTGCATTCGGTGCAGGCCAAGGTGACTTTTACGCGCATAGTGGTTATTAGCTCCTCTCAATTTATGCCCTGTCCCAACGCGGGATAAGGCCAATAAAATCCGTTTGTTCGGCCGATACCGAACCTAAATAAACCCCCCAGTCGGGGGTTGCTTAGTTAATGTACCACACCTTTAGGCGCTTGTCAACTCAAAAAACGCTTTTAATGCGCAATTTATTCAGATATTCTCGGCTCTTGCGCCCATACCGCGCCCCGCGGCACAATATGTTGTGCAGGGGAAGTCGGCACCGTCAGGCGTGAAGGTGCTGCTTACTGTATGGCGAAAATTCAATACAGCTTATCGCCTATGTTTTCTATATTATCGGGATATGATATCACCGCACCCGTGTCCGCGCTCCAGCCCTTGCGCCCGTCCCCCATGTCCTCGAACAGGCAGATTATTACTTCATCAGCGGTTTTGCTCATGCGCATGTAGCCCACGAACTCAAGGCTTTCGCCGCTCCTGTACGTCAGCGCGCCGTAGCCCTTATCCTCCGCGCTGAAAGCAACGTTCAGCAGCTCCCCCGACGTTACCGGCAGGCAGTCTATTTCAACCTTCCCCGCGAACGAATCCCCGCCGAAAAGGCTGCTTTTATATGCGCCGCTTATGGTGAGCGCGGTCTGCCTGCGTTCGGCAGGGCTGCCGTTTTGCACAAGCGTTGCGTCAACGCGGCGCTCTATGCTGCGCTCCTTCGGCAAGGCAAGGTACACAAACGCCAAAATCAGCGCCGCGGCCAATATGATGAATAGTGCTTTGAGATTTGTTCTTTTGCGTTCGTTCATATCTTTCTCCCCATACCCACCCTTTCCGCTGCGCGGTCGGCGGATGCTATTCTTCATCCTGCTGCTTCTTTTCCTTTATGTATCGGCAAACGCTGCGTATTCCGCCGATTAAAAACAGCATACCGCCAACAATAAAAATCAGGTTCTGGTTAACTGTGGCCGAAATGAAGGCAAGTATGGAGGCTATGAAGGAAGTATGGCACAGAATAACCAAGATGGTCCCGAGCTTTTTTTTCACGGCATATGCCTCCTTTCTGTTTCTTCGTATTTAATGTTTCCGCTTCAATGCAGCCGCGCCGGGCATTGCGCCCATGCCGCGCCCCGCGGCACAATATGTTGTGCGATGCGTATTTGCACCGCAGGAAGAAGGGAAATGGCAGCGTGTCGGGGGCGCGGCGCGAGGGAGTCTTTCGTATTTAACGTTTCCGCTTCAATGCAGCCGCGCCGAGTATTGCGCCGCATATGAGCAATGCCGCCGCAAGCGGAATTACTGCGCCGCCTCCGGCCTGCGGCATGGCAGCGGGCGATTCGCCGCCCAATTGGGATAGCCTTTCGGCAGCCGTAACGCATAGGGGGAGCCCGCTGAGCGCGGCGTCGGCTTGAACAAAGGCTGCGGCGGCTGCATGGTCGGCGGGGATTATGCCTACATCCACGGCATTATTCATCTCGTTTATTCCAACGTAGGAAAGCCCGTAGCCCTTCTCCTTCAGCAGTGCGGACGCGGTATCGTGCGCCGCAAGCAGCTCATTATAGGAATACTTCGCCGTTTTGAATTTTACGTCGTCGCGGTAGGCCGCGCTTATGTGCGCAAGCATTTTGTCCAGCGCCGCGCCAAGCTTTGCGGCGGTGTCCGCATGGCGCTCCGTAAGCAGTATGCACAGCTTATCGCCGTCCGAGGTATCAACGTATGCGCCCGCGTATTCGTCGGGATATTTGCCGTTGAACCCCGCAGGCAGCTCGTTATATGCGGCGTTGGCATCGCGCACGCCTTCCGCAAGGGCGGGTACGGCAAGGGTTATGCACAGCGCAAGCATCAGCGCCGCAATTACAATTTTTTTCATATTTGATCCTCCTGTTCCTTTATTCCGTCCTTTAACTCATCTCCCGTTCACATTCTTTGTTCCGTATATATATTTTAGCATGAAAAAGCGGGGCTTTCAATAGAAAAGTCCCGCCTTTAAGCTATTTTTCCCCATACCCACCCTTTCCGCCGCGCGGTCGGCGCCCGGTGATGCCGGGTGCATTTGTGCGGGGTATATTGTGCGCTGTTACGGGCGTTTGTGTAAAGGGTAAGCGTTGCGCCCCGACCCGCTATGTATCAGCGCCGGCTCATTCTCAGCCGGCAGAGATAGCGCCCGCCCCGCGTGGCGGAAAAACCGATTATTGTAAATTATTTGCGCCTATATAAGCATTGTGTTCCAGTTCAGCTTCTGTATCGCCGCGTCAAGCTGCCTAAGCTCTTTCGACTTCGCATCCACCGTTTTCTGCATGGCCGTAACATCCACGGTGGGAAGAATCTTTATCTCCGTTTTGGAGTAGCGGTCTATGCGCTGGCTGGCCTGCTGCAAAAAGTCCCGCATTATGCTCAGCTCAAGCGAAAGCGTGTCCCGCCTGGCAAGCAGCGCGGTAAGCGTTTCCCCTTCAAACACGGTCGCGGCGTTGGTCAGGTTTATGCGGCGTATAAGCTCCTCATACGCGCTGCATTCGGCATTGAGCAGCTCGATAAGCCTGAGCGGATCCTCGGCGGGCGCTTCGCCCTCCTGCACCTTGGCATTGTCGTTCAGGCGGGAATGCAGCTGCGATATCCGCGTTTTTATATCCGCGCGCATCTGCAAAGCCTCCGCAAGGGACATTTCTTCGTTTACGGTATTTATATCCATATGAATCCCCCATATAAGTTGATATTTGTATTATATCACATAAATTAAGCTTTTGCCGCAACTTTATGGGGCTTGACAGAAATGTGCGCTGATGCTATCATATCCGCAACAAAGGAATATATGCCTTATCAAGAGTGGTTGAGGGACGGGCCCTGTGAAACCCGGCAACCTGCGTGCGCGCAAGGTGCCAATTCCCGCGGCATTAGCCGAAAGATGAGCGATGGAATCTTCGTCTCGTTTTTCGCGGGGCGTTTTGTTTTGCCATGAAAAGCAAAACGGGCGCATCCCGCGAACAGCCATGCTTGATGGTGAATATGAAACGGAGGTTCATTTTTTATGAAAAAGCTTTTTACGTCTGAATCGGTGACCGAGGGACATCCTGATAAGGTTTGCGATATTCTAAGCGACAGCGTGCTGGATGCGCATCTTGCCGTTGACCCGTATTCCCGCGTGGCATGCGAATGCGCGGCGACAACCGGCCTTGTGCTGGTGATGGGCGAAATAACGTCCAAGGCGCAGGTGGACATAGCGTCCCTTGTGCGCTCCACCGTGAACGAAATAGGCTATACGGATAATTCCACCGGTTTTTCTGGCGACAGCTGCGCGGTGCTGGTATCGCTGGATAAGCAGTCGGGTGATATTGCCATGGGCGTGGATAAATCGCTTGAGGCGAAGGAAAGCGGCGCGGAGGATATGGCCACCGGCGCGGGGGATCAGGGCATGATGTTCGGCTATGCCACCGATGAAACGGAAGAGTATATGCCCCTGCCCATATATCTGGCCCATGCGCTTACCCGCAGGCTGGCGGCGTACCGCAAGGGCGGCGCGGACTTCATAAAGCCGGACGGCAAGGCGCAGGTGAGCGTTGTTTACGAAAACGGCACGCCCGTGAGCGTGGACACGGTGCTCGTTTCCACGCAGCACAGCGCGGATGCAACGCAGGCCATGCTGAAGGACGCCATTTACAACGAGGTGATAAAGCCCGTTATACCCAACGAGCTGCTTGCGGACAACGCACGCATTCTGGTCAACCCGACAGGACGTTTCGTAATAGGCGGCCCGCACGGGGACAGCGGCCTGACGGGGCGCAAGATAATAGTTGATACCTACGGCGGCTTTGCGCGCCACGGCGGCGGAGCCTTCAGCGGCAAGGACCCCACAAAGGTTGACCGCAGCGCAGCCTATGCCGCGCGCTACATTGCCAAGAATATAGTTGCCGCGGGCCTTGCCAAGCGCTGCGAATTGCAGCTGGCTTACGCGATAGGCGTGGCGGAGCCCGTATCCGTATTTATAGACACGTTCGGCACGGGTGCGGTGGACGAGGATAAGCTGCTTGCCGCCGTGCGCCGCAGCTTTGACCTTAGGCCGGAGGCCATAATCCGCGCGCTCGATCTCCGCCGGCCCATATATCGCCGCACCGCGTCCTACGGTCACTTTGGCGATCCTGCCATGCCGTGGGAGCAGCTTGACCTTGCCGAAAAGCTGAAGGCCGCGCTTTAAGCCGCCCATTGCCGGACATACATGAATATTTTTGCATGTTCGGCAAAAAAACTGTTGACACAAATATGCACCATTGTGTATAATAACCCTTGCCGTGAGATTTATGTGCTCGGTTCGTCTAGTGGCCTAGGACACCGCCCTCTCACGGCGGGAACAGGGGTTCGACTCCCCTACCGGGTACCAAAAAAGCTCCCAATTCGGGAGCTTTTTTCTTGTTGCGTTAGTAACGTGTTAGTAGTAGAAACTGAATTTGCGGTTATAAGGAGGATTGCCTTCCTTATAGCGAATACAAAAAAGATACAGCCTGGTTTTGCTGCCCCCTGACAGGGGTAACAATGGCGGCGGGGATTACCCGGCTGGTGTTTCGGGCACCAGCCGGGTTTCCTATCGGTGTATAGCCGGGAATGGTTCAGGATACCATTGGGATATCTTTGTGCTGTTCCGGTTCTGCTGTTTGCCTGTTTTCCATGCAGCCAATGTCGGCATAGTGGATCTCCACAGTCTGTGGTGCGTGCTTGGACCACTTTACTTCCTTTTCATGCACCACGATCTTCTGGATGAAGAGCCGCAGCAGCTCCGGCGTTAGTTCTTGAATGTCCGTGTACCGCTTCGCTTTGTCGAGGAACACTGCCGTATTGCTTACCGTTTCTTTCAGCCGCTGGATCTCTGCTTCTTGCTGTGGGAGCGATTCTGTCAGCTTTGCCTGTTCATCGGTGTAACTGGCAGAGAGCAGCTGGAACTGTTCTGCTGTGATGCGTCCCAGCACGCTGTCCTCATAGAGCTTCTTGAAAATTGCATCCAGCTCAGCTTTGCGCTTCTGCATGGCGGCTTTCTCCTTTTCCAGTCTGCGGATCTCCTTTTGGAGTTCCGCGGATTGCTTACTGTTTAGGTATTCAGCAAATTCCTGTGGATGTTCTCTGGCTTCCGCCGTTACCCGGCGCAGATCCTCCAGTACGATCTCATCGAGAATGCACTCTCGAATGTAGTGCGCGGTGCATGCTTCGCCATCCTTTTTGTAGGTACGGCAGGTGAAGTGGTTGTAGTCGGCGGACATCGTATGCGCCCGGTGGAGCACCATTGCTTTGCCACAATCGGCACAAACTACCAGTCCGGAATACTTGTTTTGCTCATCCATCTTCGTTCTGCGGCGCTTGTTTTTCCGCACCCGCTGCACAATATCCCAGACCTCTTTGGGAATGATGGCCGGATGCGTATTTTCAAACACGAGGCATTCTTCCCTTGGGTGTTCAATTTTGCGCTTGTCCTTGTAGGATTTGGTGCTGAACCGGTAGTTCACAGTGTTGCTAAGATAGAACTCATTTTCCAACAGGTTTGCAACCGCGCTGTCTGACCAGTGATACGGTTTCGTGATGTCCAGTGCAGAATGTGTCAGGCCATATTTCTGGTAGGTGTAATAGCTGGGACAAAGCACCTTTTCTTTCTTCAGGATCGTTGCAATCCGGCTGGGGCCATTGCCCGCGGCACAAAGGGCGAAGATTCGTTTCACAACGGCAGCGGCTTCCTCGTCTATGAGCAGCTTCTTGGTCTCCAGGTCTTTGACATATCCATAGGGAGCGCGCGTCCCAAGCCGTTCTCCGCGTTCCGCTTTGGCTTTTTGAACTGCACGGATTTTCCGGCTGGTGTCCCGAATAAACCACTCGTTGAACAAATTTTTGAACGGCATGAGATCATTGCTCTCTGCGTTTTCCGTGTCCACATTGTCGTTGATCGCAATGTACCGGACGCCGAACATGGGGAAGCGCTCCTCAATATAGAGACCGGTATGAAGCTGATTTCTGCCAAGGCGGCTGAGGTCTTTGGTCACGATAATCCCAATCCCCCCGTTTTCCATATCTGCGATCATCTGCTGAAATGCAGGTCTTTGGAAGTTACCGCCTGAAAAACCGTCATCCACATAGAAGCAAGGGTTTGGGAAATGATGGTCTTCTGCGAACCTTTGCAGGATACTTTTTTG
>ENA-UOOC01003569-UOOC01003569.1-human-gut-metagenome-genome-assembly--contig:-C48old-NODE-3569-length-10571-cov-5.944275_pt1 | contig 10571 bp, 6 predicted proteins | sample MGYA00242469_ERZ724016 | MGnify/ENA metagenome assembly ERZ724016 | reverse complement strand
GACACCCTTTCCCGCACCGTGATAGAATGGGTGCGACAACGGAATAGGGAAATCGGTGGATGGACTCGGGAGAGACTGCGCCCTGCGGGCGCGGCGCCGAAGGGGAACGCAGAAGCTCTCAGGCAAAAGGGACCGGGTCCGGACGATACTCCGAAAAGGCCGGATACGTCCGGCCACCGAAGGTGCAACCTGCCCCGGATGGGGCGGGGAATCTCTCAGGTCAGGATACGGGGGCGCAAAGCAACGGATTTGCGCCCTTTTTTGCTGCCCAAAAACAGGAAGGAACAACTTTGAAGGAGGAGCTTAGAAAATGAGCGAACTGAAGCGCACGCAGCTGTACGACGTGCATGTTTCCGCCGGGGCCACCATGGTGGATTTCGGCGGGTGGGAGATGCCCATCCAGTATCCCTCCGGCATCATTGCCGAGCACCTGTATACCCGCCAGGTGTGCAGCCTGTTCGACGTGTCCCACATGGGCCGCCTGCTGATTGAGGGCCCCCAGCGCAAGGAATTTCTTCAGCACGTGCTGACCAGCAACGTCAGCGCCCTGGACCTGAACATGGCCCAGTACTGCATCATTCCCAACGAAAACGGCGGGGCCGTGGACGACGCGTATCTGTACCTGTTCCAGGAGGACAACTATCTGCTGGTGGTCAACGCCGCCAACATCGACAAGGACCTGGAGCACCTGAACCGGGCGCTGACGGGCTTCGACTGCACCATCACCAACATCAGCGACCAGTGGGCCTCCATCGCCGTGCAGGGCCCCAAGAGCAAGGAGATGCTCATGACCCTGACCGGCGGCGTGTCCCCCACCAAGGAGCCCACCAAGAACTCCCTGGGCACCGTGTCCCTGGAGGGGCGCCAGGCCCGCATCGCCAAGACCGGCTACACCGGCGAGCCTCTGGGCTACGAGGTATACGTCCGCAGCGAGGACGTGGTGTGGCTGTGGAACCGGCTGGTGGAGCTGGGCGCGCGTCCGGCGGGTCTGGGCGCACGGGATACCCTGCGGATGGAGGCCTCCTTCCCCCTGTACGGCCACGAGATGGGCACCGCCCCCGACGGCACCGAGATCCCCATCTTCGCCGTGCCTCTGGCCAAGTTTGCCGTGAGCTTCTCCGCCCAGAAGGGGGATTTCATCGGCCGCGCCGCTCTGGAGCGTCAGCACCAGGCATTTATCCGCCACATGGACCGGGACTTCTCCGACATGTCCGCCCTGCCCCGGAGGATCGCCCCCATCGCCCTGCTGGACCGGGGCGTCATGCGGGCTGGGATGGAAATCTATCGAGGCGACAAGCTGGTGGGCTGGGTCACCAGCGGCACCATGGTGCCCTATTTCAAGACCCAGGGCCAGGGCCTGTCCACCGTGATCCTGGAGGCCAGCGGCAAGCGGGCCATCGGTCTGTGCTATATCGACAGCGACGTGCTGGTGGATGACACCGTGGAGGTGGACATCCGGGGCAAGCGGCTCAAGGCCGTGATCCCCGCCCGGCACATGAGCGTGGGCGCGCCTCCCTTCGCCCGCCCCCTGCTGTACGGTGAGCAGGAGGAGGTCCGCACCGTGGCCGGAGGCGACCGCACCGGCAAGGCCCTGACTCTGCTGCACAAGGCCATTGAGAACCACGTCTGGCGGCAGGAGCAGTGCGTGAACCTGATCCCCTCGGAGAATACCCCCAGCCGGGCCGTGCGCCTGCTGTCCGGCAGCGACCCTGCCTGCCGCTATGCCGAGCACAAGAAGATCCTGGCCTTCTATGAGAAGGAGGTGTTCTATTATCAGGGCACCAAGTTCATCGACCAGGTGGAGCGGATGCTCACCGAGGAAATGCGGGCCTATTTCGGCTGCACCGAGGTGGAGACCCGGACCCTCAGCGGCCAGATGTCCAACATGGCGGTGTTCTCCGCCCTGATGGACTGGAAAAACCGCTTCGACCGCAAGAACGAGGCCAAGCGCCTGGGCTATGTCATGAACAACCACATCATCAAGGGCGGCCACCTGTCCGCCCAGCCCATGGGCGCTCTGCACGACTACATCGCCATCGACCCCGTTACCGAGAAGCCCGCCGTGGTGAACTTCCCCGTGTGCCGGGATAACCCCTATAAGATGGATGTGGAGGAGACCAAGAAGCTCATCGACCGCTATCGCCCGGAGCTCATCATCTTCGGCAAGTCCATGGTTCTGCATAAGGAGCCTGTGGCCCAGATCCGGCAGTTTGTGGATGAGCAGAATATCCCCACCACCATTATGTACGACATGGCCCATGTGCTGGGCCTTATCGGCGATCACTTCCAGAACCCCTTCCAGGAGGGCGCGGAGATCGTCACCGGCTCCACCCACAAGACCTTCTTCGGTCCCCAGCGGGGCGTCATCGGCGTGAACTATAAGGAGGAGGACCTGAAATACGGCCTGTGGAAGACCATCGAAAGCCGTACCTTCCCCGGCAGCGTCTCCAACCACCATCTGGGCACCCAGCTGGGTATGCTGATGGCGGCCTATGAAATGAACCAGTTCCGGGACGCGTATCAGAGCGCCATTATCCGCAACGCCAAGTCCTTCGCCCGCAGCCTCAGGAGCTATGGCCTGGACGTGGTGGGCGATCCCGCCATCGACTACACCGAGACCCACCAGGTCATCGTGTCCGTGGGCTACGGCGAGGGCGCGGAGATCGCCGAGCGGCTGGAGCAGAACAACGTCATCGTCAACTATCAGGCCACCCCCGACGAGGAGGGCTTCACCGCCTCCGGCGCACTGCGCATGGGCGTCAGCGAGATGACCCGGTTCGGCTTCGAGGAGAAGGACTTCGACCAGCTGGCCAGCCTCATGGCCGACTGCATCCTCCGGGGCCGGGAGATCAAGGGCGACGTGGAGCGGCTCCGGGCCGGTCACACCGAAATGCGCTACTGCTTCGACGACGCCGCCATCAACGATGCCCTGGAGCAGCTGGCCGGCAAGCTGGACATCTGAACAAACAACAAAACATATTAAATTTGGAGGTAAATCATCATGCTGTATCCGACTGATCTGAAGTATTCCAAGTCCCACGAGTGGGTGAAAATGGAGGACGGCGTGGCCGTCATCGGCATTTCCGACTTCGCCCAGGACGCCCTGGGCGATGTGGTGTTCGTGAACCTGCCCGGCGAGGGCGACGACGTCACCGCCGGCGAGGCCTTCGGCGATGTGGAGTCCGTCAAGGCCGTGTCCGACCTGGTGTGCCCCGTTACCGGCACCGTGTGCGCCGTCAACGAGGACCTGCTGGACCAGCCCGAGCTGCTGAACAAGGAGCCCTATGACGCCTGGATCATCAAGGTGGAGAACATCACCGACACCGAGGAGCTGCTGGACGCCGCCGCCTACGAGGCCTTCTGCACCGAGGAGGGCTGAGCATGGGCAGCTATGTCCCCTCCACCCAGGCCCAGCGGGAGCAGATGCTCCGGGCCGTGGGGCTGGAGAATGTCATGGACCTGTACCGGGACGTGCCGGAGCAGATGCTGCTGCGGGAGCCGCTGCGCATCCCCGACGGCATGAGCGAGCTGGAGGCCGCCCGGGCGGTGTCCGCCATGGCCGCCGAAAACCGCACCTACGCCACCATTCTGCGGGGTGCCGGGGCCTATGACCACTACATTCCCTCCATCGTCAAATATATCCCCGCCAAGGAGGAGTTCCTCACGGCCTACACCCCCTATCAGGCGGAAATGAGCCAGGGCCTGCTGCAATCTATCTTCGAGTATCAGACCATGATCTGTGAACTCACCGGCATGGACGTGTCCAACGCCTCTGTGTACGATGGGGCCACTGCCGCCGCCGAGGCGGCGGCCATGTGCCGGGAGCGCAAGCGCCGGGTGACCCTCATTTCCGGCGCGGCCCATCCGGACACCATCAACACCGTCCGCACCTATTGCTACGGCACCGGCGACGAGCTGCGGGTGGTGCCGGTGAAGGACGGCAGGACCGATATGGATGCCCTGCGGGAGCTGCTGGACGACGGCGTTGCTTCCTTCTATGTGCAGCAGCCCAACTTCTTCGGCCAGTTCGAGGACGCCGAGGCCCTGGGCCAGCTGGTGCACCAGGCGGGTGCCAGGTACATCATGGGCTGCAACCCCATCGCCCTGGCCATTATGAAAACCCCCCGGGACTGCGGCGCGGACATCGCCGTGGGCGAGGGGCAGCCGCTGGGCCTGCCTCTGGGCTGCGGCGGCCCGTATCTGGGCTACATGGCCGCCACCGATAAGCTCATGCGCAAGCTCCCCGGCCGCATCGTGGGTGAAACCACCGACCATCAGGGCCGCCGGGCCTATGTGCTGAGTCTCCAGGCCCGGGAGCAGCACATCCGCCGGGAGAAGGCCAGCAGCAACATCTGCTCCAACGAGGCCCTGTGCGCCCTGACCGCCGGGCTGTACATGGCCACCATGGGTCCCGACGGCATGGCGGAGGCTGCGGAGCAGTCCATGGCCAAGGCTCATTATCTGGAAAAGGCCCTGTGCGCCCTGCCCGGCGTGGAGCCGGTGTACGGCGGGGCGTATTTCCACGAGTTTGTCCTGAAAATGCCCCGCAGCCAGGAGCTGCTGGAGGCCCTGGACCGCCGGGGCATCCTGGGTGGTCTGCCTCTGGGCGACGACCGGGTCCTGTGGTGCGCCACGGAGAAGGTCAGCCGCCGGGAGCTGGACGAAGCCGTATCCATCGTCAAGGAGGTGCTGGACAGATGAAGCTGATTTTTGAAAAGAGCGTGCCCGGACGCCGGTGCACCATCCTGCCCGCCTGCGACGTGGAGACCGCGGCCCTGCCGGAGTCCCTGCGGCGGAGCGATAAGCCCGACCTGCCCCAGCTCAGCGAGACGGACATCTCCCGCCACTATACGGAGCTGTGCCACCAGGTCCACGGCGTCAACTGCGGGTTCTATCCCCTGGGCTCCTGCACCATGAAGTATAACCCCCGCATCGACGAGGAGATGGCGGCCCTGCCGGGCTTCACCAACTGCCATCCCCTGGCTCCCAGGGAGTCCCTGGCCGGTATGCGCCATGTGCTGGACACCGCCCGGGAATATCTCTGCGAAATCACCGGCATGGACGGCATGACCTTCCAGCCGGCGGCGGGCGCTCACGGCGAGTTCACCGGCGTGCTGCTGATCAAGCAGTATCACGACGCCCGGGGGGACAAGAAGCGCACCAAGATCATCGTTCCCGACTCCGCCCACGGCACCAACCCCGCCACGGCGGCCATGTGCGGCTATGAGGTGGTGAACATCGCCTCCGGCCCCGACGGCTGCGTGGACCTGGAGAGTCTGAAGGCCGCCCTGGGCGACGACACCGCGGGTCTGATGCTGACAAACCCCAACACCGTGGGCATCTTCGACAAGAACATCCTGGAGATCACCCGGCTGGTCCACGAGGCCGGCGGCCTGTGCTACTACGACGGAGCCAACCTCAACGCCGTGATGGGCATCGTCCGCCCCGGCGACATGGGCTTTGACTGCATCCACATGAATCTGCACAAGACCTTCGCCACGCCCCACGGCGGCGGCGGTCCCGGCGCAGGGGCCGTGGGCTGCAAGGCGTTCCTGACGCCCTATCTGCCCCATTCCGCCCTGGCGGAGGAGGAAGGGCATATCCAGGTCCGCAGCTTCATGGGCAACTTCCTGGTGGTGGTCCGGGCGCTGACGTACCTGCTGACCCTGGGCCGCCAGGGCATCCCCGAGGCGGCGCAGAACGCCGTGCTCAATGCCAACTACCTGCAGGAGAAGCTCCGGGGCACCTTCCAGCCGGCCTATGACCGCATCTGTATGCACGAGTTCGTGCTGGATCTCAGCGGCCTGAAGAAGGAGACCGGCGTCTCCGCCCTGGATGTGGCCAAGTCCCTGATTGACGAGGGCATTCATCCGCCCACCATGTACTTCCCCCTGATCGTCCATGAGGCCCTGATGCTGGAGCCCACGGAGACCGAGGGACCCGAGGTCCTGGACCAGGCGGCGGAGGTGCTGCGGATGCTGTACCGGCGAGCCTACGATGACCCCGAAGCCATGCACGATGCACCCCACCATATGCCCATCGGCCGTCCCGACGAGGTGAAGGCCGCCCGGCACCCGGTGCTGCGGTGGAAACGGGCGTGATCTCATCAACGGAGGAAGAAGCTATGTCTGATTATCAGCTCATCGTTATCGGCGCGGGGCCCGGCGGCTATACCGCCGCCCTGGAGGCCGCCAGGCTGGGGCTGCACACCGCCGTGGTGGAGCGCCGTGAGGTAGGCGGCACCTGCCTGAACCGGGGCTGCATCCCCACCAAGACCCTGCTCCACGCCTCCCAGGTATACCGGGACGCCGTGGACGGCTCCCCTGCCGGGGTCCACGCCGGGGACATCACCTTCAATCTGGGAGAGATGTTCGCCTATAAGCGGGCCGTTTCCGAAAAGCTCCGGGGCGGCATCCACGCCCTGCTGAAGGGAGCTAAAGTGGACCTGCTGGAGGGCACCGCCCGCATCGACGCCCCGGGCCGCGTCACCGTTGCCGGCCCGGAGGGGGACACGGTTTACACCGCCGACCGCATTCTGGCGGCCACCGGCTCCGTGCCGGTGCGCCCGCCCAGCCCGGGGCTGGACCTGCCGGGGGTCATGACCTCCGATGAGCTGCTGGAGGGCAGCGACAGCCTGTATGAGTCCCTGGTGATCATGGGTGGCGGCGTCATCGGCGTGGAATTTGCCACGTTTTACGCGAACCTGGGCTGCCGGGTCACCCTCATCGAGGGCATGGACCGGCTGCTGCCCACCATGGACCGGGAGCTGGGTCAGAACCTGGGCCAGATCCTGAAAAAGCAGGGGGTGGAGGTGCTGACCTCCGCCATGGTCCGGCGGGTGGAGCAGACGCCGGAGGGCCTGACGGTCCATGTGGACCAGAAGGGCAAGGAAAAGGCCGTGTCCGGCGAAAAGGTCCTGTGCGCCATCGGACGCCGTCCCTGCTGGGACGGGCTGTTCGCCCCGGAGCTGGTTCCCGAGACCCGGGGCCGCAGCCTGCTGGTGGATGAGGACTTCCGCACCAGCATCCCCGGGGTCTATGCCATCGGCGACGTGTCCGCCGTGATCCAGCTGGCCCATGTGGCCGCCGCCCAGGGCATCGCCTGCGTGAATCGTATGTGCGGCCGCCAGGCCGCCACGGACCTGAACGTGGTGCCCAGCTGCATCTACAGCAGTCCCGAGATCGCCGTGGTGGGCCTCACCGAGGCCGAGGCCAAGGAGCAGGGCATCAACGCCGTGTCCGGCAAGTGCACCATGTTCGGCAACGCCCGGACGGTCATCGAGGACCCGGGCCGCTGCTTCATGAAGCTGGTGGCCGACCGGGATACCGGCCGTCTCATCGGCGCGCAGCTGATGTGCCAGCACGCCAGCGACATCATCAGCCAGCTCAGCGCCGCCCTGGTAAACGGCCTGACGGTGGGGCAGCTGCTGTCCGTTATGCGGCCCCATCCCTCCTTTGAGGAGGCCATGACCGAGGCTCTGGAGCGCCTGGCCGAAAAGCTGTAACAACCTATACCGGCAAGCGCTCTCCCCCGGGTGCGGAAAATCTTCCGCACCCGGGGGTTTTTGTTGCATTTGCAATTGTGAAATGTCTTGTCATACTATATATTGTAGGTAACAGGGCGGCATGTACTCCCATATCTTGTGTCTATTGTACAGAATCGACAAAATATCCAGGGGATTTTCGTCAGGCATTTTCCCCATATTTAGGGCTTTGGGCTTGCATCAGCACAGGATATGGTATATGATTAAGAGGCTGATTGACCGCTGCTCCCCTGGGGCAGCTTTTCCTGTGGAGAGAGAAAAATCTGAGGAGAGGGAGGACGTTACACATGAAGATCATCAAGCGCAACGGGGCTGAGGTCCCCTTCGATATCCAGAAAATCGAGGTGGCCGTCACCAAAGCCAACAACTCTGTGGCCGAGGCCGACCGCATGACCCCGGTGCAGATCGGGCGCATTGCCGAGTCCGTGGAGCTGCAGTGCCAGAAGATGAACCGCGCCCCCACCGTGGAGGAGATCCAGGACATGGTGGAGCACCACATCATGGCCCACGGGGCCTTTGAGGTGGCCAAGCACTACATCACCTACCGCTATACCCGGTCCCTGGTGCGCAAGGCCAACACCACCGACGACAAGATCCTCTCCCTCATCGAGTGCAACAACGAGGAGGCCAAGCAGGAGAACTCCAACAAGAATCCGGTGGTGAACTCCACCCAGCGGGACTATATGGCCGGCGAGGTGTCCCGGGACATCACCAACCGCCTGCTGCTGCCCCGGGAGATCGTGGAGGCCCACGAGGAGGGCATCATCCACTTCCACGACACCGACTATTTCGCCCAGCACATGCACAACTGCGACCTGGTGAACCTGGAGGACATGCTGCAAAACGGCACCGTCATCACCGGCACCATGATCGAAAAGCCCCACTCCTTCGCCACCGCCTGCAACATCGCCACCCAGATCGTGGCCCAGGTGGCCTCCAACCAGTATGGCGGCCAGTCCATCAGCCTGACCCACCTGGCCCCCTTTGTGGAGGTCAGCCGCCAGAAGATCCGCCGCATCGTCCTGGCGGAGATGGCGTCCATCGGCGTGGACCCCGGCGAGGAGAAGATCAGCGAGCTGGTGGAGGCCCGCCTGCGGGAGGAGATCCGCCGGGGCGTGCAGACCATCCAGTATCAGGTGGTGACCCTTCTGACCACCAACGGACAGGCCCCCTTCATCACAGTGTTCATGTATCTGAACGAGGCCCGGAACGAGCGGGAGAAGAAGGACCTGGCCATGATCATCGAGGAGATGCTGCTCCAGCGGTACCAGGGCGTGAAGAACGAGCAGGGCGTGTGGGTGACCCCCGCCTTCCCCAAGCTGATCTACACCCTGGAGGAGGACAACATCCACGAGGACGCCCCCTACTGGTATCTGACGGAGCTGGCCGCCAAATGCACCGCCCGGCGGATGGTGCCGGACTATATCTCCGAGAAGAAGATGAAGGAGCTCAAGGGCGACGTGTACACCTGCATGGGGTGCCGCTCCTTCCTGACCCCGGACCGTTTTACCGACGCCGGGATCGGCAACGTTGCCAACGCCGGGAATTACGAGCCCGGCAAGCACAAATACTATGGCCGGTTCAATCAGGGCGTGGTCACCATCAATCTGCCGGACGTGGCCCTGTCCTCCGGCGGAAACACCGAGAAGTTCTGGCAGATCTTCGAGGAGCGGCTGGAGCTGTGCCACCGGGCGCTGCGGTGCCGCCACGAGCGTCTGCTGGGCACCACGTCGGACGCCGCCCCCATCCTGTGGCAGTATGGCGCCCTGGCCCGGCTGAAGAAGGGCGAGACCATTGACAAGCTGCTGTATAACGGCTATTCCACCATCTCCCTGGGCTATGCGGGCCTGTACGAGTGCGTGAAGTATATGACCGGCAAGAGCCACACGGACCCCGCCGCCACCCCCTTCGCCCTGGACATCATGCAGAAGATGAACGACAAGTGCAAGGAGTGGAAAACCGCCGAGAACATCGACTATTCCCTGTACGGCACGCCTCTGGAGTCCACCACCTATAAGTTTGCCAAGTGCCTGCAAAAGCGCTTCGGCGTCATCAAGGGCATCACCGACAAGGGCTACATCACCAACAGCTATCATGTCAATGTCACCGAGGAGATCGACGCCTTCACCAAGCTGGAGTTTGAGGCCCAGTTCCAGCACCTGTCCCCCGGCGGCGCTATCAGCTATGTGGAGGTGCCGGATATGCAGAACAACATCCCCGCCGTGCTGGAGGTGATGAAGTTCATCTATGACCACATCATCTACGCCGAGCTGAACACCAAGAGCGACTATTGCCAGGTCTGCGGCTGGGACGGCGAGATTCAGATCGTGGAGGAGGACGGCAAGCTCATCTGGAAATGTCCCCGGTGCGGCAACACCGACCAGGATAAGATGAACGTGGCCCGCCGCACCTGCGGCTATATCGGCACCCAGTTCTGGAACCAGGGCCGCACCCAGGAGATCAAGGACCGGGTGCTGCACCTGTAAGGAGTTTCCTTCCGCCGTTTAGTAGTATATATTACCTAAAAGGAGCAATATCGTGTACTATGGCAACCTGAAAAAATGTGATATTGCCAACGGCATCGGGGTGCGGGTGACCCTGTTCGTGTCCGGCTGCACCAACCACTGCCCGGACTGCTTCCAGCCCCAGACCTGGGACTTTCACTATGGAAAGCCCTTCACCGATGACACCCGGGCGGAGATTTTCGCCGAGCTGGACAAGCCCTATATCAACGGGCTGACGGTGCTGGGGGGCGAGCCCTTTGAGCCGGAGAACCAGCGGGACCTGCTGCCGCTTCTGCAGGAGGTCCGGCGGCGGTATCCGGACAAGAGCATCTGGTGCTTCACCGGCTTCCGGCTGGAGGACGAGCTGCTGCGGGATGGGTCCCATCCCCGGTGTGCCGTAACGGACCGGCTGCTCTCGTGCATTGATGTGCTGGTGGACGGACGGTTCGTGGCGGCGGAGAAGGACATCAGCCTGCAGTTCCGGGGCAGCCGGAACCAGCGGGTGCTGGACCTGCCCAAAACCC
>ENA-UOOC01003568-UOOC01003568.1-human-gut-metagenome-genome-assembly--contig:-C48old-NODE-3568-length-10571-cov-7.738018_pt1 | contig 10571 bp, 7 predicted proteins | sample MGYA00242469_ERZ724016 | MGnify/ENA metagenome assembly ERZ724016 | reverse complement strand
AGACCGTGTACATCGTCTACCGCCGCGGCATGGCCGAGCTGCCTGCCCGTAAGGAAGAGGTGGAGCACGCCGAGGAAGAGGGCATCATCTTCAAGACCCTGTGCAACCCCGTGGAGATCCACGCCAACGACGAAGGCTTCGTCAAGTCCATCACCTGCATCGAGATGGAGCTGGGCGAGCCCGATGCTTCCGGCCGCCGCCGCCCCATCGAGAAGAAGGGCAGCGAGTTTGAGCTGGATGTGGACACCGTCATCATGAGTCTGGGCACCAGCCCGAACCCGCTGATCCGCTCCACCACCCCGGGTCTGGAGACCAACAAGCACGGCTGCATCGTCACCGAGGGCGACGACGGCAAGACCAGCCGTGACGGCGTGTACGCCGGCGGCGATGCCGTGACCGGTGCCGCCACCGTCATCAAGGCCATGGGCGCCGGCAAGGCTGCCGCCAAGGCCATGGATGAGTACATCCGCAACAAGTAATTTCTGCCAAACGGCGCAAATCCCCTGTTTCCCAAAGGAAACAGGGGATTTTTCCTTTTTTAGGAAGACTAGACAGATTATCTATATTTCATTTACAATTCGTCCCACTTTATGGTATACTATTTCCATCTTACGAAAGCACCAGGGGCTGCCGCAGCCCTTGCTCTGTTTGCAGGAGGTGTGCCCCATGCACTCGTTATTGATCCTGGTCCTGATCCTGGACGCTCTCATCGCCATTTCCTCGATACTGAACCTGGTAAATATGGTCCGGGTCAACCTGCTGGTGGAAGAAAAGCAGGCCCAGGCCCTTACGGTGCAGCTGGTGCGCGTGTGCAAGACAAGCGCTGGCAAGGGTGGGCTGCTGTCCTCCTGGTTTGGGGTGTACGCCTGCCCCGGGGAGATCGGCACTGGTGAGTTTACCTCCACCAACCCCTACGGCAGCCCAGAGGCCGTGCCCAAAGCCACCACGGTGGTGCCCATGAAGGCCTCCGGGGTGCTGGAGCACTGCGATATCGGAGCTCACCTGGGCCGTCGTCTGGTGCCGCTGTGGCTTACGGCAGGAGGCTTTTCTCTGCTGCTGGCAGCGTTTATCCGCCTGTAAGGCATTTTCTCTGGACTTTTCGGCGTAGTGCCGACGGCCTGCCTGCTGACCCACAGGCGGACCGCCAGCACAGCGCCGGGAAAATATAAGTATAAAGGAAGGCAATTATGGAACTACTGAAACTACTTGGCATTGTCATCGTCATCGCTGGCTTTGCACTGAAGCTGGACTCCATTCTGGTCATTCTGGTGGCAGCCGTTGTGACTGCACTGGTTGGCGGTCTGGGCCCGGTCACCCTGCTGGAAACGCTGGGCAGCACCTTTGTGGCAAACCGCAGCATGGCCATCTTCATCATCGTGATGCTGGTCACCGGCACGCTGGAGCGCAACGGCCTGCGTGAAGCAGCCGCTGCCCTGATCGGCAAGTTCAAGGGTGCCACCTCCGGCCTGGTCATCGGCATCTACGGCGTGATGCGCTCGATCTTTGCAGCCTTCAACGTGGGCTTTGGCGGCGTGGCCGGTTTCGTGCGCCCCGTCATCATGCCCATGGCCGAAGGTGCCATTGTGGCACAAGGCTATGAGCCCAATGAGGAGCATGTCGAGGAGCTGAAAGGCATGGCTTCCGGCATGGAGAACATCACCTGGTTCTTCGGTCAGGTCCTGTTCGTGGGCGGCTCCGGCGGCCTGCTGGTGCAGAGCACTTTGGCCGGCCTGGGCATCGAGGTGGAGCTGGCCCAGCTGGCTGCCATCGAGATCCCCGTGTGCATCATTGCCACTGTGGTCGCCATCGTATTCTATGTGATCAAGGATCGCAAGATGATCCAGAAGTACTATAAGTAAGGGAGGACAGAAGAATGAGCTTTTTTATGAGTGCTGATTACAGCCTGTCCACCAAGGTGATGGAGATCATCTACTTTATCATCGGCCTGCTGTGCATCTACTGCGGTGTGAAGAACCTGAAGGATAAGGAGAACCCGGAACCCGTGGGCACCTTTATCTTCTGGGCCGTGCTGGGCGTCGTGCTTGCCCTGGGCCGCTGGCTGCCCTCTCTGGTGAGCGGCATTCTGGTGGTGGTGATGTGCATCCCCGCCATCCTCAAGAAGGTCAAGAAGGGCGCTGTCTCTGCTGCCACCAAGGCCGAGACCGAGGCTACCTATGAGAAGATCGGCATGAAGATCTTTGTCCCCACCCTGAGCATCGGCATGCTGGCCGTCATCTGCGCCATCACCGGCATGGGCATCGGCCTGTCCGCCCTGAACGGCGTGGCTCTGGGCGTTCTCGTGGCCATCATCCTGCTGATGATCATGAACCGCGACAACAAGCCCTCCACCTTCCTGAACGATTCCGAGCGCATGCTGTCCACCGTGGGCCCCCTGTCCATGCTGCCCATGCTGCTGGCCTGCCTGGGCTCTGTGTTTACCGCTGCCGGTGTCGGTGATGTGATCTCTGACCTGGTCAGCCACATCATCCCCGAGGGCAATGTGAACGCCGGTATCGTGGTGTACGCCATCGGCATGATGCTGTTCACCATGATCATGGGCAACGCCTACGCCGCCATCACCGTGATGACCGTGGGCATCGGCTACCCGTTCGTGCTGGCCCACGGCGCAAACCCGGTGGTCATCGGCATGCTGGCTTTGACCTGCGGCTTCTGCGGCACCCTGTGCACCCCCATGGCTGCAAACTTCAACACCGTGCCCGTGGCACTGCTGGATATGAAGAAGCCCATGGGCGTCATCAAGAATCAGGTTCCTGTTGCCATCATCATGATGGTGGTCCAGATCGTGATGATGATCCTCCTGAAGTGATTTTTTTGTTAGATCGAGTGATTCAATGGAACAGGCAATTCAGCACGGAGCCGATATCATTATTCGCGACTGGGTCCGGCTCCGTGCAGGCGAACGCATCCTGATCGTATCCAGCCAGAAGTATGCTGTCGAGGTGGCAGCCCTGCAGCAAGCCGCACAGGCGGTGGGCAGCGTGGCGGATGTGTTGATGCTGGACGACCTGCACGAGCAGGTGGGCCAGTATTTCGACGACCGCGAGGACGCCTTTGACCCCTACAACGCCGTGATCGGTGCTGCCGAGTATTCCCTCATCACCACACGGGCCGTCAAGCGGGTCATCGCCCGCCGCAACCGGTTTTTGTCGCTGCCGCTGAGCACCAGCAACGGGCAGTCACTGCTGAGCTACGACTTCCTGAACATGAGCCTGCCCAAAAGCAGGATCATGGCCAGCATCATCATGGCCTGCTACCAGAACGCCAGCCACATCCATGTGACCACGGAGCTTGGCACGAACCTGGATTTCAACATCGAGGGGCGTGTGCCCGGCTTCTTCAACGGCTGCTGCCACGACGGCAAGGGCCTTTCCTCTGCCAGCGTGGAAGTGTATGTGGCACCGGTGGAGAGCGACACCAACGGCACCCTGATCCTGGACGGCTCCATGGGCTATATCGGCATCGTGGACAGCCCCGTGCGGGTGGAGCTGCGCGGCGGCCGCATCGTGGAGATCGAGGACAATGCCAGCGGCAGGCGGCTCAAGCAGTTTCTGGCCCGCTTCCACGACCCGGAGAACATGGTGGTGGCGGCGGAGTTCGGCATCGGGCTCAACACCCACTCCCGCTGTGCAGGCAACTGCTACATCGAGGACGAATCCACCTATGGCACCTTCCACATCGGGTTCGGGCGCAACATCGCGCTGGGCGGTGTGCAGGATGCTTCCGGCCATTACGATCTGGTCACCCACGCTCCCTGCATCTATGTGGACAACCGCATGATCATGGATCACGGACAGCTCACCGTTCTGGAGCCGTCCATTTATATCTGAGAATCGAGGCTTTTTACTATGAAGATTCTGCTCACTGGTTTCGACCCCTTTGGCGGCGAGACCGTCAACCCCGCTTTTGAGGCGGTAAAGCTGCTGCCCGACACCATCGCCGGTGCCGAGATCGTCAAGCAGGAAGTGCCCACCGAGTTCATCCGTGCCGGTGAGGTGCTGGAAGCTGCCATTCAGGCAAACCAGCCCGATGTGGTCATCTGCATCGGTCAGGCCGGCGGCCGCTCCGCCATCACCCCGGAAAAGGTGGCCATCAACCTGATGGACGGCCGCATCGCCGACAACGCCGGTTATCAGCCCATCGACGTGACCATCCAGGAGGACGGCGAGACCGCCTACTTCACTTCCCTGCCCGTGAAGGCCATGGTGCAGAACATCAAGGACGCAGGCATCCCCTCCGCCCTGTCCTACACTGCAGGCTCCTATGTGTGCAACTACCTGATGTACACCCTGCTGTACCTCATCGACAGGAAGTACCCCAACATCCGGGGCGGCTTCATCCATGTGCCTTACGCCATGGAGCAGGTGGTCAACAAGCCCCTGGGCACCCCCAGCATGGACCTGCACCAGATTGCCCGCGGCCTGGAGAAGGCCGTGGAGGCCGTTGTGAAGAACGACGCCGACCTGGCTGTGGACATGGGCACCACCCACTGAGCATCCCCGCAGAGCCCTTCAAGGCACCCGCTGTGCATCCGCATGGCGGGTGCTTTTTTTGTGGACGCTTGCGGGAAACCGGAACAGGACGATTTAAAATGGCTCCGCGTGCGCTGCGCCATAATTAGAGGAAATATTATTTTTTATTGCAACTCCGGAAAATCTGCGGATTTTCCGGAGTTGCCTTTTCACCAGAGGGGTCATGGCGGGGAGTGGCATCTGATACCGGAATGACATCGCACCGGGAGGGACGTTACGGGATTCCTTTCCGCAAAACGCGAGTTCTCCTTCTGCGCTTTGGCCGCAGGCCAACAGCAGCCGATGCCACTTCCCGTAACGCCCTCTCCCGTGAAAAAGCAAATCCGGCGGGGCCGCAGCCCTGCCGGATTTGCAATTTTCCGCTGATATTGCCAGAGCAAAGCGGAGGCAATTCCAAATCGTCCTGCTTACTCCGTGATCCGCCCTGCCGCGCTGGTCTCCAAGACCGGGTAACCGGTGCGGGTGCAGCGCACGGCGCAGCGGGCGCGGCCGCCGGTGGTGCAGGTGAACAGGGTCAGGTCCCAGACGTCCTCGTCGCTGGCCGTGATCATCTTGTCGATATCGGTGGGCTGGATGGTCTCCACGTTGGACACCTCATAGCTCCAGCGCTGGCCGTCCATGTCGGTAAAGTACACCTCGCTGCCCAGGGCCAGCCACTTGATGGGGCTGAAATGCTTGGCGTAGTTGTGGGCGCAGACCACCATGTTGTCGGCGTAGGTGGAGCCGCTGTAACGGCCCGGGGCCACCTTGAGGCCGGCGTAGCTCCACTCGCTCATCACGGGCAGTTCCAGCCCGATGGACGGGATGGACAGATAGCCGATGTAGCCCCAGCCGTCGATGTCGGTGACGGTCATCTCCTGCTCCGGGTCCAGCTCCGGCTGGACCACCGGCTCTTCGTCCTTCGTCTTGTCCTCCATGGTCTCGGTCAGGGTCTCTTCCAGCTTGCCCAGGGCATCCTGCGAAGCCTGGTCGGCGCGGTTGGCGTCCCACTGGTTATAGCCCAGCAGCGCCAGTGCGCCCAGAATGAGCAGGATGCCCACGATCATGCAGGCGCGGCCGATCTTCTGCTTTGTGTTCATGCCAGCGTCTCCTTTCGGTCCAGCACCCAGCCGACGGCAAACAGCAGCACGCCGCTGCAGGCCATGAACGGGATGGGCCAGTTCAGCTGGCCGCTCTGGGGCAGTGCATTGCCGTCCGGGCGGCCCGGAGCCACCGGGTTGTCCGGGTTGCCGGGGGCCACGGGGTTGTCCGGGTTGCCGGGGTTCACCGGGTTATCCGGCGTACCGGGCGACACCGGGCGATTGGGGTCGTTGGGATTGACCGGCATGTCCGGGTTGTCCGGCTCATCCGGGGTGCTGGGCTGGGTGGGCTTGTCCGGTTCCGAGGGCTTCTCCGGCTCGGACGGTTTGTCCGGTTCCGAAGGCTTGCTGGGAGTTTCCGGTTCGGGCGGGGTCACCTCCTGCGTGGGCGCGCCCACCTTGGGGGTGGCGTCTACGGTGTAGAGCCAACCGCTTTCGTCCGCCATGGGCAGCGACACCAGGAAGGAATTGATGGCCTCGTAGCCCTTGGAGTTCTCGGTCTGCACCACGAGGTACAGGCCCAGCGGCAGCGCGTCAAAGGAGACGATGCCCTGCTCGCTGATCTTATGGGTGGTGCCGGCGGCGCGGGCGGGCAGCTTGGCTTCCAGCCTGGAAGCCAGCGTGCTGTCCGTCAGGTCGCCCAGCGCGATGCCGCAGCCCGTAAAGTCGGCGGTGTACACAAAGTGCAGGTCGCCGTTGGTGCGGGCCACGTCCGCCACCTTGTACACGGTGAGTGCGCCGCCCCGCAGGGGGACGTCGTTCTGGTGGTCGTACAGGGTCACGTCCATGCTGCCGGTGCGGCTCAGGTCGATGTTGGCGCTGGCCGCGGGGGCTGCCAGCGCGGGCAGTGCACAGCACACGGCCATGCACAGCGCCAGCAGAAGAGCGGCAAACCGGTTGTTTTTGTTTTGTTTCATGGCTGCTCACTCCTCCTCGTCCTGTTTCCGTTTGCGGACCAGCAGCAGGGCTGCTGCAGCGGCCAGTGCGCCGCCCAGCACCCCGAAGGGTGCCGTGCCCATGCCGCCGGTGGACGGCAGCTCGTAGCCGGTGTAGACATAGTTCTGCACCGTGATATTGCCGGTCTGCACGCCGTTGTTGTCAATGTACACGTTCCAGTTGCCGGTGGTCTCTTCCTCCACCAGGTAGTGGTACGCCTTGCCGTTCTCGTCCTTCAGGGGCAGTTCCTCGCCGGACCAGGTCTTAGTCCAGTTGTTGTCTGCGGTCAGGTCGGCTTCGGCAAACGGCGTTCTGTCCTTGTCATTGTCGGTGTACCGCCAGACCTTGATGTGGATGCTGTTCACCGCCGGTTCCACCGGCTGTTTGGTATCCTGGTCCAGCCAGAGCTTGCTGACGGTCAGCTTGCTGTACACGTTGCTGTACTCAGCAGTGGTGGTGCCGGCGTCGCTGCCCACCTGCACATTGCTGTTCAGGTCCACCGTCTCACCGTCCACAGTCAGGGTCGTGGTGCCATCGGCCTGGCCGGTCGCCTTTGCAAAGGCCTGCTGATCCGTCTCCGCGCTGGCGTTCTTGCGGAACAGCAGGTAGTGCGGGGTGGCATCCAGCTGATAGTCCGTGGGTGCTTTGGTCTCCACGAGCTTATACAGCACGTCCGGTTTCAGGCAGCTTGCAGTCTCACTATCCAGCACAGCCAGACTGGCCTGACCGTTTTCGTCCGTGGTCAGGGTGCCCGTGCCGTTGCCGGTCCACGGGACGAACCGCCCGCTTACCGTATCGTACTGGAAAATGGTGAACTCCGCGCCCTTCAGCGACACGCCGGAGTAGCTGTCCTTCTTGCGCAGCACGAACTGTGCGGTGGTGGCCGTTGCATCCGCCTTGACCTGGTAGGTGATGCCGCTGTCGCTGGATTTGCTGCCGTTGCTCAGGGTCACGGTGTTGCTCACCTGGTAGCTGGCGGCAGCACTGCCATCCTTCACATTGCAGTCATACACAAGGATCATGGCCGCCATATTGGGGATCTCCATATGAAGCCAGCCGTTCTTGTCCGCTTCCAGGATGCGGTACATGTTGCGCGGCACCTCTTTGCCGGTGGTCACGCCGACTGTTTCGTCGTAATTGTAAAAATACAACTTGACCGAGTTGACATCGCCGGTGGCGATGGCACCATTGGTGGTGCTGATGTTATCCCACAGCTCGATCTTCTCCGCTCTGGTCTGCCCGGCCGACAGATCCTCGCCGGCCGGGTTGATGACCACCTGATAGTGCAGCTTCCGGTCGTTGCCGGAGTCCTGCCAGCCGGTCTTTTTCACCTGCTCCACCTTGCGGGTGACGGTGGTGGTGGTGGTGTCGGTCTGCTCGCCCCAGGTGGCGGTGTTGGTGTAGGTCAGCTTGCCCACCGAGGGGTTCTTCCAGCTGGGATCGTCGCTCACGCTCACTTTGTACTGGATGCGGATGCGGTGTTCCTCCTGCCCCGACTGGTTGTAGTTGCTGATTTTAATGGTGAGCCGCCGGGTAGTTTCGTCATACTCTGCCGTCGCCCAGTCTACATTTTTATCGCTGATCTTTACAAAATCGCCCTCATCCAGCGCGATCTTGACATTATCCACCTTGAAGCCGACGTTTTCCGGCAGGGTGTCGGTAACCGTGATCTCGTCCCTATCATCGGCGGAGGTCTGCAGCACCAGCTGATAGTGGAGGTCGTTGCCGCTGAGGTCGCTCAGCTCGAAGCTGTTGCTGCCGGTCAGATAACCGGTCTCGTTGCCGCCGCTCTTTGCGGCCACACCCTTTTCAAACTTCTTGTAGCTGCGGTAGGTGTCCTCTGCCGAATCATTGCCGCTCACGCCGTCGATATGGATGGTGTTCTTATAGGTCCACACCTCACCGGTGGGCACGTCGTCGCGCTCCTCGTGGGTGGGGATGCCGGTCACCGAGATGCTGCGCACGGGGTTCTGGTCGTCCCCGGCTTTCACATGGATGCTGAAGCTGCGCACACGGGTGGACGAGTCACCTGCGTTTACCTGTGTTGTGCCGTCTCTGTCGGCGTAGTAGGTCATCTCGATGGTGTTGCCAGCCTGCGCATAGGTCAGCCTCGTGTTGTCGTGCATGGTCAGGGTCAGATTGGCCTTGATGGCGTCATCCAGCTCTTTTGCAATGGCATAGTGGGTGTCCTCTTTTGTCTCGCCTTGGTCGTTCTCAGCGTCGTCCAGCACATCCCACAGGGTAAACTCCGCTTCACCGGCCTTGTTGGTGGCCGAGAGGTTCCAGGTGGGCGTCTCGCCCCTGGTGGCAATGGATTTGCTCAGGCTCCAATCGCCCTTCCCGATGTTCACAGTATCCGAGGCCTCAAAGGTATGGTTGCTCTTGGTCAGGATCTGTGCCGTGTTGGTCACCGAGCCGCCGCCGATGGGGGTGGTGGTCTCAAAGGTGATCTTCAGCTCTGTTCCATCATAACCCGCCGGGATGGTATAGCCGTTTTTCTGGAATTCCTCTGCCGATATCGTATCGCTGCCTACCTTTACATCCCCTACGATTTTCACACCGTCTGGCAAGTCATCTGTGATCTTGCAGCCCTGCAGGAGATAGGACCCCAGGAAAGAATGGGGTACCTTTACAGTGATCGTCCACTGGATGCGGCCTGTTTTGGGGTCGTACTCGCCTTTCTTCTCAATGCGAGAGGTTTTACATGTGTACCATGCGTCAGCCGCATCTTTTACATTGCGCCCTGCCTCGGCTTTCGCCGTGTTGTTGATGATAGCGACGCCGTTGGGCATATTGTCAAAGTCCGCATAGTCCCGCTGAACGTCGTAGTTCCAGATGTACTTCTCTCCGGCCTCCAATGCAGGCAGCGGAGCAAGGACCACCTGGGGGTTGCCGTTGCCGTCGGTTTTCAGTTCATGCGCAGGGACGTCAATCTCCGTTTTTGTGCCCGAAGCATCCACCTTGTAAAGTTTAAAGGAGTTTACCAGATATTTGCCGCCCTTCAGGTAGTCGCTACGGTTTTCGCCATTCCTATTCGTGTTCAGGGTATCCGTAAGGATCACCGGGTCTTTGGTGCCGTTGGTGGTCCCCACCGTCACCTCATAATTATTTACAAAGGTGCCGTCCTTACGGTCCGTAATCAGCGGAGACCCACTCCCTTTGCTGATCTTTATATCTGCCGTTTTCTTCTTGATGGTCAGGATGCAGTCGTCCTTGAATTTGATCTCCTTCTCGTCCTCAAAGTTGTCGGCGCTCGCCGTAACGGCGGCCTTGAAGGTACCGGTGAATGGCAGGCCGCCCTTCTCGTCGGTGCCGATGAACTTTTCGTCCGTAAAGGTCAGGGTCACTTTGCCGTCGGTGTCAACGGTGAAGCTGCCCACGACCTTTGCATTGCCGGCCTTGTCCTTGTCGGACTCATCCACGATGTTGCCCTTCATCACATCCGGCATGCGCAGGCCTTTGGGCAGCTGGTAGGTCAGGGTATTGTGGGTGGGCGTCAGCACACCGGCATTCACGGTATACTTCAGGTTCACGCGGACGTGGGTGCCGCTTTCCACGGTCACGCTGCCCGCGCCGATAGATGTCCATGTTTCCCCGTCGGTCGTCTTTTCATAATTGACAGCCGTGATCCAGGTGTTCAGATCATGGTCGTCCCCGGCAGCCAGCAGGGCGATGCCGTAGGGGTCGGCGTCACCCACCCAGTCCACGGTGGCACCAAAGGCGCCCTCATCTTCCAGCAGCGCATAGCTGCCGTCCAGCTCCTCCTGGGAGCCTGCCGGGTCCGGGTCCTCCGGGGCCGCAGCGGTGGTCTCGGCGGCATAGGCGCCGGTCACCGAGATGACACTGGTCACGTCGGACATGGCAGCGGGCACCTCGGCCACCTTGCCGTCCACGTTGCCGGAGATCACGGTCAGGGTCCCGGCGTCGGGGTCCACGGCGGACACGACGCCCACCGTCTCGGTGGTCACGGTGCGGGTGTCCACCTGCGGCTCGGAAGCCGTGAGCT
>ENA-UOOC01003555-UOOC01003555.1-human-gut-metagenome-genome-assembly--contig:-C48old-NODE-3555-length-10607-cov-3.439348_pt1 | contig 10607 bp, 9 predicted proteins | sample MGYA00242469_ERZ724016 | MGnify/ENA metagenome assembly ERZ724016 | reverse complement strand
CACCGTTATCAAGTACATTACGGAATACTTTAAAACCGGTGTCTCGAAGTAAATCTATGCTTTTGTATGCCGGTATCAGAGGATTTCCTCTACCAGCTGTTCAAACTCTGTTTCGGTCATCAGTACCTTACGGGGCTTGGTACCCTCTTCTTCACCGACGACACCGACCTCCGCCAGCTGATCCATAAGCCGGGCGGCGCGGTTAAAGCCGATCTTAAAGACTCTCTGCAGCATACCGATCGATGCTTTGTCCTTTTCGATAATAAAGCGTCCCGCATCTGCAAAGTAGGCATCATATTCCGGTCCGGATGAGCCGGATGTAGCACTGCCCGAAGAGGTTCCGATGGATTTCATCTTTTCCTCGATTTCATTGCTGGCATCGTAAACATTGCCGATGTTCTGATTTTTTAAGAAATCCACGACATCAGACACTTCATTATCCGAAACGAATGCACCCTGCACCCGGACAGGCTTGGAATAGCCCTGTGGGTAAAAGAGCATATCGCCCTTTCCGAGCAGCTTCTCTGCTCCGTTCATATCCAGAATGGTACGGGAATCGACGCCGCTGGAGACCGCGAATGCGACACGGCTCGGCATGTTTGCCTTAATCAGTCCCGTGATGACATCGACGGAGGGGCGCTGAGTCGCAATGATCAGATGGATGCCTGCCGCTCTTGCAAGCTGTGCCAGCCGACAGATCGCTTCTTCCACCTCTCCCGGCGCGACCATCATCAGGTCGGCAAGCTCATCCACGATAATGACGATCTGCGGGAGGTCGTTGGGTATGCCCTCTTCTCCCTTTTGTCTTCGTTCTTCGAGCTTCTTATTATATCCTTTTAAGTCGCGGACATTGCTGTCTGCAAATTTCTGATATCGGTCGGTCATTTCCGCAACGCCCCACTGCAGCGCAGCCGACGCTTTTTTCGGATCGGTTACGACAGGAATTAACAGGTGCGGAATGCCATTGTACACACTCAGCTCTACGACCTTGGGGTCGACGAGAATCAGTTTGACTTCCGAAGGCTTCGCCTTATATAAAATGCTCATAATCAGCGTATTGATGCAGACGGATTTCCCGGAACCGGTGGATCCTGCGATCAGCATATGCGGCATCTTTGCAATGTCGGATACGACCACCTTGCCGGCGATGTCCTTGCCGACTGCAAAAGCAATTTTGGATGGGAAGTTCGAAAACGCATCCGTTTCCAAAAGCTCCCGCAGTCCGACTGCCATCGTCTCTTTGTTCGGAACCTCGATACCGATTGCGGCCTTGCCGGGAATCGGTGCTTCAATTCGGATATCTGTCGCAGCGAGGTTTAGCTTGATATCGTCTGCCAGACCCAGAATCTTGCTGACTTTTACGCCATGATCGGGCTGCAGCTCATACCGGGTTACGGTAGGTCCCTGGCTGATATCTGTAACAGTGACCTTTACGCCGAAGGTCTGCAGCGTATCCTCGAGGTGCTTCGCCGTTTCTCTCAGCTCGCACTCGCTGTCCATATTATTGGCGTTGTTGCTTTTATGTAGCAGCGACAGCGGCGGATAATGGTATACGACAGGCTTTGGTGGCTGTTGCGCCGCATGCTTTTCCTGTTCTTTCTGTTTCTTAGCAAGCTCCTGACCAACGACAGTGGCTTCTGCGGCGGTCTGCGGTGCTTTGGGGGGCACAGCTTTGGGGCGCGGCACTCCGGTACTTTGCAGGTTTTGGGTTGGAATCACGGTCGGCTCCTCCGCAGCGTCCTTGTTGCCATTCCATGGAAGCTTGGGCGGCACAGCGTCGTATTTGTCCGAATCCGGCTGCTCCAATTCCTGTGTAGGAGCAAGCTCCTGTGATGCACAGGCAGGCTGTGTATCCATATGCAAGGTAACCTCCGGTGCAGAAGTTTCCACCACAGAAGTTTCCACCCTGGATTCCAGTGGTACAAATGCTTCTGTCTGCTGCGGCTGTTTCGGTTCCAGGTAGTGAACCTCTTTCATATCCTGATAAACATCCGCCTGCGGCTGGCTGGTCACAGGGTCCTGCATTCCCGATAAAAATGCATCCGCCGGTTCTGCGGTGTTGTCCTGTGGTACAGGAGTTGTGTCACTGTCATTGTTCAAATATGCGGAGTGAATCCGCACATGGCTCATTAAAGCTGAGCCGGACGCATCCGCTGCAGCCGCAGGAATGCTCTCTTCTGCTGTGATGATCGGTGATGTCGCTAAAACAGCTGCCCCACTCGCAACCGCTGCATCGGGAAACGTTTCATTCCTGCGGTCTGCATCGAGGTTGACACTTACCGGTCTGACGGTATACTGCTCCGTCACCTGACCGGGATTTTCTGTTATGGTGATTTCGTGCATGTCCTCGCGACGGCCGACAGATGCCTTGCGCAGCGTCGTGTCCGCCATAATGCCCGTGTTTTTTTTCTCCATCCGGAAGATCTGATCTGCATCCTGACGTGCCTGAGCCTCTTCCTTGCGGCGTTGTTTGGCTTCGCGCTGCTGCTCTGCGTTAAGCTGCTTCTGGCGGGCGAGCTGTTTTCTTTCTTTTTCGCGGGCGAGTTCTTCTTCTCTGCGTTTCTCGGAACGTTCTTCGTTTTCCTGACGGATACGTTTGCTGCGCTCTTCGTTTGCCTGTCGGCGCTGTTCATAGCGCTCTTCGCTCTCTTTCCGGCGTCTTTCGCTGCGCTCGCGGTATCTCTGCGCATCGGACCGTGCCGTCTCATAGACATATCTGCCAGAAGTCTTTACACCGTTCACAAACGAACGCTCTGTGATAATAACTGTGCAGATAATCACCAACACCAACAAAAGCAGTACTGTGCCGACCATGCCAAGAAGCCGGTGCAGCCCCCAGGCAAGGGAGCCGGATATGACACCGCCGCCCAGCCGCTTTTCAGCGCTTTCCAGATACAGCTCCCGGATCGAATAATCCATCGACAGCGTCCCCCCCTGAAACAGGAGCGAGCAGACTACACCAAGCAGGAAAAACAGAATGATTCCCGCCGTCAGCTTCATGGACGCGATCCGATTTCCCTGATTGGAAATGCCAAACGCGATTGCAATAAAGGCAAGTACCGGCAGTGCATATGCCATCGTGCCGAAAATACCGAACATTACGCGGCTGATCTGATTGCCGATGACACCGATCACGCCGAAATTACATAAAAATAGCAATATGGTGAGTGCTAATACGCCGATCAGGATAATTTCGCTTGTAATCGCGCTTTGTGCCTGAAGTTCAGCTGCACTCGGTTTTCTGGTTGTTTTTTGTTTTCCACCCTTTGCGCCGCCTCTGCCTGTTTTCGCAGGGGTCTTTTTCCTTCCTTTCGACGCAGTTGATGCCATAATCATCCCTCCAACTGACCTGCCTTTTTTCTACATCTGCAAAATGGATTTTTAAATTAGCATAGGCAGAAAAAGACTAGATCAATTTAGTATATCACTTAATTTTCTTCTTGTCACTATTGCTGTTTTTCTTTTTCATCCGACCTGCCCGATAGCCGTCTGCCAGCTCATGAAGCTTCTGCACTGCCTCGCGAATACCGCCGACGGAAGAAATGATCCCTTCATACACCGCCTGCTCTCCGACAAGAATCGTCCCGAGGTCACGGCTCAACATCCCCTGTTTGATCATCATCTCTTCCATCCGCTGCTTGGAAACACTGCAATGGCTGCAGACAAAACCGGTGATCCGATCCTGAATCTGCCGGAAATAATCATAGGTCTGCTGTGCGCCGATCACCGTCCCGTTCATGCGAACCGGATGGATTACCATTGTTCCGGACGGCACAATGTAGGAATAATCCGTGCTCACCGCGATCGGGACGCCAATGGAATGACTGCCGCCCAGTACAAGGGAAACGGTCGGCTTGCTCAAAGAAGCGATCATCTCTGCAATCGCAAGCCCCGCTTCGACATCGCCGCCCATCGTATTTAGCAAAACAAGCAGACCGCTAATATTCTTACTGTCCTCTATCGCCGCCAGCTGCGGTAGAATATGTTCATATTTTGTTGTTTTGGAGCTGCTTCCGAGGTTGTCATGCCCCTCAATTTCCCCGATGATCGTCAGCAGATGGATCGAGGTTTCTTCCTTATTATCTGTAAGCGTTAACTGACCGGTCTGCTCGATTCGCTCGTCCCGGTGCATTTCCTGTTCTTCTTTTTTTCCCATAAAAAATCACTCCCGCATTTCTTTTTCAAAAAGGATGTGCAGGAGTGATTTATTTTATACATCAAAATCATCGTTATCCGCAACCGGAATTTCATAAAACATAAGATCCGGCGATGGTTCAAAAGCGTAATTCATTTCTTTGCGGACATGTCGTTTGGGAACGGGAAGCGGGTTATCCAGATATTCTCCCGGCGCAGGCTTTGGTGGTTCCTTTGGCGCTTTCTCAAAAAGCGCAGACTCCCCCTCCTGCCTGAACTCAGCTGCCGGTATGGTATTCTGTGAAGCGTGTTTCTTCTTTTTCCCCCAACTCATGCTTCGCCCTCACTGTGCAAAAAAAACTCTTTCCCATAGGATCAAAACGCAATACGAGGATTTTAGAGTGCCTGTTCCAGATCCGCGATGATATCGTTTACATTTTCAATACCGACGGAAAGACGGATCAGATCGGGCGCTACGCCGGCCTCTTTTAGCTGCTCATCGTTCATCTGACGGTGCGTATGGCTGGCAGGATGCAGAATGCTGGTGCGGGAATCCGCCACATGGGTAACAATAGCTGCAAGCTTTAACTTATCCATCATTTCTTCCGCCGCCTTGCGTCCGCCTTTTAATCCAAAGGAAATGACGCCGCAGGTGCCGTTCGGCATGTACTTCTGTGCCAGCTCATAATATTTGCTGCTCTTTAAGCCGGGGTAGTAGACCCAAGCAACCATCTCGTTCGCTTCCAGAAATTCCGCAACCTTCTGCGCATTGTAGCAGTGGCGTTCCATCCGAAGCGGCAGCGTCTCCAAACCGACATTCAGCAGAAACGCGTTCTGAGGAGACTGTACCGCGCCGAGATCGCGCATCAGCTGGGAGGTTGCCTTGGTTATGTATGCCGCCTTGCCGAATTTTTCGGTATAAACTACACCGTGATAGGATTCATCCGGTGCGCAGAGTCCCGGAAACTTATCCGGGTATGCAGACCAGTCGAAATTGCCGGAATCTACGATCGCACCGCCCAGCGCCATCGCATGACCGTCCATATATTTGGTGGTGGAATGCGTTACGATATCGACACCCCATTTGAACGGATTGCAGTTGATCGGGGTAGGGAACGTGTTGTCAACGATTAACGGCACATGATGCGCATGTGCTGCACGGGCGAATTTTTCAAAATCCAGCACAACCAGCGCAGGATTTGCCAGAGATTCCGCCATGACGCATTTGGTATTGGGCTGGAACGCCTTGCAGATCGTCTCGTAATCCGCATCCGGGTCTACGACAGTACAGGATACGCCCATTTTTTTCATGGTAACCGCCAGCAGATTGAAGGTTCCGCCGTATACGGTGGACGATAATACGACATGGTCGCCCGCCTCGCAGATATTGAAAACGGCATAGTAGTTTGCCGCCTGTCCGGAACCGGTCAGCATCGCTGCTGCGCCGCCCTCCAGTTCACAGATTTTCTGTGCGACACAGTCGTTGGTCGGATTTGCCAGACGGCTGTAAAAATATCCGGATTCCTCCAGATCAAAAAGTCTGCCCATCTGCTCAGAGGATTCATATTTAAACGTCGTACCCTGATAAATCGGGAGCACTCTCGGCTCTCCGTTCTTCGGCTTCCAGCCAGACTGTATGCAGATCGTTTCCTTTGCGTATGCCATAGTATCCTCTTACCTCTTTGTCTTTCCGACAAAAATCCGGTCTTTTGTCCGTTTTATTCTTCGTCCCAGTTGTGATATACTGCCTGAACGTCGTCATCCTCGTCCAGCAGATCCAGGGTACGCTGCAGTCCCTTTAATGCAGTCTCGTCTGTTACCTTGACATAGTTCTGAGGAATCATGGTAACATCTGCGGATGCCATCGGAATGCCTGCCTTCTCCAGCGCTTCGCGCACTTCTTCAAAAGTATCGGGATCGGTCAGAATTTCGAAGCTGTCCTCTTCCTCGCTGAAATCCTCTGCGCCTGCATCCAGAGCGGTCATCATCAGATCGTCCGCTTCCATATCGCATTCTTCTTTATCGATGATGATCTGGCCCTTCTTATCGAACATAAAGGATACACAGCCAGGTGTGCCAATGTTGCCGTTGCCCTTTGTGAACGCGCTTCTGACGTTGGCAGCGGTACGGTTCTTGTTATCGGTCAGGGCATCGACAATGATTGCGATTCCGCCGGGGCCATAGCCTTCGTAGGTGATATATTCGTAATTAACGTTGCCGACATCGCCGGCAGCCTTCTTAATTCCTCGTTCAATGGTGTCGTTAGGCATGTTGTTGGATTTTGCCTTTGCAACGACCTGTGCCAGCTTGAAGTTGTTCGCAGGGTCAGGACCACCCTCTTTTACGGCAACTGCAATTTCTCTTCCGAGAATGGTGAAAATTTTTCCCTTTGCAGCGTCATTTTTTTCTTTTTTATGCTTGATGTTTGCAAATTTTGAATGTCCGGACATTTCTTTTCTCCTTTATCTAACGTATTTCTAGTTCTTTATCATAGCATTTTGGCTGGAAAACGTCAAGAAAACATCTGCTTTGTACGGTTTCTTTATGTATCCAGCGAAAGGCTGACCTTCAAGGCAGAGTTTACGCGGTTCATCACCCGCGCATCCAGATGGCATACTTTGTCTTTCAGCCTCTTTTTATCTATTGTGCGGAGCTGTTCCAGTAAAATTACGGAATCCTTTTCGATTTCATATTCCCCGGAAAAAATTTCGATATGGGTCGGAAGCTTTGTTTTATTCATCCTGGAAGTAATCGCCGCACAGATCACAGTCGGGCTGTAACGATTGCCGATATCGTTCTGGATAATCAGCACCGGGCGGACACCTCCCTGTTCCGATCCGACCACGGGTCTTAAATCTGCATAATAAATATCTCCGCGCTTCACTCTTTTTTCTTCCTTTCCTGTTTTTTTACCTCAGGACAAGTATTGGCTGCTTTCTCAGCGCGTATACCATTCTTTAAAAAAAGAGTTTCTCTTCGTGAAAATAATCCCGCGTACAGACGATTTTTCCGCCTTTTTCATAGACGCGTGGAATCCGCTTTCCGAGGCAGCACGCGGTTTCGTAGTTAAATCTGCCGGAGCGGTCGCCGATTTCTTCCATTGTAATCGTTTCGATGCCGTCTGTGCCGATAAGCGTTGCGATATCCCCTACCTTTGCCTCAGGAATCTTTGTCACATCGACCATGAACTGATCCATGCAGACGCGTCCCAGGATCCTTGCGCGCTTTCCGGCAATCAGAACATCGCCCTTGTTGGAAAGCCCACGCGGATAGCCGTCCGCATAACCCACCGGAATCGTCGCCACACGCATAGGATTCGCTGTACAGAACGTCCCGCCGTAGCTGATTTCCTGCCCTGCATCCAGCTCTTTGATATAAGCGATACGGCTCTTTAAAGACAGGAGCGGTTCTAACACGATGCCGTCGCGCTTGACTTCATCTGACGGCCACATGCCATAGAGAATGATTCCGGCGCGCACCGCATCCATGTGCATGTTGGGCAGCTCCAGGATGGATGCACTGTTGGAGCAATGCCGCAGCGGGATTTTCAGGGAAAGTTCCTTTTCCACACGATCGGTAAAGCTCGAAAATTTTTCATACTGCACATTCGTTTTGGATTTATCTGCTTCATCCGCTGTCGCCAAATGGGTAAAAATCCCCTCAATTGAAAGATTCGGACACTGCATCGCGCGTGCGACAAAGGAAAGTCCCTCATCGTCCGGGCGGATGCCGATTCTCGACATACCGGTGTCTACCGCGATGTGAACATGCATTTTTTTGCCAGCTTTTTGGGCAGCACGGTTCATATCCTCCAGCATCTGATCGGTGAAAACCGTCGCATGGACACCCCGAAGTGCCATTTCCTCATAAGCCTCCGGAAAGGTATAGCCGAGCACCATCGCGGGCTTTTTGATTCCGGCATCTGCCAGCAATACTGCCTCTTCCTCCGTTGCCACCGCATAGCCGATGACTTCCGGGATTTCATCCATTTCCCGCGCCAGCATCACCGCGCCGTGTCCGTAACCGTCCGCTTTGATGACCGCGATGATTCCGGCATCATTTTTCCGACAGGCTGCAATCTGGCGCAGATTGTCGTGCAGCGCGTCCAGATTTACGCAAGCCCACACTCTTCTATATGGATTTTTGATCATAATCTCACACATAATTTTTCTCCAGCTACACACGTACCGCCCAGACAGCTACCGCGATATCATTGGAGGTCATACTGTATTCGCCCTTTGTATGGGCTGCCAAGTCGCCTGCCAGACCGTGCAGATAGACGCCGATACACAGCGCCCAGAACGGATCGTCGATCGTAGAAAGCAGCGCCGTCACATTTCCGGTCAGTACGTCCCCGCTTCCGGCAACCGCCATGCCGCTGTTGCCGCTGCGATTGATATAAATGCTGCCGTCCGGCGAAGCTGCAATGCTTCTCGCACCCTTACACAGAACAGCTGCCTGCAAACGATTCGCCCACTTTTTTGCATAGAACACGGGCTGTTTTAAAATTTCTTCAATCGCGCAGCCTTCCAGCCGGGCAAGCTCCCCGGGATGCGGCGTTAAAATCAGCTTCCGGCGCGTCGCCGGATTCTGCTGGTGTGCAATCAGCTCCTGTAAAAGTGCTTCGTCCTTTGCGATAAGATTGATTGCGTCCGCATCCAGCACAAGCGGCTGCAAGGTCTGCTGCAGCACAAACAAAAGCTCTTTCCGGGCGCGATCAGATAAGGATAGCCCGGGACCTGCGCCGATCACATCCGCCCAGCTGGCGGATGCTTCCACAGAATCTGCGGTCATTGCCTCCGGAAGCGCCGTCTGAATCACCGGATGTATCAATGTCGGGCAGGAAAGCTTTACCATGCCGCTTCCTGCATAAAACGCACTCCGACCGCACAGAATCGCCGCTCCCGCCATAGCTTCACTGCCCGCAAGCAGCAGCACTTTTCCAAACGTGCCCTTATTTCCATCCTCAGGGCGTGCCGCAAGCAGCTCTGCCACCGGTGCAGTAAATGTAAAGGCTTCCGGCGTCTGATCCAAAAATCCATCCTCAGTGATGCCGATCTGTGTGCAGATCACTTTTCCGGTATATTTGCAGCCCGGATAGAACAAAAGCCCGCGCTTCCAGAAGCCGAACGTGACTGTCACGTCTGCCCGGACAGCGCAGCCAAGCACCGCCCCGGTATCCGTTTCGATTCCGGAGGGAAGATCCACCGCAAGCACAAAGGCATCCTGCGCGTTGATCCATTCGATTGCTTCCCGATAAATTCCTTCTGCTGGACGGCACAGACCGATTCCAAACAAAGCATCTACAATAATATCATATTCTCCATCCGGGATTGTGTCACAAATAACGGCGCCGTAAGCCTTTGCCGCATGTAGCTGCAGCTTTAAAAGTTCGCCCGCTTTTTCTTCATCGGATGCCAGATAAAAAGAAACATCATAGCCCTCCTGCAAAAGAAGTCTGCCAATTGCGATACCATCCGCCCCGTTATTGCCTCCGCCCGCTGCAATCAGGACGCGCCGTTTTGGATGTAAGCCAAGCTGTCCTGCCTGCTCTTCCAGCTTTTTTTGACGCGACACAATCACATCAACACAGGAAAGCGCAGCCCGTTCCATCAAAACGACGGACGGGACACCGAAAATCTCAGAAGTATTGCTGTCGCAGCGTTTCATTTCTGCCGCAGTTAAAAGCCAGCAGACAACTGGATGGCCAGAGCCCGACGCTGGCAAAACGCATTTATTCATTCGTTTTCCTGCTCTCCTTTTCGTAACGCTCAAGCATATAAGATAGCTTCATCAGGCTGTCGGACAAATGGACGTTCTCAACCTGCACTTCTTTTGGAACCTTCAAATCCACATGTGCAAAATTCCAGATCGCCTTGATCCCGACGGAAACAAGACGATCTGCGACTTCCTCCGCGCTGTTTTTGGGAATCGTCAAAACCGCGATATCTACATTGTTCTGCTCAACAAAATCCGCTACCTCTTCCATCGGACGTACCTCGATGCCTCGGATTTTACGCCCGTACAACGCCGGATTATTATCAAAGACCCCGGTGAAAATAAAGCCGCGCCGTTCAAAATTCATATAATTGGCAAGCGCCTGTCCGAGGTTGCCTGCCCCTACAATAATCAGGTGGTGGGTTTTATCCAACCCCAGAATCCTGCCGATTTCCTGATACAGATATTCGACGTTGTAGCCGTAGCCCTGCTGCCCGAACCCGCCAAAGCTGTTGAAATCCTGTCGGATCTGAGATGCCGTCACATTCATGATGCCGGACAGCTCCTGTGAGGAAATCCGTTCCACACCTTCGTCTTTTAATTCTCCCAGAAAGCGGAAATATCTGGGAAGCCTGCCGATTACAGCCTGTGAAATTTCCTTCTCTGCCACTTCGTATGCCTCCTTCGTCCGCTGTCAGATACTGTTTTCCATTCGTAACTGTTCAGTAACCTCACAGTTACGTGCAAAAATCCAT
>ENA-UOOC01003553-UOOC01003553.1-human-gut-metagenome-genome-assembly--contig:-C48old-NODE-3553-length-10611-cov-4.513357_pt1 | contig 10611 bp, 9 predicted proteins | sample MGYA00242469_ERZ724016 | MGnify/ENA metagenome assembly ERZ724016 | reverse complement strand
CGGGTCACACCGTTCTCTGCGACAAAATAGTTACTTGTCACTATTAAGCCTTGATGCGCCTGGCTTTGCGCCAGACGCATCTATACCGGTAACTCTTTATGGCAACAGTTGATAAAAATGATACGGTTTCATTTGGTTTCAAATGATTTCACTCAAAAATGAAACCATAGCGGTGAAAGGTGAAACCATAATGAGACGAGAGATGAATCAAAAGATACCTTATTGGTCTTTTCCTTTTTCAGATTCATCATCAGGGGTGGATTTGATCTTTTCATCCAGTACTTTCCCGACTGCCTGTAGCCCGTCAGGGCTGCAAAATGCGTCCATCAGTTCGTTGAACTCAGGGTTTTCGCTATGAGACACGGCAGCATTTCGGATGCGTGACTGTTCAACAATCGAAAGGATCAGATTCAGGCCAAGAACCGCACATCCAATGTAAAGACAGGTCTTTATCCAAATCCCAACGATGCAGAGGATGATCCCCGGAACAGATAAGTAGAAAAAGTGAAATAGGAAATTCGTTAGAACAAATAGCCAAAACATTTTCTGGGGGTATTCTCTTTCCATGTTGTACCTCCTAAATTTACAGACCTGACAATTTTCCTTTGCGGAATTGATTGTATCACATTCTTGCACTAATTTCCATACTAAAAAAGCCCGATGGTCTCGTATCAAAACCATCGGGCTTATTTGGTCGGAGTGCGGGGATTTGAACCCCGGGCCTCTTGGTCCCGAACCAAGCGCGCTACCAACTGCGCTACACCCCGTCAGCCCGTCTATTATACGTTTTTTCGATCCGAATGTCAAGATGCATTTTACAGTGTGGGTACACATTTTGCAGTGCGGGTACACCTACAGAAAAAAATTCGACCCTCCCCATAGGACTTGCGAAAAAGGCACATATACGGTATAATGACATATAATTATAGGTATGTGCAGGTGCGGAACAACGCACCGGATGGAGGACCCATATATGGAAAAAGTAAGACGCGACCCGGCCAGCCTCAGCCAGCTGGTGAAGGATTTTGACCTTGAGGTGGTCTACAAGGGCCTGGACTACGACACCCGGATGATCACCATCCCCGACGTGAACCGCCCGGCCCTGCAGCTGGTGGGCTTTTATGACTACTTCGAGCCAAAACGCCTGCAGATTCTGGGCAAGGCGGAGTTCACCTTTCTGAAGGCCATGCCCCTGGAGCAGCGGCGGAAGGTATTCGAGGATCTGCTGCGCTGCGAGATCCCGGCGCTGATCGTGGCCCGGAATATGGAGATTTTTCCCGAGCTGATGGAGATTGCCCGCAAGCACGGGCGCACCCTGCTGCGGACGGAAAAGACCACCGTGGAGCTGACCAGCCACATCATCGACTATCTGAACCGGGCCCTGGCCCCCCAGATCACCCGCCACGGCGTCCTGATGAACATCTATGGCCAGGGGGTGCTGATGATCGGCGATTCCGGCATCGGCAAAAGCGAAACCGCCATCGAGCTGCTCAAGCGGGGCCACCGGCTGGTGGCTGACGACGCGGTGGAGATTCGCCGCATTTCCGACTCTCTGTACGGCTCGGCCCCGGAGATCATCCGCCACTACATTGAGATCCGGGGTATCGGCATCATCGACGTGCAGCAGCTGTTCGGTATGGGCGCGGTGCAGTTTGACTCCGACATCGAGATCGTGATCCATCTGGAGCCCTGGCAGGACGGTAAGTTCTATGACCGACTGGGCCTGGAGGGCGACACCTACACCATTCTGGGGGTGCAGCTGCCCTATGTGACCATCCCCGTGCGGCCGGGGCGGAACCTGGCCGGTATCGTGGAGATCGCCGCCATGAAGAATCGCCAGATGCGGTACGGCTACAACTCCGCCCGGGATTTCATGACCCAGTTTGACAAGAAAATGGATGAGCTGGCCCGGCAGGCCAAGGAGAAGCAATGAACTATATCGGCATCGACATCGGCGGCACCAACCTGAAGGCCGGTCTTGTGGACGAGGACGGCCGTCTGCTGGCCGTGAAAACCATGAAGATCCGTGAGGTGTCGGACCCCGACGCCCTGACGGACACCCTGGTGGCCCTGACCCGGGAGCTGGCCCAGGAGGGCGGCGTGCCCATGGAGGAGATCGCCTCCGTGGGGGCAGGCGTCCCGGGGGTGGTGGACATCCGCACCGGGTCCATCGTATACACCTGCAACCTGCCCCTGCGGAACATTCCCCTGCGCAAGCTGTTCAAGCGGCGGCTGGGGCTGCACCTGTATGTGGAAAACGACGCCAACTGCGCCGCCCTGGCAGAGTACTATGCCGGAGCGGGCCAGGGCAGCAAGCGCTTTGTCACCATCACCCTGGGCACCGGCATCGGCGCCGGGATCATTCACAACGGAAAGATTTTCCACGGCGGCAACGGCATGGCCGGTGAGGTGGGCCACACCTGCATCGACTATCAGGGGCTCCCCTGCCCCTGCGGCCGCCGGGGCTGCTGGGAGCAGTACGCCTCTGCCAGCGCCCTGAAGCGCTTCACCGCCCAGGCCCAGCTGGGCAACCCCGACAGCATCCTGGCCCGGGTCATCCGGGAGCATGACGGCCATGTGTCCGGCCAGTCGGCGTTTATGGCCGCCCGGCTGGGGGACCCGGTGGGCCAGCAGGTCTGCGACATGTATGTGGGCTATCTGGCGGCGGGCATCGCCAACGTGGTGAACATTTTCCAGCCGGATACCCTGGCCATCGGCGGCGGCGTCAGCAACGAGTCCGATGAGCAGCTGCTCCACCCCCTGCAGCAGCTGGTGGAGCGGGAGACCATCCCCTGCAGCGCCGGGAAAAAGACCCGCATCGTCAAGGCCCAGCTGGGCAATCAGGCGGGGATCATCGGCGCGGCCCTGCTGGGGAAGAAAAAACGGATATAAGGGAGATCACTATGCAGTGGTATGAATGTTTGGACGAAAAGATCCGGGATTACCTGCCGGATATGACGGTGGAGCGGGACGTGCCCATGAGCCGCCACACCTCCTTCCGCATCGGCGGTCCGGCCCGGCGCATGGCCTTTCCGGAAAGCCGGGAGCAGCTGGTGATCCTGCTGGGGCTGGCGGAGGAATGCGGCGTGCAGCCGTTTCTGCTGGGCCGGGGCACCAACCTGCTGGTGTCGGACCGGGGGCTTGACACCCTGGTCATCAAAACGGCGGAGCGCATGACGAGCATCCGCCGCCTGGACGACGTGACCTTAGAAGCCGACGCCGGAGTCCTGCTGAGCCGCCTGGCGGTATACGCCCAGCAGGCGGGCCTGGCCGGGCTGGAATTTGCCCACGGCATCCCCGGAAGCCTGGGCGGCGCGGTTTGCATGAACGCCGGGGCCTACGGCGGCGAGATGCGCCAGGTGGTGACGGAGGTCACCGCCCTGTACCCCGACGGCATCCGCCGCTTCACCGGGGACCAGGCAGAGTTTGCCTACCGGCACAGCCGGTTTCTGGAGGACGGAGCCGTGGTGCTGGGGGCCGTGGTGCGCCTGAACCCGGACGATCCCGCCGCCATCCGGCAGCGGATGGATGACCTGATGGCCCGGCGCAAGGCCTCCCAGCCCCTGGAATGGCCCAGCGCCGGCAGCACCTTCAAGCGGCCGGAGGGCTATTATGCCGGGACCCTCATCGACCAGACGGGCCTGAAGGGCCTGACGGTGGGCGGGGCCCAGGTGTCGGAAAAGCATGCGGGCTTCGTCATCAACACCGGCAGCGCCACCTGCGCCGACGTGCGGGAGCTGATCCGCCGGGTGCAGGAGGCCGTTTACAAGGCCCACGGCGTCCGGCTGGAGCCGGAGGTCCGGTTCGTGGGTGAATAAGCAATTTCCCGGGAAAAGAGGAAATAACATGGAAATTCTCATTATATCCGGCTTGTCCGGCGGCGGCAAGAGCAAGGCCGCCTCGTTTCTGGAGGACATCGGCTACTATACCGTGGACAATCTTCCGGCGGAGATGATGATGAAGTTCGCCGGGTTCTGCGCCGCCTCCAGCGGGCGGTATGACCGGGTGGCCCTGGTGTATGACGTGCGCTCCGGCGAGCCCACGGATATGCTCATCGACACCCTGGAGCAGCTGAAGGCCAGCGGCGTCAACTGCCGGATGCTGTTTCTGGAGGCGGACACCCCCACCATCATCAACCGCTATAAGGAGACCCGGCGTATGCACCCCCTGCAGGCCAAAGGCCTCAGCGTGGAGGAGGCTGTGCGGCGGGAGCGGGCGCTGATGCAGCCGGTGCGGGATCACGCGGATTTCGTGCTGGACACCTCCTCCCTGTCCACGGCCAAGCTCCGCAGTGAGCTGCTGAACCTGTTCGGCACCCCGTCAGACCGGGGCGGGCTCAACGTCAGCGTCCTGTCCTTCGGCTTCAAGCACGGCATCCCCATCGAGTCGGACCTGGTGTTCGACGTGCGGTTCATGCCCAACCCCTACTATGTGGCGGAGCTGAAAAACAAAACCGGCTTGGACCAGGAGGTCCGGGACTTCGTGTTCTCCTTCCGCCAGACCCACGAGTTCATGGCCCAGCTGGAGAAAATGATCACCTTCCTGTTGCCACTGTACAGCGAGGAGGGCAAAACCGTTCTGGTCATCGGCATCGGCTGCACCGGCGGCCACCACCGCTCCGTGGCCGTGGCCCATGAGCTGGCGGAATATATCACCCGGATGGGCTATCAGGTGACGGAAAACCACCGGGATATCTCCCGGTAAGGAGGTGCGCGTATGGGCGGCTGCTATTCTGTGGCCCCGGAGCACGGCCCCCGCATCGCCGCCGTCGGCGGCGGCACAGGGCTGTCCACGCTGCTGCGGGGGCTGAAGCTGTACACGAAAAATCTCACCGCCATCGTCACGGTGGCGGACGACGGCGGCGGCTCCGGCCGCCTGCGGCAGGACCTGGGGATGCCCCCGCCGGGGGATATCCGCAGCTGACTGGAGGCGCTGGCCAACGCCGAGCCTCTGATGGCCCAGCTGATGCACTATCGCTTCCCGGAGGGGACCCTGGCCGGGCAGAGCTTCGGCAACCTGTTTCTGGCGGCCCTGAACGGCATCATGCCCAGCTTTGACCGGGCCGTGGAGAGTATGAGCCAGGTGCTGGCCATCACCGGCCGGGTGCTGCCGGTGACCACGGCGGACGTGCAGCTGGAGGCCACCTTTGAAAACGGGGCCAGCGTGGTGGGCGAGAGCCACATCTTCCGCTGCAAGAAGGAGCAGGACTGCCGCATCCGCCGGGTGCGGCTGATCCCGGAGCACCCCCGTGCCCTTCCGGCGGCCATCAAGGCCCTGGAGCAGGCGGAGGTCATCGTTCTGGCCCCCGGAAGCCTGTATACCAGCATCATCCCCAACCTGCTGGTGGACGGCATTGTGGACGCCATCCGGCGCTCCCGGGCGCTGAAGGTCTACGTCTGCAACGTCATGACCCAGGACGGCGAAACCGAGGGCTACACGGTGTCGGACCACATCCGCGCCCTGTTCAAGCACTCCTGCCCGGGCCTGTTCGACCTGTGCCTGACCAATTCCTCCCCCATTCCCCCGGCGGTGGTGCAGCGCTACGCCCTGGAGGGGGCGGAGCCCATCTTCTGCGACCGGGAGGCCGTGGAGGCCCTGGGGGTGGAGATCATCAGCCGCCCGGTGGCCACGGTGGAAAACGGCCTGGTGCGCCACAATCCCGGCCATCTGGCCTGGGAGCTGGTGCAGCTGCACAACCAGCGGAACATCCGCCTGGTCTGCCGGGACTCCCACCGCACCACCTGCAACCGCGTAGAAACGTAAGAGGAGAACCATCCATGCAGTCCTTTGCCTATAAAGTCAAAAGCGAGCTGTGCCGCCAGCCGGTGTCCCGGCAGTGCTGCGCCCGGGCGGAGGCCTATGGGGTGCTGCTGTTCTGCAACACCTTCACCGCCGCCGAGGTGCGCATCATCACGGAGAATCCCGAGTTTGCCGCCCGGCTGCCCCGGCTGTTCCAGCGGGCCTTTTCCCTGAAATTCGACAGTCTGCCGGACGGCACCCGGGACAAGCTGATCTTCCGCATCACCCAGCGCCACAAGCTGGCCCGGATCGTGGACCTGCTGGGCTATGACCCCAGCCTGGTGCTGCACGTGAATTTCGGCCTGCTGGAGGACGACTGCTGCCGCACCGCCTTTGTGCGGGGGGCCTTTCTGGCCGGGGGCAGCGTCACGGACCCGGAAAAGCGCTATCACCTGGAGCTGGCCACCTCCCACACCCAGGCCAGCCGGGAGGTTTCGGCCCTGCTGACGGAGATGGGCTTTCTGCCTCACAGCGTCCGCCGCAGCGGCAGCAGCGTCATCTATTTCAAGCAGTCCGAGCATATCGAGGACCTGCTGACCACCATCGGCGCCCCGGTGGCGGCCATGGACATCATGACCGCCAAGGTGGACAAGGAGATCCGCAACGGCGCCAACCGGGCCATGAACTGTGACATGGCCAACGTCAACAAAACCGTGGACGCCGCCCTGGAGCAGATCGCCGGGATCCGGCGGCTGGAGAGCAGCGGGCGGCTGGCCCAAATGCCGGAGAAGCTGCGCCAGGCGGCCCGGCTGCGGCTGGAAAACCCCGAAATGTCATTGCAGCAATTAGCGGAGCGCAGCGACCCGCCGGTGAGCAAATCCTGCATGAATCACCGGATGCGCAAGCTAATGGAGGAGGCCAACGATGTCCATGAATAAAACCCAACGATGCCAGGCCGCTATGGACTACCGGCGGCAGGGCCTGAACTGCAGCCAGTGTCTGCTGGCCGCCTTTGCCGATGTGGCGGGCCTGACCTTGGAGCAGGCCATGGCCCTGGGGGCCGGCATGGGCGGCGGCGTCCGCTGTGGAAGCATCTGCGGCGCGGTGTCCGCACCGGTGATGCTGCTGGGGACCGCGTGCCCCGACCCCACCGACCGCCCTGCCGTCACCGCCGTGGTGAAGGAGTATCAGCGGCGCTTTCTGGAGCATTTTCACCGGATGGACTGCCGGGAGCTGCTGCGGTCCCAGGATCTGGAGCCGTCGGAGCTGGCCCTGGAGCTGGCAGGCAGCGACCACTGCGGCCGCCTGATCGTCACGGCGGCGGAGCTCCTCACCGATATGCTGGAGGAGGCGTAACATGGCCTTTGCCCATCTGCACGTCCACACGGAGTACAGCCTGCTGGACGGCGCCTGCCGCATCCGGGACCTGCCGAAGCTGGTGAAGGAGCTGGGCCAGACGGCGGTGGCCATCACAGACCACGGCGTTATGTACGGTGCCATCGACTTTTACCGGGCCTGCAAGGCCCAGGGCATCCACCCGGTCATCGGGTGCGAGGTGTATGTGGCCCGGCGGACCCGGCTGGACAAAACCTATGAGCTGGACGCGGAGTCCCGGCACCTGGTGCTGCTGTGCGAAAACGAAACGGGATACCGGAATCTGTCGTACCTGGTGAGCCAGGCCTTTGTGGACGGGTTCTATATCAAGCCCCGCATTGATTTGGACCTGCTGCGCCGGCATTCGGAGGGCCTTATCGGCCTGTCGGCGTGCCTGGCCGGTGAAATTCCCCGCCGCCTGGTCAGCGGCGACTATGAGGGGGCCAGGGAATACGCCCTGACCATGCAGGACATTCTGGGCGAGGGCAACTTCTATCTGGAGCTTCAGGATCACGGCATCCCCGACCAGACCACGGTGAACCGTGGCCTGCTGCGCCTGCACCAGGAGACGGGCATTCCCCTGGTCTGCACCAACGACGCCCACTATCTCCGGAAGGAGGATGCCGAGAGCCATGACGTGCTGCTGTGCATCCAGACCGGCAAGACCGTTGACGATGAAAACCGCATGCGCTATGAGCCGCAGAATTTCTATCTCCGCTCCACGGAGGAGATGGAAGCGCTGTTTGCCGGGTATCCCGATGCCGTGGAGAACACCCAGCGTATTGCCGACCGCTGCCGGTTTGACTTCACCTTCGGCAAGTATCACCTGCCGGAGTTCCGGCTGCCGCCGGGGTACGACTCTCCCACCTATCTGCGGGAGCTGTGTGAAAAGGGCTTCGCGGAGCGCTACGGCGCCCAGAAGCCGGAATACCACCGGCAGCTGGAATACGAGCTGGCCATGATCGAGAAAATGGGCTTTACGGACTATTTCCTCATCGTCCAGGATTTCGTGAACTATGCCAAGGGCGCGGGAATCCCCGTGGGGCCGGGCCGCGGCTCCGCCGCCGGCAGCATGGTGTCCTACTGCCTGCGTATCACGGACATCGACCCCATGCAGTACAGCCTGTATTTTGAGCGCTTCCTGAACCCGGAGCGGGTGTCCATGCCGGATATCGACATGGACTTCGGCGACACCCGCCGGGGCGAGGTGGTGGACTATGTCCGGCGCAAGTACGGCGACGACCATGTGGCCCAGATCGTCACCTTCGGCACCATGGCGGCCCGGGCCGCTATCCGGGATGTGGGCCGGGTGCTGAACATGACGTATGCCGAGACGGACACCGTGGCCAAGCTGGTGCCTACCGGGCCCCATATCACCCTGGAGGACGCTCTGAAGCTGTCCAAACAGCTGTCGGACCTGTACCAGGGAGACCCCAGAGTCCATAAGCTCATCGACACCGCCCGGGCCCTGGAGGGAATGCCCCGGCACGCCTCCACCCACGCCGCCGGCGTGGTCATCACCAAGCGGCCGGTGTACGAATACGTTCCCCTGGCCCGGAACGACGAATCCATCGTGTGCCAGTATACCATGGTGACGCTGGAGGAGCTGGGCCTGCTGAAAATGGACTTTCTGGGTCTGCGGAACCTGACGGTGCTGGACGATGCGGTGAAGATGGTCCAGAGGGACCACCCGGATTTCCGCCTGGCGGACATTCCCATGGACGACAAGGCCACCTTCGACATGCTGACCCAGGGCAAAACCGGCGGCGTATTTCAGATGGAATCCTCCGGCATGACCGGCGTGTGCCTGGGGCTGAAGCCCCAGAACATCGAGGACATCACCGCCATCATCGCCCTGTACCGCCCCGGCCCCATGGACTCCATCCCCCGGTTTGTGGCCTGCAAGCACGACCCCAAGCTGGTGACCTATAAGCACCCCAAGCTGGAGCCTATCCTCTCCGGAACCTACGGCTGCATTGTGTATCAGGAGCAGGTCATTAAGATTTTCCAGGAGCTGGCGGGCTATTCCCTGGGCCAGGCGGATATGGTCCGCCGGGCCATGTCCAAGAAGAAGGCCAAGGACGTGGAGCGGGAGCGGGAGGCCTTTCTCCACGGCGACCCCGCCCGGAGCATCCGGGGCTGCGTGGCCAGCGGCATCCCCGAGGCCACGGCCCAGGCCATTTTCGACGAAATTTACGACTTCGCCAACTACGCCTTCAACAAGGCCCACGCCGTCAGCTATGCGGTGGTGGCCTATCAGACGGCTTATTTCAAGTGCCACTTCACCCGGGAGTATATGGCCGCCCTGCTGACCTCGGTGCTGGACAACTCCGACAAGGTGGCCGAGTATATCGCCGAGTGCAAGGACTGCGGCATCGCCCTGCTGCCGCCGGATGTGAACCGCTCCTATGACCGGTTCACTGTGGAGGAGGGTGGCATCCGCTTCGGCCTGGTGGCGGTGAAGAACATCGGCCGGGGCTTTATCCAGGCCGTGGTGCGCCAGCGGCAGCAGGACGGCGATTTCACCTCCTTCCAGGATTTCTGCCAGCGGATGTTCGACTGCACGGACATGAACAAGCGGGCGGTGGAGAACCTCATCCGCTGCGGGGCCTTCGACAGCCTGGGGGCCAAGCGCTCCCAGCTGGTGGCCGTATACGAGCGGGTGCTGGACGGCATCGCCTCCTCCCGCCGGAAAAACGTGGAGGGGCAGATGGACCTGTTCGGTATGTCCACCTCCTCCGGGTCCTCTGTGTCAAGCGTCCCCCTGCCGGATATCCCGGAGTTCACCGCCGTGGAGCGGATGAGCATGGAGAAGGACACCACGGGGCTGTACCTGTCCGGTCACCCCATGGAGGACTACCGCCCTCTGGCCAAGCGGGCCGGGGCCGTACCCATCCACGCCATCATGTCCGATTTCGAGGGCCAGGACGGCCCCAAGCACTTTGCCGACGGCCAGAACGTCACCGTGGCGGGAGTCATCACCGCCAGCCGCACCCGCACCACCAAAAACAACACCCTCATGGCCTATGTGACCATTGAGGATGAGCTGGCCTCCATGGAGCTGCTGTGCTTCAGCCGGGTCATCGACCAGTGCGGCAGCTATATGCAGGTGAACACCCCGGTGCTGGTAAAGGGACGCCTGTCCGTCCGGGACGAGAAGCCGCCCCAGATCATGTGCGACTCTCTGTACCCTCTGGAAAGCGGACTGCCGCCTGCGGCGGCGCAGCCCGCCCGCCGTCCGGCTCAGAAGGAGAGCACCATCTATCTCCGCTTCCCCAGCGCCGACAGTCCCGCCTTCCGGCACATCAAGCTGGTGATGACCATGTTCGAGGGCTCCACCCCGGTGAAGATCCGCCTGGCGGACACCGGGAAGCTCCTGGGCACCCACTGCCTGAATCATCCGGCCCTGCTCCAGGAGTGCCGGGAGTGGCTGGGCAGCGAAAACGTCGTAGTCAAGGAAAAATAAGCTCAGCCCCCGGCCGCACGGCCGGGGGCTGT
>ENA-UOOC01003552-UOOC01003552.1-human-gut-metagenome-genome-assembly--contig:-C48old-NODE-3552-length-10613-cov-5.131464_pt1 | contig 10613 bp, 8 predicted proteins | sample MGYA00242469_ERZ724016 | MGnify/ENA metagenome assembly ERZ724016 | reverse complement strand
TGGAGAGAAGCTCGTCCATCACCGCCGCCTCCTTTCATCAAGACGCCTTCATCTTCAGAAGCTGGATACCCTCCGGCAGGATGATCTTGCCGTCCACACGCTCGGTGGCAACAAAGCCGACCTGACCGTTGGTGGAATACAGCTCGTTCAGACGCTGAACGGTTCTGCCGGTGCGGTCAGCGATCCAGTAGCTCTGGAAATCGCCGAAGGCAATGGAGAGCGCACCTGCCGCCAGCGTGGGAGCATAGGGGCTGGTATAGATCTCGTAACCGAGCAGTCTGTCCGGCTGACCTGCCTGCAAAGAGGGCTGCCACAGATACTGACCGTTGGAATCCTTCAGCTTACGCAGTGCGGAAACAGTTGCATCGTTCATCAGGAACTTGGCGTTCTTGCGGTAAGGTGCTTTCAGCGCATAGATTAGGGAAATCACCTCATCGGTGGTAACAGTGGTCGCACTGGCTGCGGTAACACCGACCGTGCCGCCGTTTGCAGTGAACAGACCGGTGGGCTGACCCGTGCCGGTGCCGACGCAGAAAGCCTGCTCCTCGGCAGCGCCGAAGGCATAGGCAAACTCACGGGCGATGTACTCCTCCAGATCGAAAGCACTGTCATCCAGAAGCTCAATGCTCACTTTTACGAGGTCGGTCAGCTTGTAGGCGTCGATAGTTTTCTGTGCGAAGGTAGGATTGCTCTCGGTGTATGCCGCATTCTCTGCAGTCCAAGCAGCAGTAGAATGAGTCGCAGCAACGGGGATCTTGCGCTCGTTATCGGTGGTGATGACCTTGCACAGACGGCGCATCACATTTTCCTCCTTGAGCGTGTCCACAATGAACTTCTCAAATTCTGTGGGGACGAGATAGCCGCCGTTGGCGTCCACGCCCTCGGAGAGCACATTGTGGAGCATCCGCTTGCCTCGCAGGTGCAGACCGAAGTCCTCGCGGTAAGCGTTAGACGCTCTGCCGGTCTTGGCTTCGGCGGTTGCTTTCTGGGGCTGTTCGGTGATGGGAGCGGATACGGGCTTTGCAAGCTCTGCGGCAATGGCGTCGCGGCGCTCCATGCGTCGGACCTCATGCCGATAGCGTTCTTCGCCATAGCAATGGGGCTGTAACCGACCAGACCGTCAAAGCCGAGACCGGGAATGTGGAGTACTTCCGAGGGGTGCAGCGTCACGGACGATCCTTTATCCTTAATGGCTTCATCCGAGCCACGATAATAGGTGTAGTACAGCCGACCGTTTTCGTCTCTGTCCACCGACATCTTGTTTGGCATCAGAGGATGGAAAACGAAATTGTCCGCAGTTTGATTGACGCCCGCGAAGGACGTACGAAAGACCAACGTGATCAAATTACTGCTGGGCAAATTATGTGGGGAATAACGGACAGCACCGTTTTGGAACCCATTAAGGTAAGCATTCAGCAGTTTTACGGCATTGAAATCAACGACTTTGCGGCGACGGTTGCGAAAACTGCGCTATGGATTGCCGAAAGCCAGATGATGAAGCAGACGGAAGCAATCGTGCAAATGCCGCTTGATTTTCTGCCGCTGAAATCCTATGTGAACATCTTCGAAGGCAACGCATTGCGGGTGGATTGGGAAAGTGTCGTTCCGAAGGGGCGGCTGAACTATATTATGGGAAATCCGCCGTTTGTGGGGTATTCTTTGCAGAGCAAAGAGCAGAAAGCAGATATTCTTGCAATCTACGTTGATGAAAAAGGCAAGCCTTATAAAACTGCCGGAAAAATTGACTATGTTGCTGGCTGGTATTTCAAAGCTGCACAATTGATGCAGGATACGGACATCAGAACCGCTTTTGTTTCTACCAAAGGAGTTTTTGCACAATGAAAAACGTTGGTGTCTATGGTTAGAAAGCGCATCACCTAAAGAACTAAAGTCAATGCCTATGATTATGGCACGCATAGATGCTACCCGCAAGTTCAGATTGGAAAGTTCTAAACTTGCTACACAAAAATACGCAAATTATCCAACACGTTTTATGGAAATGCGGCAACCTTCAACATCCTATATTTTAGTTCCGCGGCACACATCTGAAAACCGTAGATACATCCCGTTTGGATTTATGGAAGAAAGTGCGATTTGCGGAGATGCCAATAGCATGATTCCTCATTCTTCTTTATACCACTTTGGAATTTTGATTTCAAATGTTCATATGGCGTGGGTGCGTGCTGTTTGCGGGCGAATTAAAAGTGATTACCGTTATTCAAACGATGTTGTCTACAACAACTTCCCGTGGCCTACGCCAACCGACGAACAGAGAGCGAAAATCAAGCAGACGGCGCAAGCGATTCTGGATGCGCGAAATCTGTACCCCAATGACAGCCTTGCTGACCTGTATGATGAACGCACCATGCCGCCGGAATTGCGCCGCGCACACCAGCAGAACGACAAGGCGGTTATGCAAGCCTATGGCTTCTCTATCCGCGATACGACGGAAAGCACCTGCGTTGCGGCACTTATGAAAATGTATCAGCAATTAGTTCAAGCAGAAAAGTAAAACAAAAGTCCCATTATTTCGGGTTGAATTTGACGGTAAATTCGGGTATAATACAGACGAAGGGAGTTGATAACATGACGAACATCGTCCCTATTTCTGACTTGAAGAACTATACCGAGGTTCTCAGCCATTGCGATAACGGTTCGACCGTCTACCTCACCAAGAACGGACGCGGCAAATATGTAGTACAGAGCCTTGCAGAGCATGAGAAACTTCAGGCGACGGTGAAGCTGCTTGCCGAACTTGCTAAAGGTGTCGAATCCATCCGCACGGAAGGTCTTTTGACCATCGACGAGGCGTTTGCCGGGCTGGATGAGGAAAAGCAAGACCCGAAAGAAGGTTGAGTATGGCGAAGGTGACACTTTCCAAAGAAGCGCAGCGCGACATAATAGCCATTCGCAACTACATTCGGGATGAACTGTGCAATCCGAGCGCTGCCAAGCATATTATCGCCTGTCTCAAAAAGAGCATCCAGTCCCTCGAAAAGTTCTCCGGGCGTGGTCGTCCGCTGGACGCGCTGCTGTCTGTTCATACGGAATACAGATACCTTGTGTGCGAAAATTACTGCATCTTTTATCTGGAAGACAATGAGCGGGTAATCATCGTCAGGATTCTGCATCAACGCCAAGACAGCCTGCGGGCGCTGTTCCTCGAAAAGTAACCCAAAAATCAGGGGCGTCCCTCTCCATTCCGAGAGAGACGCCCCATTATATTACCCCTTATTTCTCCACCTTCGTCAGCCGAATCCGCACATTCGCCCCATTGCGCTGATCAAAGAGCCATGCGCTGGTGGCGCTGATGCCGGTCAGCTGGTGCGTGGCGGTCAGCGAATCCGCAGATGTGCCCGTGCGGATGGTCAGCCCATCCACCGCGAAATACAGCGATTCGCCCGCAAGTGTGCAGGTGCCATCGAGATTGAACGTGTAGGCGTTTCCTGCCGTATCCTGCCATGTGCCGAGCACCAGATAGCACGCTTCTTTCAGGCGCTCCTTCACGCGGCGCTCGTCGCTGATTTCCTGATAGTACGGGTACGCCTGATACACCTGTCCGGCGGCATAATAGCTTTCGCCCGCCTGATAGCAGCTTTCGCGGAAAATATCGCGCAAATCGGCGTAATCCGCGGGCAAATTCTCCATGTCCAGATTCATCAGCAGGTCAGCCACCGCCGTGTACTCCTGCTGATTGTACTGTGCGCGGGCGCTGTCGGCAATCGGGCCGTAGTAGGCGGCATACTGCGCCGCGGCGCGATCGGCAGCATCGGAATAGTCGCCCGCCTGCGTGAAGAACTGCGCTGCCGCCAGCGAAAGCGAATCCGCCACGGCTTTTTCGCCCTGCGCATAGCGCACGATTTTAAGCTGTTCATCCGCGTCGGAATAGCCGGAAATGCTTTCCAGCAGCGTCGCCGCTTCCTCCAGCTGTCCGGCTTCTTTCTTTTGCAGCGCAATGGCGTAGTCGCACGCCTTCAACTGCGTCGCGGCATCCTCATACGTCCCCAGCGCGGCGAAAATCTCCCGCGCATCGGTGTACTGCTGATTTTGCAGCAGCAGCGCCGCCTGCTGATACTGCGTCGCGGCAAGGCTCGTTTCGTCGCCCAATTCGGCGTAGATGACGGCGGCAGACTGCAGGTTGTCCAGCGCGCCGGTCGATGCAAGCGCCTGCGCCTTCATCGTGCGCACTTCGCTGATTTTCTGCGCGCTGTCCTTGTAGTCGTCCAAGGCTTCATACAGCGCGATTGCGCCGTCGTAGTCGCCATCCTGCGCCTTCTTCGCCGCCCAGTCGTAGTTGCACAGACGAATCATGTCCGCCGCTTCGGAGTTATGCGTTACTGCCGTGAATGCGGCACTCGCAGCTTCATACTCGCCGCGCGAATACGCAATCTGCGCCGGCTGATACACGCAGTCTTTCAGCAGTGTCGCGACATCATTGTAATCTGCCGGCAGCTGATTCAGCAGCGCCGTCGCCGCGTCGAAATCCAGCGCTTTCATTTCCACCAGCGCCTGCTGATAGATAGCTTGCTTCCACAGGTCGTCCGCGTCGCTGTAATCGCGGATGTTCTGCAGCAGCCGCGCTGCTTCCTTGAATTTTCCAGCCTCCAGCGCCTTCACCGCCGGAGCGTAATAGCTGACGTTTGCCTGTTCATCGGCATCCTCATAGCCCTTCGCAAGATAGAACTGCTCGGCGGCGGTTGCGGTTTCTCCTGCCGCTTGCAGCTGCTTGCCATAGGCGTAATGCGCCTGACGCGCCAGTTCCGCCGCGCCCTCGTAATCCGGAATTTCCTCCAGACAGGCAATGGCGGATACCGGGTCAGGATTGTCGCCCTCCAGCAGGCTCTTCGCCTCCAGATACCACGTTTTTTCGATGAGCGCTGCGCTGTCCTGATACCCGTTCAGCGCGGTCAGCCCTTCGCGGATGGCATCGTAGTCGCTCGCCGTCTCCATTTCGGCAGATAGGCGGCGATACGCGATTTCCTGCAGCTGCGTCCGCGAATTTTCGTAATCACCCAGCGCCGTGAACAGCTTTTCGGCATCATCCAGCTTGCCCTCGTTCAGCAGCAGCAGACCCTCCTGATAGTCGGCAGACTTGCGCAGGTCGTCCGTGCGCGTCTGGTCCGTCAGCGTGTCCAGCATCGTGCGCGCCTGTGCAATATCCTCCGCTGTCACATTGTCGCTGTCCAGCAGGGCTTCCGCATGGCGGTAGTTGCTTTCCTCCACCATGTCCGCCGCATCTTTGTAGCTGCTGATTTCCGCGAATTTTTCCGCCGCGGCGGTATATTCACCATTGGTGAGCGCCGTCTGCGCGTCGTTGTACTTCATCTGCGGCAGGAGGTGGAACATGATGCCGTAGCCGCCGCCGAGAATCAGCACAATCAGCGCAACTGCCCCCGCCACAACGCGGCGGTGCCGACGGCGCTTGGTCACTTCCTGCTCACGCTGGGCTTGCAGCTTTGATGTTTCCTCCACGGCAACGCGGTTCTGGTCATCCGTCGCCTTTTCGCGCGCGGCAATCACGGCATCTACCGCTTCTTTGCTGAAGTGGGTGAACACATCGCGCTTATCGCGTCCGCAGCGGGCGCACGTCGCGACAGACACGGGATTCGGACGGCCGCAGACGCACAGCCATAGGTCACCCTGCATTTCGGGATATCCCGCCGCCATGTTGCCTGCCACCTCGCGCAGCTCACTCAGCGCGGTACTGCGGTGCAGGTTATTCGGCGTGTACTCCGTCAGTGGCTCTTTGCCGCGGCGCCAGATGCTGCTGTTATCGTACCAAACCTTCTCGATAATCGCTTCGCAGCCGCCGACGTTCGCGGGCTCTTCCACCGGCACGGTCATGGAGAATGTACGCATGGGTGCGCCGGTCAGCCCGTGCGCACGGTGAGTGATGCGGGTGATTTCCTGTCCGTCTGGATCAAGCAGGGTGAGGGTGACTTCCACGGAGACGACCTGCTGTCCGGAGAGATTGAACAGGGTCAGCTCACAGGAAGGGAAGCCAGTATTGGGCGCATCAATGCGCCAGACCTCGACGGGGCTATTCAAATCAATCTTCAAGGGCAAATGCCTCCTTTGCAGCGTGCATTTTTGTTACTTGATTTTTCTTGTTGCAGGGGGAATCGCCTCCGCGGAGGCGAGGAAGGGGCTTTCCATTCGCCACTTCCATGCTTTGGGGTATTGTAGCTTCTATATCCCGTTCCCAGATAAACACGCGGAAGAAGTATGCAGAAGTCACCAACTCCATCGCGCGGAAGGGTCAAGGGAGGGGACTTCGTCCCGTTTCATTCTCCCTTGCGGAGTCCAGAGGCAGAACCTCTGGCGCCTCTCCTCACTCAATATACACCATGATTTCAGAGAGGACGGAGGCGGTGAATTCAAGGCGCAGAACAACGCGCACGCCGTCATCAAGGACAAGACCAAAGCGCATGACCGTGCCGTCTACGGTGTACTCCACCACGCCGTACTGACCGCTTTCTTCGTCGCCGTAAAGGTGCTCGGTGTCGTTCTCATCAATCGCGGTGTTGTCATTGCGGAAACGGTTGTATACCTGCGCAAAAGTGTCGCCGATGCGGCTCGCGCGCGGGCCTTCCATGCCATCGGCGGCAATCAGCAGCATTTCCACCTGCGGGTTCTGCTTCTGCGCATCGTAGAGGAACGTGATGTCGCACGCCGCGAACGTCATCGTGCGCACATAGCCGTCTGTGCCGTTCTCCACCCACACGTCGTCAATCACGTCTCCCAGCACGTCCGCAGCGGATTCCGGCGTCAGGCTCATGAAGTCAATGCCGGAGAACTGCAAGTCCGTTCCGTCAAACATGGGCAGCTCCGCGCCGTTGTAGCTCGACGGAACCTGCACATAGTCGTCAAAGAGCGCATCGAAGCGGAGATTGTCGCGCACAGTGCTGATTTCCGCCTCGGTCGTGCGTGCGGACAGACCGTAAACGCGAATCGCGCTGACGATATTGTCCTCCATCGTAAAGATGACGCCCGTGTCCGTGTAGCCCTCGCCATCGGTTTCTACGCGCTCATGCACGGCGTATTCCACTGTCTGCACGCGCTGGCCGTCGCGCTTCACTTCGCCCCATCTCATGCTTTCCGGCAGCAAGTCCAGCACATACAGCACGGCGGATTCGCGGCTGCCGCGCAGAGACGGATTCTCGCTGTAATTCGCTTCCAGCACGATGGACAGTTCGTCGCCCACCTGAATATCGCGCGGGCCCTGCTCTTCGGCGCTCGTCAGGACGATGGAAAGCAGTTGCGTGTCAATGCTCATCGCGGGCGAATCGGCATAAATCGTGCCGAAGGAATACTCGAAGGCATAGCCGTCCTCGGTCTTGGCATCCGCCGGATCGTTCAGGGGCGTAGAGGCCATTGCAAGCGTCTGCATCCGCGCGGCGAAGGCTTGCAGTTCCGCCAGCGTCAGGGCATCCGCGCTGTTGTCCTGCGCATCTTCCGCCGATGCGAAGATGCAGCTTACCCCCATCAAGACCGTCAGCAGCAGACAGAACATCCGTTTCATCATCGTCAAGCGCTCCTTTTTTCGGAAACGATATGATTTACCAATGCTATTGTACCGCAAAAATCCGCCCTTGTACACCCTCGAAATGTGTGGAAAATGTAAACTTTGCGCAGAAAATCGCGGAAAAAGACGATTTGCAGAAAAATATTCCACCTATTCTGCGGAAAATTCTCGATTTGCGCCACAAGGATCAGGAAGAATCCGACGCTGTTTCCAGCGCATCCGCCAAATCTCCCAAAATGCGCCAGCAACGAACATCCGCCCCCTGTCGTTGGATGGGTGAAGCGGAAAGAAACACCGCTTCAAAAGCACAACCTTTCTTCCATGGAAAGCAAAAGGAGGCAACAATCCATGAACAAGAATCTGACTCGTGTGGCTGGTCTGAGCGCGGCGGCGATGCTCGCGCTGAGCGGCATGGCGATGGCAGAAACGACCGAGAGCGCGCTCGTCAAGGGCGGCGCACTGAACCTGCGCGAAACCGCGTCGCTGGACGCGAAGGTGCTGGGGCAGTACCCCACCGGGACGCTGGTGGAAATCATCAAGGCGGGCAGCGAATGGCATCGTGTCAGCGTGAACGGCAAAACCGGCTACATGTTGGCAAAGTACCTGAATAGCGCTGACAGCGCTATCTCCGCGACCGTCCGCACCAACACCGGCACGGGGCTGAACCTGCGTGAGCAGCCGAACATGAACGGCACGATTATCATGGCGATCAAGAACGGTCAGTCCGTCAGCGTTCTGCAGAAGAGCAGCCCTTGGAGCCGCGTCAAGGTCGGCAACCGTGAGGGCTATGTAGCAACGAAGTACCTGAACTTCGGTTCTTCTTCCGGCAGCGTGTCCGGCACGGCGGCTGTCGTTCATAACCCGAAAAGCACGCAGGTGCTGAATCTGCGCCGCGAACCGAACCTCGACGCGCAGGTGCTGGCATACTATCACAACGGTACGAAGGTGACGATTCTGGGCAATGTGGACAGCAAGTGGGTCAAAGTACAGGTGACGGACGGCAAGATCGGCTACATGATGAAGCAGTATTTGAAGGTGAGCGGGGGAGCGGGCGAAGTGAAGCCCTTCACAGCAAAGCTGTGGAATGTCAACGGCGGCAGCTATGTGAATTTCCGGAAGGGTGCGTCGCTGAATGCGGAAGTACTTGCGCGCGTGCCGGTGGGTACGGAAGTGAAGGTGCTGGAGCACGGCACGGATTGGTGCAAGGTTGAGGTTGATGGCAAGACCGGGTATATTTCGACTTGGTTCATGAAGTGGTAAGGGATAGGGATACCGCCCAAAAGAGCAACACACGGAAGAAGTAAGGGAAGAGAAAACAACTCAATCGCGAAAAAGGGTCAAGGGGCGTTGCCCCTTGCGGAGTCCAGAGGCAGCGCCTCTGGTGGGGTTTGGGGCAACGCCCCAACTGCTCCACGGGCGACCAATTCAAAGGAAGAAGCCCGCAAAAGCGCAGGCAGCGAAGCGTCCCTGCCAGTAACTTTGCGCGTCCTCAGACGCGCCCCCCAACTCGCTTTCCCCACCACTTGCACATTGTCGCGCCAAATGGGCGCGACCGAGAAGCACGAAAGCCATCCTCCTAACAATTTTTCTACAACTCCATAAAAACAGGCTCATGCCCCCAAATCACCGGGACATGAGCCTGCTTTCTTATCTCGCCTTTTCAATCAGCGTGTGCAGCGCGTGCTTCATGGCCAGCGTGCGGATGCGCTCGCGGTTGCCGGAGAGCGCCAATCGAACCGCGCTTGTGCCGCCCGCCGTCGATACGCCGACGCACACCGTCCCCACCGGACAGTCCTCCGTCCCGCCGTCCGGCCCCGCGACGCCCGTCGTACTCACCGCAATGTCCACGCCCAGCCGCTTCCGCGTGCCTTCCGCCATTGCGCACGCCGTCTCCACGCTCACCACGCCGAAACGCTCGATGACCTCCGCAGGCACATCCGCCAGAATCGTCTTCGTGTCCGTCTGGTACGTCACCAGTCCCGCGCGGACAACCGCCGATGCGCCCGGAATATCCACCAGCGCCGCAACGACCTTGCCGCCCGTCAGACTTTCGCATGTCGCGCACGTCATGCCCCGCGCCCGCAGCGTCTCAATCGCCGTTTTTGCCAGTGAACCGCCGTCTGTTTCCTCAATCGCGTACACAACATTGCCCAGACGCGCCTTGACCTCCGCCAAAAGCGGTGTCAGCAGCGCCAGCGCCTTCTCCGCCGTATCAGCACTCGCCGTTGCGCGCAGCTGCACCTCGCCTAAGGAGCAGTAGGGCGATAACGTCGGATTCTCGCCGTTCTCCAAGTCGCGCAGGCGCGTGTCCACCTCGGATTCACCCATGCCGAAGATACGCACATACCGGCTCACCAGCGCGCGCCCTGACCGCGCCATCAAGTACGGCTCGACCGATGCGGTGAACATCGGCTCCAGCTCGCAGGGCGGGCCGGGCAGGTGGATAACGACTTTTCCATCACCCATCGGGACAATCGCGCCGGGGGCTGTGCCGTTCGGGTTCATCAGCAGCGTAGAATCCGCCGTGAACATAGCCTGAGAAAGGTTGTTGAGGGTCATGTTGCGGTGATACTGCTGGAAACGGGTGCGAACCATTTCCTCCGCTTCCGGGAAGAGGACAAGCTCCTTGCCCGCGACCTTTGCCGCCACGCGCTTGGTGATATCATCGACCGTCGGGCCGAGGCCGCCGGAGGTAATGACGATATCCGCGCGGCTGAGCGCAAGGCGGTAGGCGTCCTCCAATCGCTGCGCATTATCGCCCACGACGGTTTGGTGCTGCTGCGTGATACCCAGCGCGGACAGGCGGCGCGAGAGGAACTGCGCGTTGGTGTTGAGGACTTGCCCCATCAGGAGTTCCGTGCCGACACATAGAATTTCTGCAATCATGTTGTTTTCTCCGAAAGAAGGTGCTTCTTTCAATCGCAGGGGTTTCGCCGCTGCGGCGGCGACCAAAGGGCTTTCCGATCGCCCTTTGGAAACCTTCGGTGCCATCTAAGTAAGTTGAGCTTAAGCAAAGGTTTTTTAGTGTGTGTTCCGATATTTTTTACCGAAAAGGTGTTTACTTCCCCAATTTGCTGATGCCGGATGC
>ENA-UOOC01003546-UOOC01003546.1-human-gut-metagenome-genome-assembly--contig:-C48old-NODE-3546-length-10645-cov-5.595656_pt1 | contig 10645 bp, 6 predicted proteins | sample MGYA00242469_ERZ724016 | MGnify/ENA metagenome assembly ERZ724016 | reverse complement strand
GCCGACGCCGAGCAGATCCGGCGTCTCGGCATCCGGCTCCGCAGGCTCGAAGCCGCCGCCAAGGCCGTCGCCGTCACCGACGCCGAAATCCGCACCCCGCTGCGCGACACCGTCGTCGTCCGGATACACGACACGCTCCCCGTGCGCGACACCGTCCGGATGTTCCGCTGGCGCGACCCGTGGATTTCGGTCGAAGGACGCATCGGCCGCGACTCGGCCGCCTGCCGCATCCGCAGCGTCGACACCCTGCGCCAGGCGGTCCACCGCATCCCGCGCCGTTTCCTCTTCATCCGCTGGGGCACGAAGGCCCTCCGGCAGGAGATCGTCTCGACCAATCCCCACACACGGATCGTCTATGCGGAGTACGTGAAAATCGAACGCTGAAAAATTTTCCGCAAAAATCCGGCTGTCCCGTAGGGGTCGGCCGGATTTTTCGTGTCACAATAGAAACGACAGCAAACCATGAATCCGGACAACCATACCTGGGACCTTCTGGTCGGCGCCCTCACAGGCACGCTCGGCGAGGCCGAACAGCGCGAATTCGACCGATGGGCCGCCGAAGCGGAAAACCGCCGCTTCTACAACAACCTGACCCGCGTATGGCGCGAAATACAGCAGCGGGCCGCGGCTTACGAGCCGGACCGCGACCGGCTGTGGCGGCAGTTGCAGCAACGGATCGGAACCTACGAAATTCCGCATGCGGACCAGCTTCCGAAACGTCGCCGGAGCCACCTGCTGCAAATGGTCATAGCTGTCGCCGCGGCAGTCGCCGTGACCCTTTTCGCAACCCGCGCCGACCTCTTCCGCTCCGCCGCAGAGACGGCGGAACAGCGGCTCTGCGCCTTCGAAGGCAAGTCGCAGGCGCGGCTCTCCGACGGCTCGACGGTCTGGCTCCACGGCGGATCGACGCTCACCTACGACGCCCGTTTCGTCGCCGGGGAACGCCGCGTGAAACTCCGCGGCGAAGGGTTCTTCGAGGTGGCCAAAGACTCCGAACGCCCCTTCACCGTCGAGGTCGAAGGGCTGAAAATAAACGTCCACGGCACGAAATTCAACGTCCGCACCGCGGCCGACCGCTGCGTGTCGGTCTCGCTGGTCGAAGGCTCGGTGTCGCTCGACACCGGGCGCGGCAGCCGCAGACTGCTGCGTCCCGGGGAGATCGCCTGCTACGACCCCGACACGCGCAAAGTGGTCATCGGTCGCGGCAACGTGGCGATGGAATCCTGCTGGGCCGCGGGAAAACTCGCGTTCGAACGGCAGTCGCTGGGCGAAATCTGCCGCTACATGGCGCGCTGGTACGACACCGAAATCCACATCACCCCGGCCCTCGCACACAACTACGCCTACACGTTCACCATTACCAACGAACCGCTCGAAGAGATCCTGCGCATCATGAGCCGCATCAACCCCATCGCCTACACGTTCGCCGAAGACAACACCGTCACGATTTCCGAACTCGAATAAACCCTGCATTACGACCTTTAAAAACCCGATTGCCTATGAAGCGATAAACCGACCCCCCTACCCGACCTTACCGCAGCGGCCCATGACCAATGCCGCCGCAAACTTTCCACAAACTTAAAACTTCAACCATGATGCACTTCAGACTATTTGCAATCCTCTTGCTGCTGGTCGCAGGCAGTACGACGGTTGTATCCGGCCAGACGCAGCAGGAACCGACGCTCGATATGGAGTTCACGGACATCCCGCTTTCGGAGGCCATATCCCGCATCGAGAAGAACACCCGCTACACGTTCTTCTACGACGCCAAGCAGACCGACCTTTCCCAACACGTGAGCCTCAAGGCGAAGCGAATGCCGATTTCAGCCGCCTTGAAGGAAATGCTCGCCCCGACAGGGCTGAACTTCACCATCACCGAACGCCAGATCGCCCTGATCCCGGCCCGCAAGTCCCCGGCCCGGCAGCGCACGATCACAGGCGTCGTCAACGACTCGTCCGAAACGCCGCTGGCGGGCGTGGCCGTCACGCTCGTGGGCGACAACACCCGCGGTGCGGTAACGGAAGCCAACGGCAGCTTCACGCTCACGGTCCCCGACGCCGACATAACGCTCAGCTTCACCTATCTGGGCTACGTGAGCAAGAAAGTCGCCGTCCCCGCCACGCAGAACAACGTGAAGGTGTTCCTTACGGAGGACGCCGTGAAGATGGAGGATGTGGTGGTCGTGGGTTACGGAACCCAGAAAAAGGTGAACCTCACGGGCGCCATCGCCACAGTGGACGAAAAACAGCTGCAGAACCGGTCGGCGCCCTCGGTGGCCCACATGCTGCAAGGCTCCGTGCCGGGACTCACGGTCTCGACTTCGTCGGGACGCCCGGGCAATCCGGCCAGCCTCAACATCCGCGGCATCACCTCGATCAACGGCGGTTCGCCGCTGGTGCTGGTCGACGGCGCCGAAGGCGACCTGATGAAGATCAACCCCAACGACGTGGCCTCGATCTCGGTGGTCAAGGACGCTTCGGCGGCGGCCATCTACGGCGCTCGTGCGGCATTCGGCGTGGTGCTCGTGACGACCAAGAGCGGCGACTCCTCGGGCAAGACCCGCATTTCGTACAGCGGCCGCTGGGGCTGGAACGAACCCACCACCTCGACCGACTACGAGACCCGCGGCTACTACTCGGTCTACCTCAACGACCTCTTCTGGCGCTCATACGCCGGAAACAATTACACGCGCTACACCGAACAGGACATGATGGAGCTGTGGGCCCGCCGCAACGACCGCACGGAGCATCCCGACCGCCCGTGGGTCAAGATCGACCAGCGCGACGGCCGCGACACCTATGTTTACTACGGCAACACCGACTGGTATCACTACCTGTTCAAGGACGAGCACCCGAACACGAGCCACAGCATCTCGCTCTCGGGAGGCAACGACCGTGTGGACTATCTGCTCTCGGGCAGCTATTACAGCGAGGAGGGACTTTTCCGCCAGCATCCCGACAAGCTCCAGAAGATCACATTCCGGTCGAAAATCACCTTCGACATCAACAAGTGGCTGAAGGTGAGCAACAACACCAGCTACTACAACTACAAGTACTTCTATCCCGGCCCGAGCGATGTCAATACGGCCTTCTCGTGGAGCACCGTACACGGACTGGCTTCGTTCGTTCCCGTCAACCCCGACGGCACGAGCGTCTACAACACGTCGTTCTCGAACTACCAGATCATGGACGGACTGCCCACGATCCTCAACAAAGACGGCCACACCAACGACGACCATACGGACAACATGTCGACCACGACGGAGCTGACCTGGACCCCGGTCAAAGGGCTGGAGATCAAGGGTAACTTCACCTACATGTTCAACACCACGCGCTACACCAACCGTCAGGTCAACACCGAGTACTCGCAGTATCCGGGTGAAATAAACACGCTCACGTCCGGAAAGATGGAGGACAAACTCTATGAAAAGAGCATGACCCACACCTACTATCAGGCCAACCTCTACGGCACGTTCGAACGCACCTTCGCCCGGGACCACAACTTCAAGGCGATGGTCGGCTTCAACTGGGAGACCAAATTCCTCAAGGACGTGGCCGCAACGGGTTACAACCTGCTCTCCGAAACGCTCAACGACCTGAACCTCGTGGGCCAGGGCGCCGACGGCGAAAAACGCATGGAGGTAGGCGGCGGTCAGAACGAATACGCCCTGATGGGCTTCTTCGGCCGTCTGAACTACGACTACAAGGGCAAATACCTCGTCGAGGCGAGCGGCCGCTACGACGGCACATCGCGCTTCAAGCGCGGGCAGCGCTGGGGCTTCTTCCCCTCGTTCTCGCTGGGATGGCGCGTCTCGGAAGAGGCCTTCTTCGACGGCATCCGCGACCAGTTCAACAACCTCAAACTGCGCTTCTCGTACGGCCAACTGGGCAACCAGAACGTCGGTTATTACGACTATATCCGCAAAATCTCGATCGGGAGTCAAAACTACCTGTTCGGCGGCGACAAGCCCACCACGGCGACCATCTCGGCCCCGGTGGCTTCCGACCTCTCGTGGGAGCGAAGCATCCACAAGAACCTCGGCGTGGACATGAGTTTCCTGAACAACCGCCTGGCCTTCTCCGCCGACTTCTACATCCGCGACACGAAGGACATGCTCACCGCGGGCATCGCCCTGCCGGCCACCTACGGCGCCGACTCGCCGAAAATGAACAGCGCCGACCTGCGCACCAAGGGCTACGAGCTCTCGCTCAACTGGCGCGACGAGTTCCAGCTGCTGCGCCGTCCGTTCTCGTACAGCGTGACGCTGACCTTCAACGACTACGTTTCGAACATCACCAAGTTCGACAACCCCGACCGCTCCTTCGCCAAGAAATACTACGAAGGCATGCGCTGGGGCGAAATCTGGGGTTACCGCATCGACGGACTGTTCGCCTCGGACGAGGAAGCCCGCAACTACCCCGTCGACCAGACGACCGTGAACGAGATCATCAACGCCTCGGCAGGAGCCGAAAAGGGACTGCGCGCCGGCGACCTGAAATTCCGCGATCTGGACGGCAACAACGTAATCTCCATCGGCAAGAACACCGTCGACGATCCGGGCGACCGCGAAATCATCGGCAACAGCCAGCCGCGCTACCACTACGGCGCCACGCTGGCGCTGCAATGGGCAGGCATCGACTTCTCGATCTTCTTCCAGGGAATCGGCCGCCAGGACTGGTACCCGGCCGCCAACGCACTGGCCTTCTGGGGTCCCTACGCACGTCCCTACGCCACCTACCTCCCCAAGAACTTCCACACGCAGATCTGGTCGGAGGAGAATCCGAACTCCTATTTCCCCCGTCCGCGCGGCTACACGGCCCTGCAGGGAACCAACCGCGAGCTGACGGCTGTCAACGACCGCTACCTGCAAAACATCGGCTACTGCCGTCTGAAAAACCTCACGGTGGGCTACACGCTGCCCAGGCAATGGACCCGCAAGGCGCTGATCGAGAGCCTGCGCATCTACTTCACGGGCGAAAACCTCTTTACCTGGTCGGGCATCCGCTCGGATTACATCGACCCCGAAATGGCCGCCACGAACGGCAACCTGCGTCTCTACCCCTGGCAGCGGACCTACATGTTCGGCGTGGACGTCACCTTCTAACCGCTTAAATGAGAAGAGTTATGAAAAAGATTCTATCGATACTGACCGTAGGCTGCGCCCTGACGCTTTCGTCGTGCGAAGACTGGCTCGACAAATATCCGCTGGCGCAGATGTCGCCCGAGACCTTCTTCTCGAACGAAAACGAGTTGCAGGCCTTCAGCAACACCTTCTACACGATCTTCCCCGGCGACGGCCTTTACAACGAAGGCTACGACAACATCGTGAAGAACGAAATCGCCGCCGAAATGCGCGACGGCCGCACGATTCCCGCCTCGGGCGGCGGCTGGACGTGGACCGACCTGCGCAAGTTCAACACCCTGCTCGAATACTCGGGCAACTGCAAGGACACCGACATCCGCAACCGCTACGACGCCGTGGCCCGTTTCTTCCGCGCCTACTTCTATTTCGAGAAGGTGAAGCGCTTCGGCGACGTGCCCTGGTACGCGAAGCCCCTCGGATCGGCCGACCCCGAGCTGAAGCGTCCCCGCGACTCGCGCGAATTCGTCATGCAGCGCATGATCGAGGACATCGACTTCGCCATCCGCTATCTGCCGGCCGAACGCGATCTCTACCGCGTGACGAAATGGACGGCGCTGGCGCTCAAGTCGCGCTTCTGCCTCTTCGAAGGCACGTTCCGCAAGTACCACAGCATCGACGGCTACGAACACGACTGGAAATGGTATCTCGAACAGGCCGCCGACGCAGCCGAGGAATTCATCACCAACAGCGGCTATTCGCTCTACACCGCGACCGGACCGGCCACCAGCTACCGCGACCTGTTCGCCTCGGAGAACGCGCAGAGCGTCGAGGTCATCCTCGCCCGCGACTATAATTCGGCGCTGGGCGTCTTCCACAACGCCAATTTCTACACCATCAGCGCCTCGTACGGCAAACCGGGCATGACGCGCAAGATCGTCGACAGCTACCTGATGGCCGACGGTTCGCGATTCACGGACAAGGCCGGCTGGGAAACCATGGAGTTCAAGCAGCAGTGTTCGAACCGCGACCCGCGCCTGGCCCAGACCATCCGCACGCCGGGATACACGCGTATCGGAGCCACGACCAAGCTGGCGCCGGACCTGGCGAACTCGATCACCGGCTACCACGTCGTGAAGTTCGTCACCGGAACAGCGCAGGACGCCTACAACAAGTCGTTCAACGACCTGCCGATCTTCCGCTCGGCGGAGGTCTACCTCAATTTCGCCGAGGCCAAGGCCGAGCTGGGAACCCTCACGCAGGAGGACATCAACCTCTCGGTCAAACGGCTGCGCGACCGTGTGGGCATGTCCAACCTGATCCTCGACGACGCCAACAAAAACCCCGACCCCTACCTGTCGGATGCGAAGACCGGCTATCCCAACGTCACGGGTGCGAACAAGGGGGTGATCCTCGAAATCCGCCGCGAACGCACCATCGAGCTGGCGATGGAGGGATTCCGCTACTACGACATCATGCGCTGGAAGGAGGGCAAGACCTTCGAACAACCGCTGCTGGGCCTCTACATCCCCGCCAAGGGCGAGTACGACATCGACGGCGACGGAACGCCCGACGTCTATTTCGCCACCAAGGGCGAAACGCCCTCGACCACGGCCAAACTGACACTGGTGATCGACCAGGACATTCTCTTCTCCGACGGCGACCACGGCTACATCTCGCCACACAAGAACAACCCCGGCATCTGGGACGAAACCCGCGACTATTTCTATCCGATTCCGACCGACGACCGCTCGCTGACGGGCGGCGCCCTGACCCAGAACCCCGGATGGAACGACGGACTGAATTTTTAACCGCAAAACAAACCGAAAAATGTTGGAACTCATGAAAAAATACCTGATGACCCTGCTGATGCTCGGCCTGGCCTGCAATGCCGCAGCCTGCATGGAGGACGAACCGTTTTACGACACCGAAATTCCGCCCCACGTCTCAATCGACAACTCCAAGGGCGAGGGTGTGACACGTCTGGTGACCTACAATGTCGGAATCTTCAACAAATACATCAAGGACGACTACCAGCTCATCGCCGACATGATGAAGGAGATCGACGCCGACGCCATCTGCATGAACGAGCTCGACAACAACACCAACCGCACACACCACGTCTACCAGCTCAAGCATTTCGCATCCCTGATGGGCAGCTGGGACTTCGAATACGGTGCGGCCATGCCCTACGACGGAGGCGAATACGGCGAGGGCGTGACGACCCGCAAGAAGGCCGTGAATAAGTTTTCGGTGGCCCTGCCCAAGGGCGTGGGCGCCGAGCCGCGCGTACTGGTCGTCATGGAGATGGAGGATTACGTGATCTGCACCTCGCACCTCGACCATGTCTCTTCCGAGGCGCAGCTGGGACAGGTGGAACTGATCACCAAAACGATGAAGGAACGTTACGGCGACTCCGGGAAGCCCGTTTTCCTGGGCGGCGACATGAACGCCACACCCTCGTCGGAGACGGGCAAACTGCTCCAGAAGGACTGGGAGATCCTGACCATCACCGGATTCGGGACCTTCCCGTCGGACAATCCCTCGAAATGCATCGACTACATCATGCAGCTCAAGGGCACGCCGAAGTGCGAAGTCGTAGGCTCGCAGATCCTGCGCTGGTTCAAGTCGGGCGACGTGACGAAAGCCTCGGACCACCTGCCGGTGATGCTCGACATCAAACTCCCGGCCAAAAACAAGTAGAACCCAAAACGAACACGACCATGAAACGATATGCTTCCATCCGTCTCGTTGCGGCCGCCGCGCTGTTGATTGCGTCGGGAGGCTGCAAGGACGACGATCCGGGAACGGGGCTGAACGGGCCCGCGGTGCTGGCGATCCAGAACGCCGGGGCCGAGCCGCTCCGAATCTCGCTGCTCGAACCCAAAACCCAGACGATCGACATCCGGGCCGTCGCCCGGTCGGTCAGTGCGGAGAACCTCACCGTGACCTTCAAGGTCGACCGCACGCTGGTCGACGCCTACAACAAGGCCCACGACACGTCGTACGAACTCGTACCGGCCGAGGCCTACGAATTTTCGAAGAAGGAGGTGATCCTGCCCCGCTACAACGAGGTTTCGTCGACGGCGCAGGTGACGCTGAACAGCGAGAAGATGCCCGACGGCGAGCAGTACCTGCTGCCGATCACCATCGAACAGATCAAGGGCGACGACGCTGCGCAGACCTCCGACGAGGGCAACGTCTACTACATCCTCTTCAACAAGCGCGTGCTGCCGCCCGCCCAGCTGCTCGACCGCGAAGGCTGGAAAGTGGTCCACTGCACCTCGGAATACACCCCGGGCGAAGGCAATCCCAAGACCGGGTGGGCCAAGGACGTGCTCGACGGCAACCCGGCGAGCTATTGGACCTACAATTTCAAGGCATCCGTCGGTCCGGTGGTCTACGTTCCGTTCTATTTCGTCTTCGACATGGGCAAGGAGGTGACCGTGCGCGGCGTCCGCATCACGGCCCGCACCAAAGCCGGCGGCGTACTGAACAATCCTCCGGGCGACATCACGATCGAAACGGCCAAGACCATCACGGGCGACGGCATGGAGAACGACGCGGACTGGACATACAGCGAACGGTTCACCGGGACGAAGCCCGACGAGGGAATCATGTCCCACTCGCTCCATAACTCGGTCTATCTGGGTGAAATACAGCGGGCGCGCTACATCCGCTTCACGCTCCACATGTCGTGGAATAGCGGGTCGAGCGTAAAACCGACGCCGATGACCTACAAAGGCGGCACATTCGCCGAATTCGAAGTCTGGGGCAATCTCGAAGAACTGGACCTCGACTGATCCCTTATCACCCGCCTGCGGGAGCGTTCCCGCAGGCGGCTTTTTCAACCACCACCCTTCCCCAATCCAATGAGAAAGAGCATTTTATTAATCTTCGCCACACTTCTCGCGGCAGCCGGCTCCGCCCGGAGCATCGACATCATCCCGCGCCCCGCGGAAATCACCGAAGCCAGGGGAGAGTTTCGGATCACGGCCCAGACCGCCATCGCCGCCGAAGGAGAACTCCGGCGTCCCGCCGAAATCTTCGCAACGGACATCGAACCCGTCATCGGGCGCGAAATACCCGTGGCCGCAAAGGGCGAAATCCGTCTCCGGACATCTCCGTCCCTCGCCGCCGAGGAGTACACCCTTGCCGTGACGCCCCGCACCGTCGAAATTCTCGGAGGCTCCCCGCAAGCCGTGTTCTACGCCTTGCAGACACTCCGCCAACTCGTCGCTACCGACGGAACAGTACCCGCGGTCGCCGTCCGCGACAAACCCTGCTTCGCACACCGCGGCGGAATGCTCGACTCCGGGCGTCATTTCTGGACCGTAGACGAGGTGAAACGTTTCATCGACATCCTCGCCATGCACAAGCTGAACGTATTTCACTGGCATCTCTCCGAAGATCAGGGATGGCGCATCGAGATCAAACGCTATCCCCTGCTGACCGAGATCGGGTCCGTACGCAGGGAGACCGTCATCGGCCGATACGACAAGACCGACGAAAGCCGCAACCGATACGATGGAAAACCCTACGGCGGTTTTTACACCCAGGACGACGTACGCGCCATCGTGGCCTACGCCGCAGAGCGCTACATCGAGGTCATTCCCGAGATCGACATGCCCGGGCATATGCTCGGGGCGCTGGCTTCCTATCCCCAGCTGGGATGCCGGGGCCAGGGCTACGAGGTATGGACCCACTGGGGGATTTCCAAGGACGTGCTCTGCGCCGAGGTGCTCGACCTGTTCCCCTCGAAATTCATACACGTCGGGGGCGACGAATGTCCCAAGGAGCGCTGGAAGGAGTGCCCCGCCTGCCAGAGGCGCATCCGGGAGGAGGGACTGGCAAACGAAAACGAACTTCAGAGTTATTTCATGCACCGCGTCGAAAAGTGGCTCCACGAGCACGGACGCGAGTTGATCGGATGGGACGAGATCATGCAGGGCGGAATATCGAAGTCAGCGGTAATCATGGCCTGGACGGATCAGTTCCGGGGAACGGACGCCGCGAGGAAGGGAAACCGAGTCATCATGACACCCAAGTGGAACTGCTACCTCGACTACTCGCAGACTTCCGATCCCGAAAAGTACGAGCCGATAGGACCTACACGATACCTCTCCATGAGGCAGGTTTACCGGCTCGATCCCTACGACCGCCTGAAACCCGCCGAGTACAGGAATATCCTCGGCATTCAGGGAAACGTATGGACCGAATATATCGCCGATTTCGGCCATGTGCAGCGAATGACGCTCCCCAGGATGGCTGCCATCGCAGAAATCGCCTGGGCGTACGACCGGAAGGATTACGACGATTTCGAAAAACGGGCCAAAAGGCTCCTGCCGGAACTTTACGGAAACGCAAAACTAAAATTCTCGGAATTCTTCTTCGAGGGCATCGAGTGAACAAAGCCGCGGAAAAGCGGGCCGCCTCCCCACCCTGCGGCCTGCTTTTCCGCAACGGCTTTTCGGGGAATCCCGATTTTTAGTACTTTTACACAGTCTTACGACACGCCATGTCAGATAACGAATACGACGTTCACCTGTGGTTGAGAATCGAAC
>ENA-UOOC01003544-UOOC01003544.1-human-gut-metagenome-genome-assembly--contig:-C48old-NODE-3544-length-10647-cov-8.395770_pt1 | contig 10647 bp, 10 predicted proteins | sample MGYA00242469_ERZ724016 | MGnify/ENA metagenome assembly ERZ724016 | reverse complement strand
TCGGCAATAACGGCGTCAATGCCGAGCGGTTCCAGATGTTTGGCCAAAATGGCTGCCGCCACCACGGGGATGACCGTGATACCGGCTGCTTTCCACGCGGCCATGTACTTTCCCGGATTTCCCGCCCCGGTGGTGACGAGCTTTACGCCCTCCTCCACCACGATTTTGGCAAATTCATCCGCCTGCGGGTGCATCAGCATGATGTTCACGCCAAAGGGCTTGTCGGTCAGTGCGCGGCAGCGGCGGATGTTTTCCCGCAGGGAGTCCGCGTCCATGCCGCCGGAGCCGATCAGCCCCAGCGCCCCGGCGTTGGAACAGGCAGCGGCAAACTCGCCCGTGGCGATATTGGCCATGCCGCCCTGTATAATGGGATATTTTGTACCTAAAATTTCATTGAGCAGCTTCATTTTCTACCCTCATACGTCAGCAGCATCCCGCCCCATGTCAGACCGCCGCCAAAGCCGATGCAGGCCAGCGTCTGGCCGGGGCGCAGCAAATCACTTTCCGCCATTTCATGCAGGGCAATCGGGATGCTGGCAGCACTGGTGTTGCCGTGACGGCTTATGTTTTTGTAAAATTTTGACGGTTCTGCGTGTAAGCTTTTGACACAATGGTCAATTATGCGGCTGTTGGCCTGGTGGCAGACTACCCAGTCCAGATCAGACAATGTCTTTTGGCTGCGGTCCAGCACGGCTTGCAGACAGCGCGGCATAGCCTCCACGGCAAAGCGGAAAACAGCCTTACCGTCCATCGTGATCGGCGCGGTATCGCAGGCCGCAGGGCCGCCCGCGCGGATCGTTTCACTGCCCCGTGCGCCTAACGTTACGGCGAACGGTACATTTTCGGCCAGCTCAAAAACAGCCGCACCCGCGCCGTCGCCAAACAGCACACAGGTCGTGCGGTCAGTCGGGTCCACCATGCGGGAGAGTGCCTCACAGCCAATGACCAGCGCATACCGCCCGCCCAGCGTGTTCAGAAGCCCGTGGGCCGCGGCGGCGGCATAAATAAAGCCCGAGCAGGCCGCATTCACATCAAAGGCAGGCCGATTTTCCGGCAGACCCAAGGCAGCCTGTACGCGGCAGGCAATGCTTGGGGTGGCCGTTGGGGCCGAGAGCGTTGCCACAACACAGCAGGCAATGTCGTTTGCCGTCAGACCGCTGTGGGTCAGGGCCTGACGGGCGGCGGTGATGGCCAGCGTGGCGGCATCCTCGTTTTCGGTGCAGTAATAGCGCTGGCAGATGCCGGTGCGGGTCGTGATCCATTCATCGCTGGTGTCCACTTGCCGGCGCAGATCCTCGTTCGTCACCACACGGTTGGGCAATGCCCCACCGGTAGCCAGCAGCTGTAAACCTTTCATGCGCCCCTCATTTCTCCGATGCGGCGGTATTTTTTGTATCGCTGGTCGGCCAAGGCCTTGCCGCTCATCTTGCATAAGGCAGCAAGGTGTACCGCAATGGCGGTGTCCAACCGGCTGAAAAGCAGCTGCCGCCCACGCTGTGCGCCGCCCAGCGGTTCGGGGATGATCTCTTCCACGATGCCATCTGCGTACAGGTCCTGTGCCGTCAGCTTCATCATGGTGCAGGCCTCACCGCTGCGGGAAGCATCTTTCCACAAAATGCTGGCAAACCCCTCGGGGCTGAGCACTGAGTACACGGCATTTTCCAGCATCAGAATGTGGTTGGCAACGCCCAGCCCCAGTGCGCCGCCGCTGGATCCCTCGCCTGTGACAATGGCCAACACCGGGACGGTCAGGCCGCTCATCTCCATCAGGTTGCGGGCAATGGCTTCCCCCTGACCGCGTTCTTCAGCATCCTTGCCAGGGTAAGCACCGGGAGTGTCAATAAAAGTGATGATGGGACGGTGAAATTTTTCTGCCTGTTTCATCACGCGCAGGGCCTTGCGGTAGCCCTCCGGTCCCGGCATGCCAAAGTTGCAGCGCAGGTTTTCTTCCAGCGTGGTCCCTTTGCGGTGCCCCAAAACGGTAACGGGCATCCCGTGGAACCGTGCGATTCCGCATAAAATGGCCGCATCCTCTTTGCATTGTCGGTCGCCGCACTGCTCAAAAAAGTCAGTAAACAAGTTATCGATTATTTCGGTAATGTGCGGGCGGTCAGGGCGGCGGGCCAGAAAAACACGGTCCTCCGCCGTCAGCGAGGTGCAGCGCTGTAAAAGCGCATTTTCCTCTGCGGAAAGCTCGGCCAGTTCGGCCGCATGGGCGGTCGTGTTCGCCATTTCGGCGTCATCGGCACGACTGCACAGCGCGTCGATCTGCGCGTCCAGCGGTTCCAGTTGCTGCAAAACTTCCTTGATCATCTGCGCTTCCTCCCCTGTGTGTGGAGCTGCAAGAGCCGTGTTAAGACCTCTTTTAACTCGGTGCGCGGCACGACCTGATCCACAAAGCCGTGTTCCAGCTGGAACTCGCTGCGTTGGAACCCGTCGGGCAGTTTTTCCCCGATGGTCTGTTCAATGACACGCGGCCCTGCAAAGCCGATGAGCGCCCCCGGTTCGGCGAGCGTAATATCACCCAGACTGGCAAAGCTTGCCGTAACTCCGCCTGTGGTGGGGTGAGTCAGCACGCTGATGTACAACCCGCCGCTGCGGTTGAACCGTTCCAGCGCAGCGCTGGTTTTGGCCATCTGCATCAGGCTGAAAATGCCCTCCTGCATCCGTGCGCCGCCGCTGGCAGAAAAAATGATGAGCGGCAGGTGCTTGTCGGCAGCGTACTCGATCGCACGTGTGATTTTCTCACCAACAGCGGTGCTCATGCTGCCCATAAAAAAGCGGCTGTCCAACACAGCGACCACCGCCTGCACGCCGCCGATCTTGCCGGTTGCTGTAACGGCGGCTTCTTTCAGGCCGGTCTTGACCGAAGCAGCGGCCAGCTTTTCCGGATAATCAGGAAAATGCAGCACATCGTTGGGCGCAATGTCCGGGTTCAGCTCTTTAAAAGTTCCGTGGTCCAGAACCGTACTGAGCCGATAATAGGCGCCGATTGCCAAATGCACCCCGCAGTTGGGGCAAACATACAGGCTTTTGGTCCAAACCTGACGAGTGGCGCGGCGGCCGCATTTTTTGCAGGCGACAAATTGCGGCTGCACCCAGTTGGGCGCAGCCGTACCGGCATCGCGGCGGGCTTTCATCTGAAAGCTGCGCTCCTGCGGGCTGGTCGGGAACAGCTTTTCAATGGCACTCATTCCGCAATACCCTTTAGGCTGCCCGTGCAGCCAGATAGTTGAAGATATCGCCCACGGTTTTAAGCGTCCCCAGATCCTCGTCGGCAATCGTAACACCGAACTTGTCCTCAAACGCCATGTTCAGTTCTACAGCATCCAAGCTGTCCGCCTGCAAGTCCTCGGTCAGGCTGGCATCCATTGTGACCTTGTCAGCATCGCAGCTCAGGGTGTCAACAAATACTTCTTTCAATTCTTCAAAGTTCATACTACGTACCTCACATAATTTAACTAAATAAATTGACGTAATTGTCAATGAGGCCATTATAGCACATTTGCTTCGAATGTCAATATTATTAGATAAAAATATTTATCTAATTGAAGCGTCATTGTGCTCATCTTCCGGTATTATAAAAGGATAGTACACAAATTATCCCGCTGGAGGGGCAACCCTTGCTGACTACTATTTGACCACTGCTGCGTATCTTCCCTGTGAAATATCCAATCGTCTTTAAATGGTTTTTATTTACTTTCTCTTTTACTCTCCCAGATTATTTTCTATTCTGCAACATATTTCGCTCTAATGTGCTATACTAATAATATCCAATAATGATGGGGGAACTTCTATGAAACGCAGCGGCATCCGACTCCAATACAATGCCCCCGTCACACTGACCTTTTTCTTTTTGTCCCTCGCCTCTCTGGTATTGGGCTACTTAACAAACAACTGGACAACCTCGCACCTGTTTAGTGTGTATCGCTCGTCGATGACGGATCCGCTATTCTATGTCCGGTTGTTCGGTCATGTCCTTGGCCACGGCGGTTGGAATCACTTTATAAACAATATGCTCCTCTTCCTTGTTGTCGCTCCACCTTTGGAAGAACGATACGGAAGCCGAACACTTCTAAGCGGTATCCTTATGACCGCGCTGGTATCCGGCATATTGCAGTGTGTGCTGTTCCCCACTTCTGCATTGCTTGGCGCATCCGGTATCGTATTCATGCTCATCATGCTCTCCAGTTTGGCCGGCAGTAAGAATGGAGGTATCCCTATCACCTTCATCTTGGTTGGCGTGCTGTACTTAAGCCAGCAGGTATACAGTATCCTCTTTATACAAGATAATGTAGCTAACTTTATGCACATTGTCGGTGGTATTTGCGGTACAGCTTTTGGTTTTGCCGTCCGGAAGAGATAACGAATGATCGGGAAGAGGATCTTATTTATGATGATTAAGCACATTTTTCAGAAAGAACCCGTCCTGAGCATTGCCACTTGTTTGGCGATCATTTCCGCTTTCTTTGTCCCCCCGGACGCAGAATACCTCGGATATATCGATTTCCGTACTCTTGCAATCCTGTTTTCGCTAATGACAGTTATGGCCGGACTGAGAGGGCAAGGCGTATTTGATAGACTCGGCCATGCCCTCCTATCTCATACCCGCACCACTTTGCAGCTAACAGTTGTTCTCGTCGGCCTGTGCTTCTTCAGCAGTATGCTGATAACAAACGATGTATCGCTGCTAACATTCGTACCATTTACGTTTGTCGTTCTGAATAGTTTGAACGCATCTGTTCGTGGCAAACTGCTCCTCCCTATCGTCTGTATGCAGACGATAGCTGCCAACCTTGGCAGTATGCTTACACCACTGGGCAATCCCCAAAACCTGTATTTGTATGGCAAGAGCGGGATGGATATGAGCTCTTTTGTTCTGTTGATGCTCCCCTATTCCATCATATCATTAGTGCTTATTTCTATATGGGCAGTATGGCTGCGCCGTGAAGGTTCCGACATTGTTGTAACTCATTCTGCGGTAAACTCAGAACCAGACAAGAAACTCATTGCGTTGTACGGTATTCTGTTTGTCGCCTGTTTATTGGTTGTATTGCGTGTTCTCCCATACGGTGTTGCATTCGCCGCTATCTTGGTGTGCACCTTCTTTGCCGACCGCCCCACTCTTGGCCACGTAGACTATTCTCTGATTCTTACCTTTGTAGCACTGTTCATTTTCATCGGGAACTTAGGTCGGATGGAAGCGTTCTCTGGATGGTTGCAGAATATTCTGGCCGGCCATGAGGTTTTCGTATCAGTTCTGGCCTCTCAAGTGACCAGTAATGTACCTGCTGCCATCCTGCTTTCTGGATTTACCGATAATTTCCGTGCGCTGATTATTGGCACAAACCTTGGTGGCCTTGGTACATTAATTGCATCCATGGCAAGCCTAATTTCTTATCGACAGATTGCAAATGAAGTACCTGCTGAAAAAGGGCACTATTTTGCGATGTTTACTATTTCCAATGTAGTGTTTCTGGCCATTCTGATGGGAGCTTGGGCCCTGATCTGACCTGATATTTCCGTAATTCTATTTTACAAAGTGCAAGCTCTTTACAAACAAAAAGACCCGCAGCAGCAGGATACTAAAGTACCATTCCCGTGTTCAACTATATCTGCCCGCACCTTTCTGCAAAATTCAGGCAGGAAGCCGGAGAAACGCTGACGGATTTTATAGGGAAACAAAAAGTGGAGGAGGCAAAACGCCTCCTCCGCGCCAAAATTTTCGGTTGTAGGGAAACACCGGGGGTAGAAAGTGTATTACTGCCATCCTCTTGCCGCAGGGTCGAGCATTTCGGCGGCGGAGTAGATGAGCGCATTGCAGATGGCGGCGGCAACGTTGCTGCCGCCCTTACGGCCCATGGCCACGATGGCGGGCACGCCATACTGCGTGCAGACGGCAAAAAGGCGTTCCTTGCTTTCCACCACGTTCACAAAGCCCACCGGCACGCCGATGACCAGCGCCGGGCGCAGGCCGTTTTCGATTTCTTCCACGATGGTCAGCAGCGCCGTGGGGGCGTTGCCGACAGCCAGCACCGCGCCGGGGCAGTCCCGTGCAGCCTTGTGCATGGCGGCCACGGCGCGTGTCGTGCCTGCCTGCTTGGCCGCTGCGGCCACAGCGGGGTCCGCCATAAAGCAGAGCACCTGCCCGCCCAGCCGCGCCAGTCCGGGCTTGGTGATGCCTGCCAGCGCCATATTTGTGTCAGTGATGATCGTCACTCCGCTGCGCACGGCGGCCATGCCCGCCGCCACCGCGCCGGGGGTGAAGTGCAGATTTTCGGCATAGTCAAAATCCGCTGTGGTGTGGATGACCCGCTTGACAACGGCGGCGCTTTCCTCCGGGATTTGCAATCCCCGCGCGGCCAGTTCCGCCGTGATGATGCCCATGCTCGTGCGCTCAATATCAGCGGGCAGATGATGCTGCGGCGTCATTTTTTGTCTCCTTTCGGGTTTACAAGACCTATGGCTGCGTAGACAGCGTCCATATCCAGGGCGCGGCGCACACCGTCGGCCAGCAGGTCGAATTGCTGTTCGCGGTAGGCGGCCATCGGAATGGGCGCGGCGGCCTCGGGGGCAATCCCCTTGCGTGCGCAGAGATACGCCGCCAGCCGCTCTGTCAGCTCACCGCTGTCAAACAGACCATGCAGATAGGTCCCGAACACCGTGCCCTGCACGCAGCCCTCGGATGTGCCGTCGGCGTGGGTGCAGAACGGTGCCCCCTGCACGGCAGTACGGCCTGTGTGGATTTCGTACCCGGTCAGCGCGGCCCCCGCAAAGGGCGCGGCGGCGCGGGCTTCGATTTGGGCGCGGCGCTTGTCGGCGGTAAAAATTGTCTGTGTCGGCAGCAGTCCCAGCCCGCGCAGCGTTTGCGGGCGGCCGCTCTCGGTGCCCTGGCTGTCGTCCAGCGTTTGGCCCAACATCTGGTAGCCGCCGCAGACGCCCAACACCGGCGTGCCGCCTGCCGCCAGTTTCAGCAGCGCGGCCTCCAGTCCGGACTGCCGCAGCCAAAGCAGGTCCCCCACCGTGTTTTTCGTGCCGGGCAAAATGACTAAATCAGGCGCACCCAGCTCCCGCGCGGTCTGCACGTACCGCACGCTCAGCAGCGGGTGCTGCTCCAGCGGTATAAAATCGGTGAAATTTGAGATATGCGGCAGCCGCACAACGGAGATATCCAACGGTTTTACGGCATTTTTTTGCTCCAGCCGCGTCGAGAGCGAATCCTCGTCCTCGATATCCACTTTCAGATACGGCACTACGCCTACCACCGGCAGGCAGGTCTTTTCTTCCAGCATCGTCAGACCGGGGCGCAGGATCTCCACATCCCCGCGGAATTTATTGATGATAAGTCCTTTGATCCGTGCCCGCTCATCGGGTTCCAGCAGTTCCACCGTACCGTACAGCTGCGCAAACACGCCGCCCCGGTCGATATCCCCTGCCAGCAGCACCGGGGCATTCACCAGCTTCGCCAGCCCCATATTGACGATGTCGTCGGCCTTCAGGTTGATCTCGGCCGGGCTGCCCGCGCCCTCGATGACAACGGCATCGAATTCCTCGGCCAGACTGTCGTAGGCACGCAGAATATCGGGGATCAGCGCCTTTTTATGGCGGAAATATTCCTGTGCGGGCATATCGCCGCGCACCTCGCCGTTGACGATGACCTGGCTGCCAATGTCACTGCTGGGTTTGAGCAAAATCGGGTTCATCCGCACATCCGGCTCCACGCCCGCGGCTTGGGCCTGCACGACCTGGGCGCGGCCCATTTCCAGCCCGTCGCGGGTCACAAAGCTGTTCAACGCCATGTTCTGGCTTTTGAACGGTGCCGTCTTGTAGCCATCCTGGGCAAAAATGCGGCAGAGTGCGGCGCAGAGCAGGCTTTTCCCTGCACCGCTCATCGTGCCCTGCACCATGATACATTTTGCTTTGCTCACGCCAGCACCTCCCCCATGATTTGCAACAGCTTTTGATTTTCGGCATTGGTACGCACAGCGGTACGGTACCAGCTGCCATCCAAACCCGGGTAGTTGGCGCAGCTGCGCACGACCGCACCGCGCCGGCGCAGGGTTTCGCCAAAGTCGGCAGGGGCCCGGAACAGCAGGTAGTTGGCCCGGCCCCCTACCACGTACAACCCCAGGGCACGCAGTCCCGCTGCCAGCTTGGGGCGTTCCTCGGCAATGAGGTTTCGCACACGGTCGGCGTAGGCAGTCTCGCCCAGCGCCGCCAGCCCTGCCGCCTGCGCAAGGCTGGACACCGCCCACGGCTGCCCCGCCGCACGCATTTTGTCCATCAGCGCGGCATTCCTGCACAGCGCGTACCCCAGCCGCACGCCCGCCATGGCGTAGAGCTTAGTAAAGGCCTTTAGGATGATAAGATTCGATGCATCGTGTAAAAATTGTTTAGCAGTCAGTGCATCGCGGTCGGGTAAAAAGTCCAAAAAGCACTCGTCCACCACCAACACCGCGCCGCAGGCGGCACAGCGGCGCAGCAGTTTTTGCACCAGTTCCGGCGGTGTGACCTGCCCGGTAGGGTTGTTGGGCTGGCACAAAAAGACAGCGTCGATATCATCGGTCACGGCATCCACAAAGTCATCCGTCACGGCAAAGTCGCTTTCTTCCTGCAAAAACACACGCTGCACCGCACAGCCCACGGTATCCAGCGCGGCGGCATACTCGGCAAAGGTGGGCGCGGGCAGCAGCGCGCGGCGCGGGCGCAGGGCCAGCGCCAGGCGGAAAATTAAGTCTGCTGCCCCGTTGCCGCACAAAATTTGTTCGGCGGGTACGCCCTCAGCCTCTGCCAGCGCCTTCCGCAGGTCGCGGCACAACGGATCCGGGTAGCGGTCTGCCATTGGCAGCGCCGCCGTGATGGCCGCCGCCACGCCCGCAGGCAGACCCAGTGGGCTGACATTGGCCGAAAAATCCAGCGCATCGCGGCCAAATTCTGCCCGGTAGCCCGCCCAATCTCCGCCATGTACCAACTTCATTTTTGTTGCCTCACAATCCAAACACAAGCAGTGCCCGCACGGCCAGCCCCAAGGCCAGCGCCAGCACGCTCTCGGCGTACATCATTCGGTCAGCCCGCAGAATATCCTGCGGTTCCACCGGGCGCAGTGGGTCACCGATCGTCGGTTTATCGTAATACTCGCCAAAATAGTAGGCTGGCCCTGCCAGCTGCACGCCCAAGGCCCCGGCGCAGGCGCTCTCGGTCTGGGCGCTGTTGGGGCTGGCGTGGTTGCAGCGATCCCGCCGCCAGATGCGCCATGCCCCCGCCGCGCTGCTGCCGGTCAAGGCCGCCGCGCAGACCCACAAGAGGGCGGCCAGGCGGCTGGGCAGCCAGTTGGCAGCGTCGTCCAATTTGGCGGCACAGCGCCCAAAATAGAGATACCTCTCGTTTTTGTAGCCGAGCATACTATCCATCGTGTTTATGGCCTTGTAGGTCAGCGCCAACGGTGCACCACCGATAAGCATATACAAAAGCGGCGCGATCACACCGTCGCTGGCGTTCTCGGCCACTGTCTCTACGGCAGCTTTCGTCACGCCCTCAGCGGTCAGGTTCTGGGTGTCCCGCCCCACAATACGCGCCACGGCCTTGCGGGCGGCAGGCAGGTCGCCCCTTTGCAGTTCCCTGTACACGTTCATGCTCTCCCGCACAAGATCACGCGCCGCCAGCGCCTGGGCGCACCAGAACATTTGCAGCGCCAGCCCCAGCAGCGGATGGATTTTTGCTGCACCCCAGCAGGAAAGCCCGGTCACAACCAGTGTCCCCAGCGGCAGCACCGCCGCCACGATGCAGCCGCCCGCCAGCTCACCCTGCGGCGTTTTGGGCAGGGCGGCACGCAGGCGCTTTTCCAGCGCCGTGATGCACCGCCCCATCAGCACGACCGGGTGCAGCAGCCACACCGGATCGCCGAAAACGGCATCCAGCAAAAAACCGCCCAGCACCGCCCAAAAAATCAACATGTGTCCTCCTTGGTGTACTGCACGGTCTTGACCAGGTGCAAAATATGCTGCGTCGGCCAGTCGCGGGCGTCCAGCACATAGCCGCCTGCATTGGGGCCGCACCACTCATAATAGTCCTTGTGCGGCAGGGCGTAACGCTCCAGCGCGGCCATCTGGGTGCCGCCGTGGGCCAGGATGACCAGCAGTTCCTCGCCGTCGGCCAGAGCCTTGTCCACCAGCGCGGCAAACGCCTTGCAGATGCGGTCGGAAAATTCGGCCTTGCGCTCGCCGTCGGGGCATTGGCTTTCGCAGTTGGCGGCGACCCAGGCCAGGTAATCAGGGTCGTGCTCCATCTCGACATAATTGCGCCCCTCAAAGCTGCCGAAACACATCTCTTTCAGGGCGTCTACCGGCACGAGCTTTGCATGCGGGAACAGCACCTCCGCCGTCTGTTTTGTGCGCTGTAAGGTAGAAATATAGACGACCTTTGGGTCGATATCCGCTTTGCGCAGCTGGGCAAGCCCTTGCGCCGAGAGCGGGATATCCCGCTGGCCCTGGTAGCGCTTCTGGGCATTATAGTCCGTTAAACCGTGCCGTAAAAAGTAAATCAGCATTCGGGAAGTTCTCCTTTCAGAACCGTGGGCAGGCCGCAGAACATCTGCACAACGCAGTCTGCCCGCGCGGCCAGCAGGCAGGCCAGGCGGCCCGCCGCCTC
>ENA-UOOC01003534-UOOC01003534.1-human-gut-metagenome-genome-assembly--contig:-C48old-NODE-3534-length-10666-cov-4.656489_pt1 | contig 10666 bp, 7 predicted proteins | sample MGYA00242469_ERZ724016 | MGnify/ENA metagenome assembly ERZ724016 | reverse complement strand
GAAGATTGCGGGAGCATATAGTGCGGAGCAATCTGGTATCAGAGGGGTCAAAATGCCTTTTGACCCCAACATCTTTGATATTAATTTCTACTGTAATCATAGACAACGATAAATCACATTGCAAGGGGGATACGCGATGCGGAAAAGATATGCAAAACTGCTTGGGCTTGCCTGCCTGATCGGTGCCATGGGGCTGCTTCCTTCTTCCCAGAGCCGTGCGGCCGGATGGCTGAAGGACGGAAACTACTGGTACTACATGACCGACGACGGTCAGAAGCATACCGGATGGGTACATATCGGAGAGAAATATTATTATATGGATGATTCGACCGGCAAGATGGTGACCGGTTGGCGTCAGGATTCATCCACTTCCGCCTGGTATTATTTCAACCAGAGCGGCGAGATGATGACCAAATGGCAGAAAATCAACAACTACTGGTACTATTTTAACCAGTACGGTGTGATGCAGAAGGGCTGGCTCCAGCTTGATACGGTCTGGTATTACCTGGGTGAGGATGGACGGATGTTTACCAACTGGCAGAAGATGGACAACGGCACCTGGTACTATTTCGGCACGGACGGGGCGATGCGGACTGGCTGGCAGAAGGTAAACAGCACCTGGTATTATCTCGACGAAAATGGAAAACTGCTGACCGGTTGGCAGCTCATCAAAAATGAATACTACTATCTCCATGAGGGCAAGATGCTGACCGGATGGCTCAATGACAGCAACGGAAACACCTACTACATGGACAAGACAGACGGCAATATGAGCCGCGGATGGAAGCAGATCGACGGCACCTGGTACTATTTCAATGAGTACGGACACCGCCAGAAAGGCTGGATTAAGGTATCCGGCACCTACTATTATCTGGATGAGAACGGTAAGATGGCTTCGAACACAACCCGGACGATTGATTCGGTGAAATACACCTTTGCCAAGAGCGGTGCGTGCCAGAATCCACCGTCCAGTCTCTCCGGCATGAGCGACAGCTATTTTGACCCAAGTGCTTCACAGGGAACAGGGACTTCGTCTGGCAGTTCTTCTTCAAGCAGCACTTCGGGGCCAGGCGGAACGGCTTCGAACAATTCCAATTCAGGGACCTCCAGTTCAGGTAACACCAACAATTCGAATAGTTCCGATCCTTCGACCAGTTTTACTGCACCGGGAAGTTCCAACAGCTCCAGCTCGTCAAATGGTTCTTCGTCGGGCACAACCGTTCCGATTCCTGGAAGCGGCTACAGCAGCTCCACTTCCACGCCGGGCGGGACTTCCAGTTCGTCAGGCTCTTCGAATAACCAGACAAGCAGCAGTTCCACCAGCGATACCGGCAATGTACCAAGCCGCATCTACAGCAACGGCACGACTTACACCGCACCGACGACATCAAGCTCCAGCTCGTCAGGCTCTTCGTCAAATTCGTCCGATAAACGGATTAACGGATTTACCTCCAATCAGGGCGATACGATTCAGGAGGGACAGACGCAGGGTCCTGGACGGAAATAAACCGTATTTGCAAAATATATAAGTGTTGTTAAAAAAAGATTTTGACCAACGATTCATAGCCTATATCGATGGTCAAAATCTTTTTAATTAAAATCATACCTTCTAAAAGCTGCCTACACCTCAAACACCAAATCCCCATAACTCGGGAACGGCCATAACTCTTTATCTACCAGCATTTCCAGTTAGTCTGCCGGTTTACGGAGAGCTACCATCGCCGGGCATACCTCATGCAGGTAGGCAAATGCTTTTTCTTTGTTATCCTTGATCGCAGATGCCTTTGCCAGGATATCTTTGAGTGCCGCCAATGCCACCTTCATCTCTGAGAGTTTATCAGAGGTCTCTAAAAGCAGTTCTTTCTGGACACTGACATCGGCTTCCTCGCAGGCAGCCCGTACGGCTGTCAGGGAGGAAGCAAGCTGGGTCGTATATTTGACAACCGCCGGGATGATCTGCTTGCCCGCCATGTCGATCATCGTCTTTGCCTCGATGTTGACGGTCTTGGAATATGCCTCATACTCAATCTCGGCGCGGGATTCCAGCTCGGTCCGGGTGTACACGCCAAATTCTTCAAAGAGCTTGATCGCTTTCTCTGTCCGGATTGCCTCGACAGAATCGATACCTGCTTTCAGGTTCGGGAGTCCACGGCGCTCTGCCTCTTTAACCCATTCCTCCGAATAACCATTTCCGCTGAAAATGATGCGGCGGTGCTCTGCAAACAGGCGCTTGATCATGTCATGGACTGCGCTGTCAAAATCATCGCTGTTTTCCAATTCGTCCGCAGCCTCTTTAAACGCCTCTGCCACGATCGTGTTGAGCACGACGTTCGGGGATGAAACAGAATCCGAAGAACCAACCATACGGAACTCGAATTTATTACCGGTAAAGGCAAACGGAGAAGTACGGTTGCGGTCGGTTGCATCCTTGACGAAATCCGGAAGTGTCGCTACTCCCGTCTGAAGTACCTCGCCCTGCTTAGAATGTGCGGCTTCGCCCGTGCTGCACAGCTGATCGATAACATCCTCCAGCTGCTCGCCCAGGAAAATAGAGATGATCGCTGGCGGCGCCTCTGCCGCACCCAGACGATGATCGTTGCCCGGAATCGCGGTGGACTCGCGCAGCAGATCCGCGTGTCTGTCAACTGCTTTCATGATGCACGCCAGAACCAGAAGGAACTGTACATTTTCGTGCGGCGTCTCGCCCGGATTCATCATGTTGATGCCGTCGTCGCTCGTCAGGGACCAGTTGTTGTGCTTACCGGAACCATTGATTCCATCAAATGGTTTCTCATGCAGCAGACAGGTCAGACCGTGATGTCCTGCGACACGCTTCATCGCCTCCATGACCATCTGGTTGTGATCGACTGCCAGATTGACCTGACAATAGGTTGGTGCCAATTCATGCTGTGCTGGTGCAACTTCGTTGTGCTGTGTCTTTGCACTGACACCCAGACGCCACAGTGTCTCATTTAACTCTTTCATGAATGCACCGACTCTCGGACGGATGCTTCCAAAATAGTGATCATCCATCTCCTGCCCTTTCGGCGGCATCGCGCCAAACAGGGTACGACCGGTGTAGATCAGGTCTTTTCTCTGTAAATATTTGTTCTTATCAACCAGAAAATACTCCTGCTCCGGTCCCACATACGGAATCACCCGGTGGGAAGTCGTATTTCCAAACAGGCGGAGAATCCGGAGTGCCTGCTCGTTGATTGCCTGCATGGAACGCAACAGCGGTGTCTTCTTATCCAGTGCTTCGCCGCGGTACGAACAGAATGCGGTCGGTATGTAGAGTGTCACGCCCAGCGTATCTTCACGCAGAAATGCCGGGGAAGTACAATCCCAGGTTGTATAGCCGCGTGCCTCAAAGGTGGAACGAAGTCCGCCCGACGGAAACGAGGATGCATCCGGCTCGCCCTTAATCAGCTCTTTACCGGAAAACTCCATGATAACGCGTCCGTTGGAATCCGGTACGGAGATAAACGCATCATGTTTTTCTGCCGTAATGCCGGTCAGCGGCTGGAACCAATGGGAATAATGCGTCGCACCGCGCTCGATCGCCCAGTCTTTCATCGCGTGTGCGACAACATCTGCGATGGACGGATCCAGCTCAGCTCCGTCTTCAATGGTTTTCTTCAGTTTTTTGTAAACACTTTTCGGAAGGCGTTCCTGCATCGCCTTGTCATTAAACACATTTTTTCCGAAAATTTCCGGTACATTGATAATCTCGCTCATTCAATCCCTCACATTAATATGAAAACAGACCGGACCGCCGGTATGTATATCCGCGTTGCGAAATGTACATCCCTGCAGTCCGGTCATGAACCTTACTTATTCATCAGGCTTTTCCGATAGAACCGAACAGTTCCATCTTTGTCTTAACCGTCTCTTTGATCGCCTCAAAACCAGGTGCAAGAAGTTTACGCGGGTCAAATCCTTTGCCCTGCTGATCCTTACCAGCCTCGATATACTGGCGGGTTGCCTCTGCAAATGCCAGCTGGCACTCAGTATTTACATTAATCTTCGCTACACCTAAAGAAATGGCTTTCTTGATCATATCTTCCGGAATACCAGTACCACCGTGAAGAACCAGCGGCATATCGCCTACTTTTTCTTTTACGGCTGCCAGCGTCTCAAAGCTTAAGCCTGGCCAGTTTGCCGGATATTTGCCGTGGATATTGCCGATACCTGCTGCCAGCATATCAACTCCGAGGTCTGCAATCGCCTTGCACTCGTTCGGATCTGCACATTCGCCCATGCCGATCACGCCGTCTTCCTCGCCGCCGATGGAACCAACCTCAGCCTCCAGGGAAATACCTTTCTCCGCGCAGACTTTGACTAATTCTTTGGTTTTCTCTACGTTCTCGGCGATCGGATAATGGGAGCCGTCAAACATGATGGAAGAAAATCCAGCATCGATACATTTGTAGCAGCCCTCGTAGGTGCCGTGATCCAGATGCAGCGCAACCGGAACCGTGATGTTCAGCTCTTCGATCATCGCTTTTACCATCGCAGATACTGTCTTAAAGCCAGTCATATACTTGCCTGCGCCCTCAGAAACACCTAAGATAACCGGTGAGTTCTGCTCCTGTGCCGTCAGTAAAATTGCTTTGGTCCATTCAAGATTGTTGATGTTGAACTGACCAACCGCATATTTGCCATCTCTTGCCTTCTGAAGCATTTCCTTCGCACTAACTAACATATACAAACCTCCTCGTTGTCTCTTTTTGATCTAACCAGAGTCTATTATATACCATAATTCAGTATTTGCCTAGCCTGTCAAAAAAATAACAGGCAATTATTTTAATATTTTGTAACTTTTACTGTAAAATCTCCGAAACGGTCTTCTCCATCTCCTCCGGCTTGCACTGGCGGTTGTGGCGGATCTCTGCCTTGCGGATCTCCTCGATCGCCTGCGGGATCTTCACGCCGGATGCTTTCTCCATCTCGTCGATAAGCTCGAACTCGCCCTTGCCTTCTTCGCTGCCGAAGATTGCCTCCATGACGCTGCGGGAGAATTTATATGGGCTTGCCGTCGATGCGATAACTGTCTTCTTGGTATCGCCTGTCTCCTTCACATAGTTATGGTATACGCAGGATGCAACGCCGGTATGCGTATCGATCATATAACCGGTCTCATCGTAGAGACGCTTGATCTCGGCTGCATTTGCCGCCTGATCGGCATAACCGCCGACAAAATCTGCCATGCGCGCACGCATCTCGTCGGTAACCGAATATTTGCCATCTTTCGAAAGCTCTTCCATGCGTTTCTTGGTCTCCTCCGCATCGCAGCCGGTGGAGAGATAAATCAGACGTTCCAGGTTGCTGGAAATCAGAATATCCATCGACGGGGAAGAGGTCAGGATGAATGGACGGTTCTTGTCATATACGCCTGTCTTAAAGAAGTCGTACAGAACTTTATTGTCATTGGACGCGCAGATCAGCTTGTCGATCGGCACACCCATCTGTTTTGCAAAATAAGCAGCTAAGATATTGCCGAAGTTTCCGGTCGGAACGGTTACGTTGATCTTCTCACCGTTCTCGATCTCGCCGTTTTCAAGTAGTTTTGCATACGCATATACATAGTATACAACCTGTGGTACGAGACGACCGATGTTGATGGAGTTTGCGGAAGAGAGCTGATAGCCTCTGCCTGCTAATTCTTTGGCAAATTCTTTGTCACCGAAAATTTTCTTGACGCCGCTCTGTGCATCATCAAAGTTTCCGGAAATACCGACAACGCTTGTGTTCGCGCCCTTCTGGGTCAGCATCTGCAGTTCCTGCACACGGCTGACGCCGTCCTTCGGGTAAAATACGATAATTCTGGTTCCCTCAACGTCTGCAAAACCAGCCATCGCTGCCTTTCCGGTATCGCCGGAGGTTGCGGTCAGGATCACGATCGTGTTCTCCGCATGGTTCTTCTTCGCCGATACGATCATCAGATGCGGCAGGATCGAGAGCGCCATATCCTTGAAGGCAATCGTGCTTCCGTGGAACAGCTCCAGATAATATGCTCCGTCTGCTTTGACAAGCGGCGCAATCTCTTCCGTATCAAACTTACTGTCGTAAGCGCGCTCGATACAGGTTTTCAGCTCTTCCTCCGTGAAATCAGTCAGGAACTGCTTCATAACTGCATAAGCTACTTCCTGATATGTTTTATGGGATAATTCTTCCAGGCTGCAATCTAACGCCGGGATATGATCCGGCATGAACAGGCCGCCGTCTGCTGCCAGTCCCTTTAAGATCGCCATCGAAGCCGTTACGTTGTTTTCACCGCCACGGGTACTGCTGTAATTGATTGCCATGATTTTCATCCTCTCTTTTTATCTTTCCCCGTCGTCCCCATCTTTGCAAAGGATGCCGGAGTCAAACTTTCTGCCATGTAAGTGTTCTGTGTGGTTTTGCAGTTCTCCCGCAAAGTTACGGAACCCCCTGCTCACTTTAGTTAAAAATTCTATCATACTTTATGGCACAGCGCAAGAAAAATTCCCCCCTTAATACGTGATCTTCCAGCGCCCAAACAATCCCTTCTTAAAATGGGAAAACCGCCGTGAAGCACTCTCATTTCCCATCTCGATCGCCTTCTGGTAGCACTGTGCCGCCCGCTCGAGATCTTCCGGGGATTCATTTTTCCGTTCGTAGATAAATCCAAGCTCATAGAGTGCATATCCGTCACATTCCGTCTGTGCCGCCCGCTCAAAAAGCTCCTTCGCCTTATTTTCATCGGCGGTGCAGCCTTCTCCCTTCATATAGAGATAGCCTAACTTGGATGCAGACTGCAGACTTCCGGCTTCTTCGCACCGGTTCAGCCACTCAAATGCTTTTGCATAATCGCGGTCTACTCCCTCTTCGCCCTGGAAATACAGGCATCCAAGAATCTCCATGCACTCTGGATTTCCCTGCGAAGCGACTTTTTCGTACCAGGAAACTGCCTGCTTCATATCAATCTCGCCGTTCAGACCATCCCGATAGATATTTCCAAGCGCCAGACTTGCCTGTCCGTCCGTCTCGATCCCAGCTGCCTCCCGCAGAAGTTTTTCTGCCCGGACAGTGTCCTGCTCATCGGACGGGCGCAGATACAGGCGGGCTAACGGAAGCGCCGCCTCTTTGATGCCTGCCGCATATGCTTTTCCATACCAGTAAAACGCTTTTTCATCATCGCGCTCCACCAGCTCATCCTGATAAAACAGATTTCCAAGTTCTTCAAAGCTCTCCGCCTCGTTCCGCGCCGCGGCTCCTTCCAGCGCCTGGACGGCCGCCTGGATATCGCGCTCTGTGCCCTGTCCGTTTAAATACATCTGCCCCAGATACAGCATGGCGCGGGAAGACCCCTGCTTTGCCGCCGCATAGTCATATTGGAATGCAGCTTCCCAGTCTTCTTCCTGGCGGTAATGTTCCCCCATCTGGAAGAGTCCCCAGACCTCCCCGCTGGCGGCGCACTGATTCGCCCAGCGAAGTGCCTCGTTTTCATCTTGTTCCCGGCGTCCGCCGCCCGTTCGTACCAGAAGAGGCACTGCTCGCGGGCGCTCTCAGTCTGCGGCATATAATCGGCCAGATCTTCCCACTCAACTGCCTCGCCCATCTGCCACGCGGCATAGACATCGCCCATCTCAGCGGCATCCCGCACCTGACGGTAACTTTCCTCGATGGAATAACGTGCCGACTGCTTCATCTGTTCGTCATACTGACCGGCGCGCAGCGCTCCTAACACTGCCCGGGCACTTCCCGCCGAAGCCCCCCGCAGGTAACATTCATACGCTTTTTTCTCATTGAACCCGACAGCCCCGTCCCCCCAGCTGTAACAGTGTCCTAAAAAGAACCATGCTTCTGCATCGCCCGCATATGCCGCCTCTTCCAGCCAGGTAACTCCCTGGGCGTACATCGCATCGTTACACTGTTTCCAGATCTGGTCTGCACCTTTCTCACATAAGCCTGTCATCAGGATTGTCATATATCATTCATCCGCCTTCCACACGAAATTGTATCAATTAAAACTTTCTGCCTCCGCCGCCGTGCATCCTTCCGCTGCTGCCCTGATGTATGGTCGTCCTTCCAGCCGAACCGGCCGAAGCGCCCGGACCCGGATTTTTCGGAATCCGTCTGGTCACTACCGACCGGTTTACAAAATGCTCCTCATTTTGGACAAAATGCAGCGCACTGTCCGCCCGGTATGCCATATGGAAACCCAGCGACTGGCGGTGTTCTTTCTGCATCTTATACTGGCGCATCACCGAAAAGCACGGGAGTGCCGCCACGATTGCAGCCGCGACCGCCGCAAACAGCACCTCATACCATTCCAGGGAATGTTTTTTCTCCTCGCGCACCTGCGTATACTGTCCCGCCGGAACGCCCATCTCCAGATAATTTTCGATGCTGTCGATCGCCCCCAGCGCGCCTTCCGCATAGTTTCCATCCGCCACGCTGTCATATGCCGCATCCAGCACCTTCTCTACCCGCGCATCCGTCAGCACTTTCATCGCATACCCGGTGGTAGAAACGTATATCTCCCGGTTGTCCATATCGATCGAAAGCAGAATACCACTCGCATCGTCCCCGACGCCCAGTCCGTGAGTGTCATAAAAATCATCGGCATAGCTTTCCGCCGATTCTCCCTGTGCGTCCTCGACTGTCAGTACCGCCAGATCGGCATCCTGTGAATCACGCACCTCATCGATCCGTGTCTCCAGCTCCTGCACTTCTTCCGCACTGAACAGTCCCGCCTCGTCGAAGACGCGCGTGCCTTCCGCCGCCCATATAGGGCTGACCTGTGAAAATGAAATAAATGCTGCAACAAAGAAGCATATAAAACCTTTCAGCCGTCCATATTTCTTCTTTTTCTGTGTGACTCCCGCATTTTGATTCTCTATCATATCAGGTATCCTCCCAGCAGCAAAAGTACAAACACAGGAATGAAAATCGTCAAAAACAGGCGCACCAGTTTTTTCGAATCAACCGGCAGGACGCCGCAGACCTTTCCATTTTCCCCATTCATCGCAAAATAGTACATCTGACCGCTCTTCGGATCCGGATAGGTCATCATCCACACCGGAAGCATGGCATAGTTCCATTTTTCCCCCGTGATGGTCTCCCGATGATTCCGGATATCCACATGATCGTAGCCGGAGACGCTATTTTGCAGGGATTCTCTCGTATACTGCTTGATCTCCTGCTCAATCTCCTGTGTAAATTCTTCCTTTTCCCGGTCGCGCCGCTCCGCTCTAAATCCCAGAAAATAGCCTGCCTGAAACGGGCGCAGCTTCTTCATATCAAACGGAAGCACGGTCTCGGCAAGGCTGCGGTCCGCCTGCTTTAACGCGTTGCGCGCCACATCCTTGATAGGAAGCTCCGCCTTTTTCTCCAGATGGTAACGGCTCGTCTCGATATACTCGATCTCCCCCGCCACCGTCACGCGTTTCCGCAGCGCCTCCGCCTGCATCTCACCGGATACCTGGCAGCTATACATCCAATATGGATAATAAATTCCCTCCAGATACTCCATCTGACGCGGCGAGTAGAAATCATCCGGCACATACTTTTTCTTCTGAATCCAGTTTTTAAAGATTTCTTTTGCCTTTTTCTTGTCGATCTCAAACGGAATCAGACCGTCCGGGCGGTATTTACCGTCCAGACTTCCCGAAAGAACCACCGGATTGTGACAGTAACAGCAGTACGTGGACGCCGTCGTCTCCTGTGCCACAATCTCCGCGCCGCAGCTCGGGCAGGTATAGAGAACCATCTTAGACTCCGCCTGCTTCTGGCTCTCTATCTTTTCCGCTTCCGGCATTCCACCCGGCTTCGAAGCTTCCTCTGACTTTCTGGCTGCCTCTTCCATCTCTTTCAACGTCTCTTCCGTAAACGCTGAGAGGCAGTATTCACATTTAAATTTCTGCGTCTTCGGATCAAACACCAGCCCGCCGCCGCAGTTTGGACACTTATATGATTGTATCTCCATACGCCCTATGACCTCGGTTTTCCGCATTCGGAACAAAACTTACCTGTATTGACCGTTCCGCAGCTGCAGGTCCACGGACCGGCTGGTCTTGGCTTGCCGCACTCGGAGCAGAACTTTCCGTGGTTGACATTGCCGCACTCACAAGTCCAGGATTCCGCCGGAGCTGCCGCACTGCCCTGCGGCGCTGCGTTCTGTCCTGCCGGTTGTGCATAGCCGCCCTGTGGTGCCGCATTCATCTGTCCCGGCTGCTGTGCATAACCACCCTGCGGCGCTCCATTCGCCTGCCCCGGCGCATAGCCGCCCTGCGGTGCCGCATATCCCTGCCGCGCCGCCTGCTGCATCTGCATCTGCTGCAGGTTGGACGCCGATGCGGCGCCCATAAATCCGCCGCCGAAGTTCATGCCGGCGCCCATTCCCATGAAGCCTGCCATCGCACCGCTTCCGTTAGAACCGGCTGCCTCAAAGCCGCGTGCCATCGCGCCCTGTACATACCCCTCGCGCACCGACGGGTCGCCGAGCATCGCGCCCTGATTCCGCATATTGATGAGTTTCTGCGATTCTTCATCATAGGAAATGCTGGCGATACCGACTGACTGGATCTCCATGCCACGCAGACGGTTCCACTCTTCATCCAACGTCTCCGCCATATAGCGTCCCAGTTCCCTGCCTTTGGAGGCTACAAAGGAAATCCGCACACCATCCGCCGACATC
>ENA-UOOC01003533-UOOC01003533.1-human-gut-metagenome-genome-assembly--contig:-C48old-NODE-3533-length-10667-cov-11.210705_pt1 | contig 10667 bp, 6 predicted proteins | sample MGYA00242469_ERZ724016 | MGnify/ENA metagenome assembly ERZ724016 | reverse complement strand
GATCCGCCATACAATACCGGCAACGACTTTATCTATGCCGACGATTTCATGCGCTCGCAGGAAGAAGAAAACGAGCAGATGGGAATGTACGACGAGGACGAAAACCGCCTGTTCAAGAATACCGACACCAACGGACGCTTTCATTCCGATTGGTGCAGCATGATTTATTCCCGCCTGATGCTGGCAAGAAATTTGCTGACGGAGGATGGGGTTATCTTTATCAGCATCGATGATAATGAGGCTTTCAATTTAAAAGAAATATGCGATGAGGTCTTTGGAAGCGGGAATTTCGTTGCACAATTAGCTGTACAGCTAAACCCGCGTGGGCGAAATCTGGATAGATATGTAGCAAAAACTCATGAGTCTGTTTTGATATATGTTCGTGATTACCTGAACACTGCGTCGATTCTTGGAATAGAAAAAGAGGGGAAGATGGTTGATGAATATAATAAGACGGACGAACGAGGTGCATATCGACTGATTGGTTTGCGTAATCGAAATCAAGCTTTTAACCCGGTGACCAGACCAAATCTGTATTACCCGTTATATGTTAATCCTTGCACAAGAGCCGTTTCTACGGTGAAAACTGATAGCTTTACAGATGAAGTTTTTCCAGATACCCCGGATGGGATTAAAACTTGCTGGACTTGGATGAAGAAAAAGGTTGAAAGTGAAAATAATCTGATTACGGCAGAGCGAACGGGGAGCGAATGGCGAATCTATCGTAAAGATTATCTTATTTCCGAGGATGGAACGACCGCAACTACGTTGGTGAAATCGCTTTGGACAGAAAATACCATAAATAACGATTATGGAAAGAAAGCAATAAAAGAACTTTTCGGGGCAAATGTTATGAGCTTTCCCAAACCGCCAGAGTTAATCAAGCGAATGGCATCTATTGGAAGCCACCAAGATTCCATCGTCCTCGACTTCTTCTCCGGCTCCGCCACCACCGCTCACGCAGTCATGCAGCTCAACGCTGAGGATGGCGGACACCGTAAGTTCATCATGGTGCAGCTTCCTGAAAAGTGCGATGAAGCAAGCGAAGCCTACAAAGCAGGTTACAAGAACATCTGCGAAATAGGCAAGGAGCGCATTCGCAGAGCTGGTATGAAAATTAAAGATAATTTAGAACAAAATGGCACCGATATACAGTATCTGCACAAAGAGTTAAAAAAGGCTCCAACAAAAAATATTTGCGGTTTCGATGTGCCTATTATTCCGGCGCGTTGGAGTAAAGCTGACGAAACAGAAGAAAACAGAAAACTATCCGAAAGTCTCGACATCGGTTTCCGCGTTCTCAAACTGGACGATACCAACATGCAGGACGTCTACTATGCGCCGGATGACTACGATCAGGGGATGCTCGCGGGTCTGGAATCCAACATCAAGGATGACCGCACTGACCTCGACCTGCTGTTCGGCTGCCTGATCGACTGGGGTCTGCCGCTGTCCCTGCCCTACAAGTCCGAGCAGTTGGGCGGCTGCACCGTCCACACCTACAACGACGGCGACCTGATCGCCTGCTTTGACGCGAATATTCCCGAAAGCGTGGTCAAGGAGATCGCACAGCGTAAACCGCTCCGCGCCGTCTTCCGCGATTCCAGTTTTGCGTCCAGCCCGGAGAAGATCAACGTATTCGAAATTTTCAAGCTCTATATGCCGGAGGACGCGGGCGACATTTCCAAGCGCGTGAGGGTGATGTGATGAACGCCGACTTGTTAGTCTATCAAGCAAAGGCATTTTATAACGCATATATAGCACTTGACCAACTAAGCCGGGACGATTCAGATACGCTGCTTTTGCTTTTTGCCCCTTTAGTTGTAAACGGCGCATTTTCTGTCGAATTAGCACTCAAGGCAATTTTAGCTAAAAACCAAATTGAATATGGAAAAGAGCACAACTTGCTAATTCTTTTTCAGATGCTTCCGAAATCCTTTCAACAGGAACTGTGGGCATACTTAATCGAAAAGGCACCGGAGTATGCGGGCTCTGAAAAAGGACTCGATGAGCTTATTTTGCTCTCAAACGCCTTCGTTGACTGGCGTTACGCATTTGAGGGAAAACCTGTACCTGCGATAGAATCTCGCTTTTTAGCGGCTTTTGCAAATGCAGCGGTTCATACAATGTTTTCTTACTATAATGCGGATTTACTTCCTGCGACTAAAACGGAATCAAACAATGAGATTGAGCGGAGGTTTCATGAAAACCGTGAAAAATGTAAGGAAATCAATTTGAAAATGATCCAAAAGAAAACCAAGGAGCATCAGTTATGAAACTCCAATTCAAACATCAAAAATTTCAAGCGGATGCGGCAAAAGCGGTCGTTGACGTCTTTGCCGGGCAGCCGTATCTCACACCCACTTACATGGTGGACAGGGGCATAGAGGACGGTGAGCAGCAAGTGATCGCCGCGATGGACGATTTTACCGGATGGCGCAACGAACGCATTGTGCCGGAGCTTTCCGACAAGCTGATTCTGGAACATCTGCAAAAGGTACAGCGTACCAATCAAATCAAGCCGTCGGACAAGCTGGAAGGTCGCTACAATCTGACGATTGAAATGGAGACGGGCGTTGGCAAGACCTATACCTACATCAAGACGATGTATGAGCTGAACAAGCATTACGGTTGGAGCAAATTCATCGTGGTCGTGCCGAGCATCGCCATCCGCGAGGGCGTTTATAAGTCCTTTCAGGTGACGCAGGAGCATTTTGCGGAGGAATACGGCAAGAAGATTCGTTTTTTCATCTACAACTCCGCGCAGCTCACGGAAATTGACCGCTTTGCGTCAGACAGTGCCATCAATGTCATGATCATCAACTCTCAGGCATTCAATGCCAAGGGTAAGGATGCACGGCGCATTTACATGAAGCTGGATGAGTTCCGCTCCCGCCGTCCAATCGACATTATTGCAAAGACCAACCCGATTCTGATTATTGACGAGCCACAGTCGGTCGAGGGCAAGCAGACAAAGGAACGGCTGAAAGAGTTTTGCCCGCTGCTGACGCTGCGCTACTCCGCAACCCATAAGGCAGACAGCATTTATAACATGGTCTATCGCCTTGATGCGATGGAAGCGTACAACAAGCGGCTGGTCAAGAAAATCGCCGTTAAGGGCATCACGGAGTCCGGCAGCACGGCAACCGAGGGATTTGTCTATCTGGAAAGCATCAATCTTTCCAAAGCCGACCCGACGGCAACAATTCAGTTTGATTGCAAGGGTGCGTCCGGTATCCGCAAGAAAACGGCAACAGTCGGAATCGGTTATAATCTTTATGACAATTCCGGCAACCTGGACGAGTACAAAGTCGGTTTTGTGGTCAAGTCCATTGATGGACGGGATAACTCCGTAGAGTTCCTGAACGGCGTCAAAATCTTTGCCGGTGATGTGATCGGCAAGGTCAGCGAAGACCAGCTTCGCCGCATTCAGATCCGCGAAACGATTCTTTCTCACTTGGAGCGGGAACGGCAGCTTTTCCATAAGGGCATCAAAGTCCTGTCTCTGTTCTTCATCGACGAGGTTGCGAAGTACAAGCAGTACGATGAGGCTGGACATCCGTTCAACGGCATCTATGCGGATATGTTCGAGGAAGAATACAACGACATTCTCAGCTCCATGCAGCGGGAAATCGGCGATGAGGACTACATCCGCTATCTGGACGCAATTTCCGCCCATGATACCCACGCCGGTTACTTCTCCGTGGACAAAAAGGGCAAGATGACCGACAGCAAGCTCTCCGACAAGAAGGAGGGCACGTCTGACGACATTGACGCCTATGACCTGATCATGAAGAACAAGGAACTGCTTCTGGATCGTGACCCGAAAAAGTCCCCGGTGCGTTTCATTTTCTCCCATTCTGCACTGCGTGAAGGTTGGGATAACCCGAACGTGTTCCAGATTTGTACGCTGAAACAGAGCGGCAGCGAGGTTCGCAAACGTCAGGAAGTCGGTCGCGGATTGCGCCTTTGCGTCAATCAAGACGGCGAGCGTATGGATGCCAACGTCCTCGGCAATGATGTTCATTCTATCAATGTGCTGACCGTTATTGCCAGCGAGAGCTATGACAGCTTCGCAAAGGGCTTGCAAAGTGAGCTTGCCGATGCGGTTGCAGGACGCCCCGTGGCGGTTACTGCCGACCTCTTCAAGGGCAAGGTCATTGTGGACGCCAGAGGTAACGAGCAGGTCGTGGACGGCGATACAGCTCAGGCGATTTTCTTTGATTTAATTGTCAACGGCTACATTGACAAAAAAGGTGCGCTGACTGACAAGTATTACGCTGACAAAGCAAACGGCGCGATTCAGGTTGCGGAGGAAGTGGCGGACAGCCGCGATTCTGTGATCAATATTCTTGATTCCGTCTATGACAGCCGCGCCATGCAGCCGGAGAACGCCCGTGACAAGAATGTGGAGCTGCAAGTTGATCCCGACAAGCTTGCCATGCCGGAGTTCAAAGCTCTCTGGAAGCGCATCAGTCCGAAATCCGTATATGTGGTGGACTTTGATACGGATGAGCTTGTGAAGAAAGCCATCGCATCGCTCAACCAGAATCTTCATGTGCCGAAGATATTCTTCAAGGTTGAAACCGGCGCAATGGACGAGATCAAGTCGAAGGATTCTCTCCTTGACGGAAGCGCGTTCTCGAAGTCAAAGTCTTCTACTTATGACAGCAGCAAGCAAATCCGCGTGGGCAGCAGCGTGAAGTATGATCTGATCGGCAAGCTGGTCGGAGAGACAGGCTTGACGCGAAAGGCAGTCGTTGCAATTCTGACCGGCATTGAGAAATCCGTTTTTGAGCAGTTCAAGTTCAATCCGGAAGAGTTTATTATCAAAGCAGCCGCCCTAATCAATGATGAAAAAGCTACTGCAATTATTCAGCATATTACCTACAACGTGCTGGATGAGCATTATGACACGGACATCTTTACCGAACCGACCATCAAGGGCAAGCTCGGTACAAATGCAATGAAAGCGCAGCGGCATCTATACGATCATATCGTGTACGATTCCACAAACGAGCGCGATTTTGCAACTGATCTGGACACCAACACAGATGTTGCGGTTTATGTAAAGCTGCCGGACAGCTTCTATATCGCAACGCCGGTCGGACATTATAATCCGGACTGGGCGATTGCCTTCTATGAAGGCTCGGTGAAACACATTTATTTTGTTGCTGAAACAAAAGGAACACTGGATTCTATGCATTTTAATCATATCACGCCGGTTGAGCAGGCAAAAATCGACTGTGCCAGAGTGCACTTCAAGGCCATCAGCGACGGAAATGTTGTGTATGATGTGGTGGACAGCTATCAGACACTGCTTGAGCGGGTGATGAAATAATTCACAACTTATGAGTTGCGAGTTAAACTGATGGGAGACACCTATGGACGCACGAAAGCACTTAATCATCATAAAAGGAAAAGACCAGACGGACTCGGTCGCGAGCTTTCAGTTCCATGACGGGAAGTGCGAGGTCGTCTATACCAGTGCGCCCAATAAGTCGTACAGCTTTCAGCGTAGCAATGTGGAGATCCTATCCCTGCAAAAGAAGATCGATCCTGCGCAGGTGATCGTCACCGCAAATGGGCAGACCATAAGCGAAATTGATGAGCTTCTCGACTTCGGTGGATATTACCGTATTGTCCGCAACGGAAAGAAAGATTTATCATTTCGTAGGAATGAAGTGCAGTTTCAGCAGAATTGCCTGACAGACGGTAAAAATCAAGAAACATTCCAATATTTCAAGGAGACTGCCGCGGCAATTAGCCTCGAGGTGGAAGGCATCAACATTCTGAGCATGCAGTACGCTAAGATCCAGCAGGTCAGCGAGGATACCGTGTTGGCAAGCTATCTTGCACCGCAGAAAGACGTCAAAATGCCCCAGATGCCGGAGGCAGTGATCTATCCGTTTGGCCTGAACCAGAGTCAAAAGCTGGCGGTAGAACGGGCGCTTTCCTCCAAAATCAGTATCATTCAGGGGCCACCGGGTACTGGGAAGACACAAACGATCCTGAATATCATCGCCAATGTTGTTCGGAGCGGACAGACTGTAGCGGTCGTATCCAACAACAATTCTGCAACGCACAATGTGGCAGAAAAGCTGGAAAAGAAAAATGCAGCCTTCTTGACGGCGTTTCTCGGAAGCCTTGCCAACAAGCAGAAATTTTTGGAGGGCCAGACCGGCAGCTATCCGGACATGAGCGACTGGGAAATACCTCCGGAGGAACGGCAGCAATTGGACCAGGAAACGACCACACTCTCCAAAGAACTGAACGAAATGCTCGATGCCAAGAACCGCATCGCGGAAATTGAGCAGGAATTCTTACATCTTAATCCGGAGCAGCATTATTTTGAGGAATATTACACAAGTTACAGTGACGTGTCAATGGAGAGCCTGGACAAGCTGTCCTCACAGAAGCTTCTTGCGCTTTGGATGGAGTTTGAACAGCACGCGGAACACGAAACCCGACTGGGTCTTTTGCAAAAGCTCTCCATCATGTTCCGCTTCAATCGTAATGCACTCAAATTATTCCTTCATTCTCCGGAACTGGTCATTCCCTATTTGCAGAGTCAGTTCTATTCTGTAAAGAGGCGGGAACTGGAGGCCGAAAAGCAGGAATTGAACCGAAAGCTGGAGCGCTACGCTTTCGACGCGAAGATGGACGAGCTCACACAAAAGTCCCTGCGGCTGTTCCGGGCGGAGCTGGCAACACGGTATCATTGGCGGAATAATAGGCGATGCTTTGAAAAAAATGATTTCCGCCGGAATTCCGCGGAGTTTACCCGTGAGTACCCGGTGGTGCTCAGCACGACCTATTCCATTAAGGGGACGCTGAGCATTGAACATATCTACGATTACTTGATCGTGGATGAAGCCTCACAGGTCGATTTAGCCACAGGGGTGCTGGCATTTTCCTGTGCGCGGAATATCGTGATTGTCGGGGACTTGAAGCAGCTCCCCAATGTGCTGACGGAGGATGACATTCGCACCAGTGATGCCATTTGGCAAAAGTACTCCTTGGATGAGCGGTATCGCTTTTCTACCCACAGTTTGCTGTCCTCTGCATTGGAAATATGGCAGGATGCGCCTGTTACGCTGCTGCGGGAACACTACCGCTGCCATCCGAAGATCATCAACTTCTGCAACCAGAAGTTCTACCATGGGCAGTTGATCGTTATGACAAAAGACCATGATGAGCCGGATGTGTTGACCATGTACCGGACGATTGCTGGTAATCACGCCCGTGGGCATCTCAACCAGCGCCAGATTGATGTCATCCAGCAGGAGGTGCTTCCGCGACTGCATCAGCAAAATTTCCAGAGCATCGGTATTATCACGCCATATCGGGATCAAGTGACAGCCATCCGCAAGCAGCTGGGAGGTACTTATGAGGTGGACACCGTCCACAAGTTTCAGGGACGGGAACAGGATGCCATCATTCTGACCTCGGTCGACAATGTCATCACAGATTTCGTAGATGATCCCCACATGCTGAATGTGGCGGTTTCCCGCGCGGTTCATTCGCTGGCGGTGGTCACATCGCAGGACCCACGCAATGACCAGACCAACTACGGTGACCTGACACGGTACATCGAATATAATAATTTTGAAGTGATCCAGAGCCAAGTCTACTCCGTATTCGATATGCTCTATCAGGGCTATGCCGAGCAGTGCAGGGCATATCTCCAAAAACATAAGCGAGTATCGGAGTACGATTCCGAGAATCTCATGTACTCTGTGATTCAAGAGGTGTTGTCTGAGGAGGCGTTTTCCTCTATCGGTTGTGCAGTGCATATTTCTCTTGCGACACTGGTGAAGAACTATGAACCGCTGACAGAGGGAGAACGCCAATATGCCCGCAATCCATTGACCCATGTGGATTTCTTGCTGTTTAATCAGATGGATAAGCAGCCCGTGTTGGCGATTGAAGTAGACGGGACTGGCTTTCACGAAGCGGGGAGCAAGCAGGCAGAACGAGATATAAAGAAAAACTCCATTCTGGAGAAGTGCGCCGTCACGCTGCTGCGCCTCCGCACAGATGGCAGCGGGGAAAAAGAGAAAATCAAAAATGCACTAAAGGGAGAATGATCATGCCGAAAATTATCAGGAACGCGATCAGATGCAAGAAATGTGGAGACGTTATCGAAAGTAAGACTGTCCATGATTTCAAGTTTTGCAGTTGCGGCTCCTGCGCCGTGGATGGCGGCCACGACTACCTTCGTAGGTGCGGGAATCGTGAGGATTGGGAAGAACTGTCCGAAGTGGAAAAGGCGGAGGACAACGGCGCGTTGACTTGATTCTGGGTGATTGGGAATTGGGGTGATAGGATGTCTCTTACAATCCAGCTTTTTGAAAATCAGCATATTCGCACGGCGTGGGATGAAGAAAAGGAAGAATGGTACTTCTCAATTGTTGATGTGGTTGGCGTACTGACGGACAGCGTTGATCCCACGGCGTATTGGCGCAAACTTAAACAACGGTTGAAGGCCGAGGGCAATGAAACCGTGACGAATTGTCACGGTTTGAAAATGACTGCTCCAGACGGGAAAAAACGCCTGACCGATGTGGCTGATACCGAGCAGCTCCTCCGCATCATCCAGTCCATCCCGTCACCCAAGGCGGAGCCGTTCAAACTCTGGCTGGCACAGGTGGGACGGGAGCACATTGAAGAAACCATCGACCCGGAACTGACCATCGAGCGGGCATTGGAAACCTATCTCAAAAAGGGCTATACCCGCGAGTGGATTAACCAGCGGCTGCAAGCCATCCAAGTTCGCAAAGAATTGACAGATGAATGGGATGCCCGCGGCGTGCAGAAGGGCGTGGAATACGCCATCCTCACCGATGAGATCTCCCGTGCATGGTCGGGGATGTCCACCCGGCAGTACAAAAACCTAAAAGGCTTGAAAAAGGAAAACCTACGCGACAACATGACCACGCTGGAGTTGGTGCTGAATATGCTGGCAGAGGCGACCACCACGGAAATTTCCAAGCAGAAGGCACCGGCAACCCTTTCGGAGAACATCGACGTGACCCGTGCCGGTGGCAAGGTGGCTGGCGACGCACGGAAGGCCATTGAGACGCAGACCGGCGTTCCCGTCATCACCTCCAAGAACGCCGCGCAGCTCAGCGAAGTGGTTACAAATCTGCTGGAAGATGCGGGGAATAAAGAAAAATAGCATTCAGATTCCGCATGGGGCGGTTTAAAATCTGCCTCGCTATAATCAAAGAAAACCGTGTGCGGACCGCAAGGTCAGCACACGGTTTTTCATTTGGATTCCTTCAGCCAGGCCTCCAGCTCCTTCTGAGAGATCAGCCCCTGCTCGCATTTATCCTTCTCCGCTCTGGCCCGTTCGCTCCAATCGTAAAACTGCTGGTCGGTGATCCGCCCGGCCTTGATCCACGCAAAGCGCCGCTTGTATTCTTTCCGGTAAGCCTTGAAAGCGTCATTGCCCGCTTGCCGGAGCGTCCACTGCTTCAGAGCGCCGATGTCGCGGCAGCGCTGCTGCCCCTTGGGAACAGGCCGCTCGCAATACTCCGCGCTGACCCGCCCGGTCTGCGGAAACCATCGTCCGCAGTTCTTGCAGCGCCGCACGGTGATGTTCCGTTCCACGCAGCTCCGCAGAGAGTAGTCGATCATGTCCCGGATGCCGGAGGAATACAGCACCGGCGAACACCGCCCCGGCTCCACCGGCTCAAAGCTGAGCGGGATGGGGTGGAAACAAAACAGGCCGGGATCTTTCGGCATATCGTAGGTATAATTCCTTGCCGCCTGTGCCTGCGGCGCCCGTCCCGCGCTGTCCACGTCCAACACCAACTCAAAAAAGCGTTGGATCTGCTGCTGGTACAGCAGAAGCTGTTCGGGGAGCTGGCGCAGCTCGTCCAGCATTTGCGCATCCTCCGCACTGCCTCGGTCATTCTGGATAAACATTGCCGTCTGACGGTAGTAACAGTGAACATAGAGAAGCTGAAAATAAATGTGTACGGAGGCTAATCCCCCCAGCTTTTTCATGGCGTTCACAAGAGCCTCTTTGTCATCCTCTCTAACGAATCGGCTCCAGTTATCCGTGATGCTTTGCAGTATCGGCGTCACTTCCGCGCAGTCCAATTCCTGAAAGGAGAGAAGGCTCTCCAGAAAGGGAAAATCCCTCTGGACAGCCGGAACGCCCTGCATACCAAGGGAATCATACTGAAAAATCTCTCTGCCCTCAGAGAAATACATTTTGGCATACCACATGGCAGATCACCTCGAAATAGACAATCGTAATATAGAAATAGAGACAGTCTTGACAAGGGGCGAAAAGTATGTTACCATACAATCACGGAAAGACTGTCAAAAACGGATTGAGATAAGTCTAACACCGGAACGAGATATTGTCAATGGGAAAAAGACTGTTTATCCGGAGGTTGCACCTTGACAATTGAATACCCATCACCAGAGATGATACTCGCCGGGGAAGTATCGCCACGACGCTGTAACCGAGCGGTCGAGCGTACCAAGGCAGAGATATACGCCGCGCAGAAAAAGCGGGGCAGGAACGGGTATGGTGCATGGCAGACCTAAAGCAGAAAGAGGTGAGAGCCGTATATTGTTCTGACAAAAAGAAATGCCGCTGAACTGTTGCAGCAGTCCAGCGGCGTGCCGCGTTTCGGAAAACGCAGACT
>ENA-UOOC01003512-UOOC01003512.1-human-gut-metagenome-genome-assembly--contig:-C48old-NODE-3512-length-10721-cov-4.767579_pt1 | contig 10721 bp, 10 predicted proteins | sample MGYA00242469_ERZ724016 | MGnify/ENA metagenome assembly ERZ724016 | reverse complement strand
TTGTTTAAAAATCTGCAGGTTCTTTTTCGGACAGATGTCCGGAGGACGTTTTTTATATCACTGCGTTTTTTGCGAACGGAGTGCACGGCGGATTTATCCGTTTTCCGGCCAGGCGGGTAAAATATGCCCTTGCCGCCGGATTTGTCCGTAGAGCGCAGGGACCGGAAAACAGGTCGCCGAAACGACGAAAACCGGGCCGGAAGTTCCGTAAGAAACGGCAAGAATTTTTTTAAATTAATTCCTAAATAACTATCAAATTATGGCAAAAGAGAAATTTGACAGGTCCAAGCCGCACGTAAATATCGGTACCATCGGACACGTGGACCACGGTAAAACGACCCTCACCGCCGCAATTACCACCGTACTTGCAAAGAAGGGCCTCTCGGAACTCCGCAGCTTCGACTCTATCGACAACGCTCCGGAGGAGAAGGAACGCGGTATCACGATTAATACCTCGCACGTAGAGTACCAGACGGCTTCCCGTCACTATGCACACGTGGACTGCCCCGGTCACGCCGACTATGTGAAGAACATGGTTACCGGTGCCGCCCAGATGGACGGTGCCATCCTTGTGGTTGCCGCAACCGACGGTCCCATGCCCCAGACCCGCGAGCACGTACTTCTCGCCCGTCAGGTGAACGTTCCGAGAATCGTAGTGTTCATGAACAAGGTGGACATGGTGGACGACCCGGAGATGCTCGACCTCGTAGAGATGGAGCTCCGCGACCTGCTCAACTTCTACAACTACGACGGCGACAACGCTCCCATCATCCGCGGTTCCGCACTCGGCGCACTCAACGGCGAACCGAAGTGGGAAGAGAAGGTGATGGAGCTCATGGACGCTGTGGACAGCTACATACCGCTGCCTCCGCGTGAAGTGGACAAGCCATTCCTCATGCCTGTCGAGGACGTATTCTCGATTACGGGCCGCGGTACGGTGCTTACCGGCCGTATCGAAACCGGCGTTATCCACGTAGGCGACCCGGTGGAAATCATCGGTATCGGCCAGAAACTCTCCTCTACCTGCACGGGCGTGGAGATGTTCCGCAAGCTGCTCGACGAGGGTGAAGCCGGCGACAACGTAGGTCTGCTCATGCGCGGTATCGACAAGAAGGATGTGAAACGCGGTATGGTAGTTGCGAAACCCGGTTCCATAACCCCTCACACCAAGTTCGAGGCTGAGGTTTATATCCTGAAGAAAGACGAGGGAGGTCGGCACACCCCGTTCCACAACAAATACCGTCCGCAGTTCTACCTCCGTACGCTCGACGTAACCGGCGAGGTACACCTCCCGGAGGGCGTGGATATGGTCATGCCGGGTGACAATACGACGATTACCGTAGAGCTTATCTACCCGGTTGCCCTCAACGTAGGTCTCCGTTTCGCTATCCGTGAAGGCGGCCGTACGGTAGGTGCCGGTCAGATAACCAAGATTATCGAGTAACCGACGATGATTACGACGGGCGCGGCAGATGCGCTGTGCCCGTTTACTGATATGCGGCCGGGGGCTGAATATTAAAGGCTTTACGACAATCCGGCCGCATCCATAGGAATGTAGTTCAAGGGTAGAATAGCGGTCTCCAAAACCGTTGATGGGGGTTCGAATCCCTCCATTCCTGCAAACAAGAAAATATAAGTATGAAAAAACTTATACGTTATTTCAAAGAATCCTATTCGGAGCTGGTTCATAAGGTTTCCTGGACGCCGGTGAAGGAGCTGCAGAGTTTAGCAATTACCGTCATGGTAGCTTCCTTGATATTCGCTGTGGTCGTACTGGCGATGGACCTCTCTTTCGAGAATATCATGAAAGTAGTCTACAGGTATCTGGCAAGGTAATTCATTATTAATCAGGTTACAGATTATGAGTGAAAAAGAGGCCAGACAGTGGTACGTGATACGCGCCGTCGGCGGAAAGGAAAAAAAGGTCAAGGAGTACATCGAAACGATGGTTCACAACTCCCACCTTGAGGAGTACATTTCGCAGGTGCTGATTCCGACGGAAAAGGTTTACACCATCCGCAACGGAAAGAAAATCAGCAAGGAGAAGGTGTCGTATCCGGGCTACGTACTTGTCGAAGCAGCGATGGTAGGAGAAATTCCGTATGTACTTCGCAACACACCCAATGTACTCGGCTTCCTCGGCGACTCCAAGGAGGACAGCAAACGCATGATTGCCACGCCGCTCCGTCCACAGGAGGTGGCGCGCATCCTCGGCAGGGTCGACGAATTGAGTCAGGGTGAGGAGGAGAACGAGATTCCTTTCTTTGTCGGCGAGACGGTCAAGGTTACGGATGGGCCGTTCTCAAGTTTCTCGGGGGTCATAGAGGCCGTCGACAACGACCGCAAGAAGCTCACGGTCTCCGTGAAGATATTCGGACGCAAGACTCCTATGGAGTTGAGTTTTATGCAAGTTGAAAAAGAGTAATTAACCAAGGAAAACTATGGCAAAAGAGGTTGCTGCATTTATTAAATTGCAGATCAAAGGTGGTGCCGCCAATCCTTCGCCCCCGGTTGGTCCCGCATTGGGTTCTAAGGGAGTCAATATCATGGACTTCTGCAAGCAGTTCAATGCGCGTACCCAGGACAAGGCGGGGAAGGTCCTGCCGGTTATCATCACCGTGTACAGCGACAAGTCGTTCGACTTCGTCGTTAAACAGCCGCCCGTAGCCGTCCAGATTAAGGAAGCAGCCAAGATTAGCACTGCGTCAGCCGAGCCGAACCGAAACAAGGTCGGTCAGATTACGTGGGAGCAGGTCGAGGCTATCGCCAAGGATAAGATGAGCGATATGAACTGCTTCACGGTCGAGTCTGCAATGCGCATGGTTGCCGGAACGGCCCGCAGCATGGGTGTCAGCGTTGTCGGCGAATTTCCTAAAAAGTAATTGAATAGACGAAGATGAGTAAGCTGACCAAGAATCAGAAAGCAATGCTTGCGAAGGTGGAGCCGAACAAGGTTTACAAACTGAGTGAGGCCGCCGAACTTCTGAAGGAGATTACCTTTACGAAATTCGACGCGTCCGTGGACATGGACGTACGCCTGGGCGTAGACCCCCGCAAGGCAAACCAGATGGTCAGGGGTGTCGTTACCCTGCCGCATGGTACAGGTAAAACAGTAAGGGTGCTCGTGCTTTGTACTCCCGACAAGGAGAACGAAGCGAAAGAGGCCGGCGCCGATTACGTGGGACTCGACGAATACATCGAGAAAATCAAAGGAGGTTGGACCGATGTGGACGTCATCATCACTACTCCCAACGTAATGGCGAAAGTAGGTGCGCTGGGCCGTATTCTCGGTCCGCGCGGACTCATGCCGAACCCCAAGACCGGTACGGTCACCATGGAGGTGGGCAAAGCGGTCAAAGAGGTCAAGGCCGGTAAAATCGACTTCAAGGTCGACAAGTACGGCATCATCCACTCTTCGATAGGCAAGGCTTCGTTCACTGCCGAACAGATAGCCGACAACGCGAAGGAGTTCCTCGGAACAATCATCAAGTTGAAACCGTCCGCCGCTAAGGGTTCCTACATCCTCAGCATCTATCTCTCCTCGACAATGAGCTGCGGCTTACAGATAGATCCCAAATCTATTGACACGAAATAAAAATTCCGAAGACAATGAACAGGGAAGAAAAAAGACAGGTAATAGAGTCTCTGGCCGCCAAGCTCAACGAATACCCTCATTTCTACATAACGGACATAGCCGAACTCAACGCCGAGCAGACTGCGGCACTCCGCCGTCAGTGCTTCGAAAAGGAGGTAAATCTCATGGTCGTGAAGAATACCCTTTTCGAGAAAGCACTGGAGGCAACCGACAAGGCCGACGAGCAGCTCATCGGAGTGCTCAGCGGCGCGACTTCGATTATGTTCTCCTCCGTAAACAAAGCTCCGGCACAGGTCATCAAGGAGTTCCGTAAGAAGAACCCGCAGGGGAAACCGGTGCTCAAGGCTGCATACGTAGAGGATTGTATTTATGTCGGCGACCAGAACCTCGACATGCTCGTAGCCATCAAGAGCCGCGAAGAGCTTATCGGGGATATCATCGGTCTGCTCCAGTCTCCGGCCAAGAACGTTATTTCCGCCCTTGCCGGCGCTGCGGGACAGAAGGTCGCAGGTATCGTAAAAGCTCTCGAAGAGAGGAACAATTAGCGGAAGTCCTACCGGCATCCGTACAGAAAGAAACGGCTGCGACAGCCGCTTGAAGGTCGCCGGGAGGCAATAAGACATTAACAAAAACATTAAACAAACAATAATCAATACAACAATGGCAGACATCAAGAAATTAGCTGAAGAGTTGGTAAACCTGACAGTTAAGGAAGTAACCGAATTGGCCGCTATCCTCAAGGACGAGTACGGCATCGAACCTGCAGCCGCAGCAGTTGCAGTTGCAGCAGCTCCCGCAGCAGGTGCAGCCGAAGGAGGTGCAGCCGAGAAATCCACTTACGACGTTGTCCTCACCAGCGCAGGTCAGGCCAAAGTAGGCGTTATCAAGGTCGTTAAGGAAATCACCGGTCTCGGTCTCAAGGAAGCCAAGGACCTCGTTGACGGCGCTCCCAAAGCTATCAAGGAAGGTGTTTCCAAAGAGGAAGCTGAGTCTATCAAATCTCAACTCGAAGAAGCAGGAGCTGAAGTTGAACTTAAATAGTTTATACTTCTAACTCGGAACATATTCAGGTATAGAGTCTGGCGACAGGCTCTATACCTTTTGCCGTTTATTTTGTCACAAGGCACGGCAGCAGATGCCGCAGGGCGAAGCAGAGGTGCCGGGAAGCGATGGCGGAGACGTCACAGCGGCGGGAACGACATCCGCCAAAACGAACGGCAAAGAGTTATCCGGAACGACCGCCGCGGGCGGAGGCCGGAGAGACACCGAAACGGGTAAACACCTTTCGGATACTCCGGAACGGGAACTGCGGCGATATGCGACGGAAAGCGGAGAGGGCTGTACACCGCCCGCATCCGCACGAAGACAGGATGCGGCTACGGCCGCTTTCTGTGTCGAGAAACGAAAAGGGTGATTAACCGGCGAAGACAAACGGTCCCCCGCACAAGGAAGCACGGCCTGAACGGCTACCGGCCTGCCCACCGGGGTTCCCCCTACCCTCAACCGACCGGCGACTACTACCTGACAAGCGATAGACGCCAACTTATCTTGGATTAGAATGTGCTACCCGCAACGGCGCCACGAATGCCGCGGGTTCAACTCAAAAACATATTTGTTACATGTCCTTAAAAGCAAATAACCCGAGAATAAGCTTCTCTTCAGTGAAAAAAAGGATGCACTATCCCGATTTTCTGGAGATTCAGCTCAAATCATTCCACGACTTTTTCCAGCTCGACACCACCGCAGAGAACCGCAAGAACGAGGGGCTCTACAAAGTGTTCATGGAAAATTTCCCGATAACCGATACAAGGAACAACTTCGTTCTGGAATTCATCGATTACTATATCGACCCGCCCCGCTATTCCATAGAGGAGTGCCTCGAACGCGGCCTGACCTACAGCGTCCCGCTCAAGGCGAAACTGAAACTCTACTGTACGGACTCGGAACACGAGGACTTCGACACGGTGGTACAGGATGTCTATTTCGGTACCATCCCCTACATGACGCCGCGCGGCACATTCGTCATCAACGGTGCCGAGAGGGTCATCGTATCGCAGCTCCACCGTTCGCCGGGCGTATTCTTCGGGCAGAGCGTACACACCAACGGCACCAAACTCTACTCCGCACGTATCATTCCGTTCAAGGGGTCGTGGATAGAGTTCGCCACGGACATCAACAACGTGATGTACGCCTACATCGACCGCAAGAAGAAGCTCCCCGTCACGACGCTGCTGCGTGCCATCGGCTACGAGAACGACCAGCAGATACTGGAGATATTCGACCTGGCGGACGAGGTGAAAGTAAACCGTGCGAACCTTAAAAAGGCCGTAGGCCGCAAGCTGGCCGCAAGGGTACTGAGCACCTGGGTGGAAGACTTCGTTGACGAGGACACCGGCGAAGTGGTATCCATCGAGCGTAACGACGTCATCATCGACCGCGAAACGGTGCTCGAAGCCGACGACATAGACCGAATCATCGACAGCGGCGCCAAAAGCATCCTCCTGCACAAGGAGAATGCGACGGGCAACGACTATTCCATCATATACAACACGTTACAGAAAGACCCCTGCAACTCCGAAAAGGAAGCGGTGGTTTACATATACAGACAGCTGCGCAATTCCGAACCACCCGACGAGGCGACGGCAAGGGATGTCATCGACAAGCTCTTCTTCTCCGACAAACGCTACGACCTGGGCGAAGTGGGCCGTTTCCGGATAAACAAGAAGCTCGAACTCGACATCGACCCGCAAATCAGGGTGCTGACGAAAGAGGACATGATAGCCATTATCAAATACCTCATCTCGCTCATCAACTCCAAGACCGACGTGGACGACATCGACCACCTGAGCAACCGCCGCGTAAGGACCGTCGGAGAGCAGCTCTCCAACCAGTTCTCGGTGGGCTTCGTCAGGATGGCGCGTACCATCCGCGAACGGATGAACGTGCGCGACAACGAAGTCTTCACCCCGATAGACCTCATCAACGCCAAGACGCTCTCGAGCGTCATCAACTCGTTCTTCGGCACGAACCAGCTCTCGCAGTTCATGGACCAGATAAACCCGCTGGCCGAAATGACGCACAAGCGCCGTCTGTCGGCCCTCGGTCCGGGCGGTCTGTCGCGCGACAGGGCAGGTTTCGAAGTACGAGACGTACACTACACGCATTACGGACGCCTCTGCCCCATCGAGACGCCGGAAGGCCCGAATATCGGTCTTATCTCCTCGCTTTGCGTCTATGCGAAGATAAGCGACATGGGATTCATCGAGACGCCTTACCGCCGCGTGGAAAACGGCAAAGTGGACATGAAGGACGAGGACATCGTCTACATGAGCGCCGAAGAGGAGGAGAACCTCATCATCGCGCAGGCCACGGCCGGTATCGACGAGGAGGGTAACTTCCTCGAACCGGACCGCATCAAGGCACGCGTGGAGGCCGATTATCCGACGGTGAACGCCCAGCAGGTGAATCTGGTGGACGTGGCACCGAATCAGATAGCCTCCATTGCGGCGAGCCTCATCCCGTTCCTCGAACACGACGATGCCAACCGTGCTCTCATGGGCTCGAACATGATGCGCCAGGCCGTGCCCCTCATCAACCCCGAAGCCCCCATCGTGGGCACAGGTCTCGAATCGGAGATGATGGGCGACAGCCGCATCCATATCGTCGCCGAGAAGGACGGCGAGGTGGTATTTGCCGACGCCCAGCAGATACAGGTACGCTACGAACGCACGGAGGACGAAAAGCTCGTCAGCTTCGACCCGGAAGTGACCACCTATATCCTGCCGCGCTACCGCAAGACCAACCAGAACATGTCCATCACGCTGCGCCCCACCGTCATGCAGGGCGAAAAGGTAACGAAAGGCCAGATACTCACCGAAGGGTATTCGACCGACAACGGCGAACTCGCCCTGGGCCGCAACCTCAAGGTGGCGTTCATGCCCTGGAAGGGTTACAACTTCGAGGATGCCATCGTGATATCGGAACGCCTCGTACGGGAAGACCTCTTCACTTCGGTGCACGTGGACGAGTACATCATGGAGGTGCGCGAGACCAAGCGCGGTATGGAGGAGCTGACCTCCGACATCCCGAACGTCAGCGAGGATGCGACCAAAGACCTCGACGAGAACGGTATCATCCGCATCGGTGCGAACGTCAAGCCGGGCGATATCCTCATCGGCAAGATAACCCCGAAGGGAGAGAGCGACCCGAGTCCGGAGGAGAAGCTGCTGCGCGCTATTTTCGGCGACAAAGCCGGCGACGTGAAGGATGCCTCGCTCAAGGCACAGCCTTCGCTCTACGGTGTGGTCATCGACAAGAAGCTCTTCAGCCGCGTGAACAAGGACAACAAGAAGGGCAAACAGGCCGAAAAGGTGCAGCTCGACAAAATCGACGCACAGTTCGCCAAGGAGGCCGCCGCCCTGAAAGCCGTCCTGGTGGATAAGCTGTGGACGATACTGAAGGACAAGACCACGCAGGGTATCAAGGACTACCTCGGCGCGGAGCTCTACGGCAAGGGCGCGAAGTTCAGCCGCAAGATGCTCGAAGAGATAGACTACCTGAACCTCAATACGGACAAGTGGGTGGGCGACGAACGCATAGACCGCCTCGTCGGACAGACCATCAACAACTACATCATCAAGTACAAGGAGCTCGATGCCCGCGTGAAACGCGAGAAGTACAACCTCACCAACGGCGACGAGCTGCCGGCAGGCATCATCCAGCTCGCCAAGGTTTACATCGCCAAGAAACGCAAGCTGAAAGTAGGCGACAAGATGGCGGGCCGCCACGGTAACAAGGGTATCGTGGCGAAAGTGGTGCGCGACGAGGACATGCCTTTCCTCGACGACGGTTCGATAGTGGATATCGTACTGAACCCGCTGGGCGTGCCCTCCCGAATGAACCTCGGCCAGATTTACGAAACCGTACTCGGATGGGCGGGCAAGGAACTCGGGCTCAAGTTCGCCACCCCCATCTTCGACGGCGCCACGCTCGACGAGATAAACGAGTACACGGCCAAGGCGGGCATTCCGCGCAGCGGCCGCACCTATCTGCGCGACGGAGGAACCGGCGAACAGTTCGACCAGCCGGCTACCGTAGGCGTGATATACATGCTGAAGCTCGGCCACATGATAGACGACAAGATGCACGCGCGTTCCATCGGTCCCTATTCGCTCATCACCCAGCAGCCGCTCGGCGGTAAGGCGCAGTTCGGCGGCCAGCGATTCGGAGAGATGGAGGTCTGGGCGCTCGAAGCGTTCGGTGCAGCCAACATCCTGCAGGAGATACTGACCATCAAGAGCGACGACGTCATGGGGCGTGCGAAGGCCTACGAAGCCATCGTCAAGGGAGACAACCTCCCGCCGGCCGGTATCCCGGAATCGCTCAACGTGCTCCTGCACGAGCTGAGGGGCCTGGCGCTAAGCGTCAAGCTGGAGTAAGACGATGCCCCGTCCGCCGTCCCTCTCGGCAGGGACGGCGCCGGCGGCAGCTTCCGGCGACAGGCCGGAGAGTCCGGAAACGGTTTTCCGCATGTCGGATAATTTAGAAAGTAAAAGATATGCCAATCAAGAAAGAGAACAAAACTTCGAATTTCAGCAAGATATCGATAGGGCTGGCATCGCCCGAGGAGATACTCGAAAACTCGAGCGGCGAAGTTCTGAAGCCCGAAACCATCAACTACCGCACCTACAAACCGGAGCGGGACGGGCTTTTCTGCGAAAGGATATTCGGTCCGGTCAAGGACTTCGAATGCCATTGCGGAAAATACAAACGCATCCGCTACAAGGGTATCGTTTGCGACCGGTGCGGTGTGGAGGTGACCGAGAAGAAGGTGCGCAGGGAGCGTATGGGGCACATATCGCTCGTCGTCCCGGTAGTGCACATCTGGTATTTCCGTTCGCTTCCATCGAAGATAGGCTACCTGCTCGGCATCCCCACCAAGATGCTCGATGCGGTCATCTATTACGAGCGGTACATCGTGGTACAGCCCGGCGCGGCCGCCGAGTTAGGCGTTTCGGAGAAGGACCTGCTGGCGGAGAAGGAGTACCTCGACATCCTCGCCCAGCTTCCGAAAGGCAACGCCCAGCTCGACGACGACGACCCGAACAAGTTCATCGCCCTCATGGGTGCGGAAGCCATCGACCTGATGCTCCGCAGACTCGACCTCGATACGCTCTCCTATTCGCTACGCCACAAGGCCAGCACGGAGACCTCGCAGCAGCGCAAGGCCGAAGCCCTCAAGAGGCTCCACATCATCGAGGCGTTCCGCGAGTCGCGCGAAATCAACAAACCCGAATGGATGGTGCTGAAGGTCATTCCGGTCATTCCGCCGGAACTGAGGCCCCTCGTCCCGCTGGACGGCGGACGTTTCGCCACCTCCGACCTGAACGACCTCTACCGCCGCGTCATCATCCGCAACAACCGCCTCAAGAGGCTCATCGAAATCAAGGCACCGGAAGTCATCCTCCGCAACGAGAAGCGCATGCTTCAGGAGGCGGTGGACAGCCTGTTCGATAACTCGCGCAAGAACAACGCGGTAAAAACGGAGAGCAACCGACCGCTGAAATCGCTCAGCGACAGTCTCAAGGGGAAACAGGGACGTTTCCGCCAGAACCTCCTCGGTAAGCGCGTAGACTACTCGGCCCGTTCGGTCATCGTCGTGGGCCCGGAGCTCAAGATGCACGAGATGGGTATTCCGTAGGATATGGCGGCAGAACTCTTCATGCCGTTCATCATCCGCAGGCTCCTCGAACGCGGCATTGTCAAGACCGTCAAATCGGCAAAGAAAATCATCGACAGGAAAGACCCCGTCATCTGGGACATCCTCGAAAATGTGATAAAAGGGCACCCGGTACTGATGAACCGTGCCCCTACCCTGCACCGCCTCGGTATCCAGGCCTTCCAGCCGAAGCTCATCGAAGGCAAGGCCCTGCAGCTCCATCCGCTGGCATGTACGGCATTCAACGCCGACTTCGACGGCGACCAGATGGCCGTACACCTGCCGCTGGGCAATGCCGCCATTCTGGAGGCGCAAATTCTCATGCTCGGTTCGCACAACATCCTGAACCCGGCCAACGGAGCGCCTATCACCGTTCCCTCGCAGGACATGGTGCTCGGCCTCTACTAC
>ENA-UOOC01003509-UOOC01003509.1-human-gut-metagenome-genome-assembly--contig:-C48old-NODE-3509-length-10727-cov-24.007684_pt1 | contig 10727 bp, 9 predicted proteins | sample MGYA00242469_ERZ724016 | MGnify/ENA metagenome assembly ERZ724016 | reverse complement strand
CCCCTTCTTTTCCGTCTTGCCGGAAAAGAAGGGGGAGAAAAGGGGCGCTTGGACGCGTTTGGTGCGTCCTGCCTCTGAATTCAGGTAAGCACCAATTTTCAGATGTCGTTCCACTCGATAGTCACCTCTCGTATGTCTGACTACGCGCCGCCTGATACGGTGCACCAGATTTGATGGCAGTTGCCTTAGAATATTTGCAGCAAAATGTTCTACGGATAAAAAATTGGGCAGTACGGATTCGCATTGGGTTTTAAGCTATCGCGGGAAAGATCCAAGAAAACCGAAGCGGTTTTCTTGGTCGGTTCAAGGGAGTCTGAGGGGAAATCGAAATCCCCTCAGGCTCTTTTTCTTTTGCCAGCGTTTTCTTTTAGAAGCAAAAGAAAATGCTGAACAGCAGTTGCAAATCTGTACAATCTATCGGCCTTTTGTAAAACTTCCGTTTTCCTCAACTACAGCCGAAGTTTTCAGATTCAATCCCTTCGGTCAGCCTCCGGCTGCCCGCGCCCCTGCAGGGGGAGCCTTGTGTTTTTCGGCAGTTTTGCGGCTTGCTTCCAGTGCATGGATGATGTAGAATAGAACAGTATTTTGCGCGGACAGGAGGCGAGCGGGGTGAAGTATATTGCGATCTGCGGTACGGTCGGCGCCGGCAAGACCACGCTGCTCGGGCGGCTGATCGACCGGCTGGGGCCGCGCGCGGCCTTCCATGAGGAGCGCCCGCAGGATAACCCCTACATCAACGACTACTATTCCGATTCCAAACGCTGGTCGTTCCACTCGCAGGTGAGCTTCCTGTCGCTCTATTTTGACGATCCGGCCTGGCGGCCGGGCGAGGGACAGCCGGAATTCTTTTTCTTTGACCGCGCGTTTCTGGAAAATCTGGTCATCGCCAAATACCGCCTGCGCCAGCAGGATCTGACGCAGGACGAATACGGCATTCTCTGTAAGCTGGCAAACGGCATCGCCTCGCTGATGCCGCCGATCGACAAATATCTCTATCTCGACTGCTCCGTCAGCACCATCATCGAGCATATGCGCCAGCGCGGGCGGGAGTATGAGGACGATCTGGACCTCATGTACGTGTACGAGCTGAAGGAGCTCTACGACGAATGGGCAAAGACGCTCCCGCCGGACCGGACGCTGCGCATCAGCATGGACGGCGGAGAATATGATCTGGAGCAGATCGTGCGCTTTCTGGAGGCGTGAGCATGCAAAATCAGGATCGGCCGATCGCCTTTTTCGATTCCGGCCTCGGCGGGATCAGCGTCCTGCGGGAGACGGTGCGGCTGCTGCCGCAGGAAAATTATCTGTATTACGGCGACTCGCTCCACGCGCCCTATGGCGTGCGGCCGGAGGCGGAGATCCGCGCGCTGGCCGGCGCGGCGGCGGAGCAGCTCGTGCAGGCGGGGGCCAAGGCGCTCGTTGTGGCCTGCAATACGGCGACGTCCGCCGCCATCGTGCAGCTGCGTGAGGCGTATCCCGACATCCCCGTCATCGGTACCGAGCCCGCGCTCAAGCCCGCGGTGGAGAAATACCCCGGCGGCCGGATCCTCGTCATGGCGACGCCCATGACCATCCGGCAGGAGAAATTTCAGGCGCTCAAGGCGCAGTATGACGGCCAGGCGGAGATCATCGGCCTGGCCTGCGGCGGGCTGATGGAGTTCGTCGAGCGCGGCGAGCTGCGCGGCGAGGCGCTGGACGCGTATCTGTTCGATAAGCTTGGGCCGTACCTCAAGGTCCCGGTCGATGCGATCGTGCTCGGCTGCACGCATTATCCGTTCCTCACCGGCGCGATCCGCCGGATCGTCGGCCGCGGGCCGGAGATCCTGGACGGCAGCCACGGCGTCGCCATGCAGCTGGGGCGCAGGCTCGCCGCTGCGGGCATGCTCCGCACGCAGGGCGGGGCAGGGACCGTGGAGTTCCGGAACTCGCTGGACGAGCCGGAAATCCTTGCGCTCAGCCGCGCGCTGCTGCAATATCGGGAAGACTGAGAGTGCCGCCCTGCCGGGCGGCACTTTTTTCGGAAAAAATCAAAAAAAGGCTTACACTTTTTCTGCCGGGTCTGTTATACTGTACTTGTAAGAAGTTTCGTTTATCCGGGAAAGAAGGAGGAAGCCTATGTTTTCAGTTGGCGAATATATTATTTACGGCGTGGAAGGCGTGTGCGAGGTCGAGGAAGCCGGAAAGCTGAAAGTTGCAGGTCTGGATAAAAACCGGGAGTATTACCGCCTGCGCCCGTATTACCACGGCGGCACGATCTACACGCCGGTCGACGGTAAGGCCGTCATGCGGCCGGTCCTGACGCGCGCGGAGCTCGAAGGGCTTCTTCCGCGCCTGCCGGAGCTGAAGCCGCTGGACGATGTGCCCGCCGACAGCCGCGCCGCGGGTGAGTATTACCGCGCGATCCTCTCGGAGCATGACTGCGTCCGCCTCCTGCGGCTGTGCCGGACGCTCCACAATAAGCAGCAGGCCCTCTCCGCCAGCCGCCGCACCGTCAGCTCCACGGAGCTGCGCAGCTGGAAGATGGCCGAGGAGATGCTCTACGGCGAGTTCGGCTTCGCGCTCGGCATGCCGCCGTCGAAGGTGAAGGCATATCTGCAGGAAAAGCTGGGCAGCTGACCGGCCCTTGTAAGAAAAAAGCGTGCAGTCCTATGGACTGCACGCTTTTTCTGTGGGCATCATTCCACGCCCGTGACCTCGTAGTCCTGCGCCTCGACGGCGGACTTGAGCACGTCGGCTGCGACGTCCTTCGTGAGCGTCACGACGGCGGTACCGGCCGCATGGTCCGCCACGGCGGACTGCACGCCGTCCACGGCCTCGAGTGCCTTCCTGACGCGCGCTTCGCAGTGGCCGCACATCATGCCTTTTACATGCAGAGTTTTTGTCATAGTTGCTTCCTCCTTCATTTGGTCTGCCAGATGGAACTCCGGCAGGGGATCTCCCTTGTGATCGTGCTTCGGGTCGTACAGGCGGCACAGATTCAGCCGCAGCGCGTTCGACACCACGCAGAAGCTGGACAGGCTCATCGCGGCCGCACCGTACATCGGGTTCAGCGTCAGACCCAGCCCGACGAACACGCCCGCCGCCAGCGGGATGCCGATGACGTTATAGATGAAAGCCCAGAACAGATTCTCATGGATGTTGCGCAGCGCCGCGCGGCTGAGCCGGATGGCGGCCGGAACGTCCAGAAGCGTACTTTTCATCAGCACCACGTCCGCCGCGTCGATGGCGACGTCGGCGCCCGCGCCGATGGCAATGCCGGTATCGGCGGCGGTGAGGGCGGGTGCATCGTTGATGCCGTCGCCGACCATGGCGACAGGCCCGTATTTCTGCAGTTCGCGGATGACGGCCTCCTTGCCGCCGGGCAGCACGCCAGCCACGACGTCGTCGACGCCCGCGAGCTTGCCGATGGCCGCTGCCGTGCGCGCATTGTCGCCCGTCAGCATGACGACGCGGATGCCCATGCCGCGCAGCTGGCGGATGGCCTCCGGGCTCTCCGGCTTGATGGCGTCCGCCACGGTGATGAGGCCGAGGAGCCTGCCGTTCTTCGCGAACAGCAGCGGCGTCTTGCCTGCCTGCGAGAGCGCGTCTGCCTGCTTTTCCATTTCCTGCGGCAGCGCCAGCTGCGAGGCCATATACCGCACGCTGCCGCCCAGCAGCTGCGCGCCAAGGACCGTCGCCTTCAGACCGCTGCCGGTGATGGCGGCGAAATCCTCCGCGGCCTCCGGCTGGATCTGGGCTTCCTCGCCGCGCTTCATGATGGCCGCGGCCAGCGGATGCTCGCTCTTGACCTCGAGCGAGACGGCGGCCTGCAGCAGCTCCTGCTCCGTCACGCCGGCGGCGGGGATGAGATCCGTGACCTCCGGCTGGCCGGAGGTGATGGTGCCGGTCTTGTCGAGCGCGACGATGCGCGTGCGGCCCGTGTGCTCGAGACTCGCGGCCGTCTTGAAGAGGATGCCGTTCTTCGCGCCCACGCCGCTGCCGACCATGATGGCCACCGGCGTGGCCAGACCCAGCGCGCACGGGCAGCTGATGACGAGCACGGAGATGCCGCGCGCCAGTGCGAAGGAGAATTCGCGCCCGATCAGCAGCCACACGATCGTCGTCACGACGGCGATCGAGATGACCGCCGGGACGAACACGCCCGCGACCTTGTCGGCCGTCTTGGCGATCGGCGCCTTTGTCGCCGCCGCGTCGGAGACCATGCGGATGATCTGGCTGAGCGTGGTGTCCTCGCCGACGCGGGTGGCTTCGCAGCGCAGGAAGCCGGAGCAGTTGACCGTCGCGGCCGACACGCCGTCGCCGGACGCCTTGTCGACCGGGACGCTCTCACCGGTGAGGGCGGCTTCGTTGACGGCGCTCGCGCCGTCCAGCACGACGCCGTCGACCGGGATGCTCTGCCCGGGGCGGACGACAAAGACATCACCCTTTTTGACCTGCGCGGCGGGGACCTTCACCTCTTTGCCGTCGCGGATGACGGTTGCCGTCTCCGGCGCGAGGGCCATGAGGCTCTTGAGCGCGTCGGTGGTCTTGCCCTTGGACCTTGCTTCGAGCAGCTTGCCGACGGTGATGAGCGTCAGGATCATGGCGGCGGATTCAAAATAGAATTCGTCCATATACGCCATGGCCGCCTCGCTGCCGCCGTGCAGCTGCGCGTTCGTCATGGCAAACAGCGCGTACACGCTCCACCCGAACGAGGCCGCCGCGCCGAGCGAGACGAGCGTATCCATGTTCGGCGAGCCGCGCAGCAGGCTCTTCGTGCCGCTGATGAAAAATTCCTGGTTGATGACCATGACGATCCCGGCCAGCAGCAGCTGGACAAGGCCCATGGCGACGTGATTGCCGTCAAACCAGCCGGGCAGCGGCCAGCCCCACATCATGTGGCCCATCGAGAAATACATCAGAATGAGCAGGAAGACCACGGACGCGATGAGCCGCTTTTTGAGATGCGGCGTCTGGTGGTCCGCCAGCGCGTCGGTGCCGGCGGCGGCCGGCGAGGCTTCCTGCCCGCGCAGGCTCGCGCCGTAGCCCGCGTTCTGCACGGCCTGGATGATGGCGTCGGGCGCGGCCGTGCCTTCGATGCCCATGGAATTGGTGAGCAGGCTCACGGCGCACGACTCGACACCGGGGACCTTTTTGACCGCCTTTTCCACACTCGCGCTGCAGGCAGCGCAGTGCATACCGGTCACTGTGAATTGCTGCATGGAACTCCCTCCTTGGGATATTGTGATCACTTCATTAGCTTTTGCAGGGTGGCGGCCAGTTCATCCACGATCTCGTCGTGGCCGTCCTTCAGATCCCGCGCGACGCACGTGCGCAGATGCTCAGCCAGCAGCTCGCGGTTGAAGGCGTTGACGGCGGCGTTGACGGCGGCGGACTGCGTCAGGATATCGTTGCAGTAGGCGTTGGACTCCACCATCGCCTGCAGCCCGCGGACCTGGCCCTCAATGCGGCGCAGCCGGTTGAGCAGCTTCTTTTTTTCTTCTTCGGCGCGCAGCGTGTGCTTTTCGCAGCAGGAACATCGCTTCGGCTCCGGCATATGCATCCCTCCTTTATACCCCTGTGGGGTATTTTCACTATATACCCTGGGTGGGTATTTGTCAATAGAAAAAACGCCAAAAAAGCAGCGCCTGTGGCGCTGCATAGTTTGGCAGAAAGATATTAAAAATATTCATCCGAGCAGATTCTGCGTGCGGCAGAGCGCGGCGTACAGCCCGTTCTGCTGCAGCAGCTGCGTGTGTGAGCCACGCTCGGCGATGCGGCCGTCGGCGATGACGACGATCTCCCCGGCCGCGCGGATGGTGGACAGGCGGTGCGCGATGATGAGCGTGGTGCGGTTTTTTGCCAGCTCGTCGAATGCGTGCTGGATCTTCGATTCTGTCAGCGTGTCAAGCGCGCTGGTCGCCTCGTCCAGAATGAGGATGGGCGGATTTTTGAGAAAGATCCGCGCGATGGCGATGCGCTGCTTCTGCCCGCCGGAGAGCAGCGTGCCGCGTTCGCCGACATAGGTGTCGAAGCCGTCGGGCATGGCCATGATGTCGTCGTAGATCTCGGCCCGCTTCGCCGCCTCGACGATCTCGTCCATCTCGGCGTCGGGCTTGCCGTAGCGGATGTTCTCAAGGATGGAATCGGCGAACAGGAAGACCTCCTGCTGCACGATGCCGATCGAGCGGCGCAGGCTCTGCTGCGTCACGCTGCGCACGTCCAGCCCGTCGATGGTGATGCTGCCGGACGAGACGTCGTAAAAGCGCGGAATGAGCTGGCAGAGCGTGCTCTTGCCGCCGCCGGACGGACCGACGATGGCGACGGTCTGCCCGGCCGGGATCTGCAGCGACACATCGTGCAGCACGGCCAGATCGCCCTCGTAGCTGAAGCTCACGTCGTTCACGCCGATCTCGCCGCGCGGACGGCCGAGGTCGACGGCGTCCGGCGCGTCGCGAAGCTCCGGCTCCGTGCGCATGATCTCCAGAAAGCGCTCAAAGCCTGCCGTGCCGTTGGCGTACAGCTCGGAGAAGTTGGCGAGCTTGCGGATGGGCGTGACGAAGGAGGCAATATAGAGCGTGAACGTCAGCAGGTCGACGGTGTCCATCTGCCCCTGCATGATGAGCAGACCGCCCACCGCGACGACCGCGACGGACAGCGAGGTCGTAAAGAACTCCATCGTGCCCATAAAAATGCCCATTTCCTTGTGGAACTGCTTCTTGGAGGTCTTGTAGGTGTCGTTCGAGCGGGTGAATTTCTCGGCCTCCACCGGCTCGTTGGCGAAGGCCTTGGCCGTGCGGATGCCGGAAAGCGCGGATTCGATGTCGGCGTTGATGACCGCCGTCTTTTTCTTGACGCGGCGGGAGGCCGTCCGCATGGCCTTGCGGCGCGAGAAGCTCACAAGGATGAACACCGGGATCATCACGGCCACGACCAGCGTCAGCCGCCATTCGATCGTCGCCATGACGGCCAGCGCGCCGACGATGGTCACGAACGAGATGAACAGGTCCTCCGGCCCGTGGTGGGCAAGCTCCGTGATCTCAAACAGATCCGTCGTCATCCGGCTCATGAGCTGGCCGGTGCGGTTGCGGTCAAAAAACTCGAAGCCCAGCTCCTGCATATGACTGAAGAGCGCCGCGCGGATATCGGCCTCCACGCGGATGCCGAACGTATGGCCCCAGTAGGTGATGACAAAGTAGAGCAGCGCGCGCAGCGCGTACGCCGCCACCACGACCAGCATCACCGTGAAAAACGCGCGGTAGGCGTTCTGCGGCAGCAGCGTCCGCATCGCGTAGCGCGAGACGATCGGGTAGGCCAGATCGATCAGCGCCACGACCAGCGCGCAGACCAGGTCGAGAAAAAACAGGCCCCGGTGCGGCCTGAAAAAGGAGAGAAAGATGGAAAGTCCGGACCGCGTCCGGTATTGCTCTGTCGTCATGATCGGTGCTCCGTTTCTGCATGATGTTCTTGTATTATATCGGAGCGCGCGGCAGAATGCAAGCTGTTGCGCGGCGTGTATTTTTCTGTTAGAATGGCAGAAAAGTGAGGGGACACGAATGATCGAAATTCTGCAGGAAACAAAAACCTCCGTTGTCTGCGTCAAGCCCGTGGGCATTGCGGCGCAGGGGACGGATCCGCAGGCGCTGCCGCAGCTGCTTGCCGCGCAGCTGGGCTGCGAGGTCTACCCCGTCCACCGGCTCGATCAGACGGTCGGCGGCGTGATGGTCTATGCAAAGACGGCAAAGGAGGCCGCGCGCCTCACCCAAAGCATGGGCGAGGGCGGCATGCAGAAGACCTATCTCGCCGTGCTGACCGGCTGCCCGGAGGAAACAAGCGGCACGCTGGAGGATCTTCTGTTCCACGACCGGGTGAAAAACAAGACCTATGTCGTGCGCCGGCCGCGCGGCGGCGTCAAAAAAGCGGTGCTCAGCTATGAGATCCTGGCGGAGGCGGAGGGACTGAGCCTCGCGCGGGTCCGCCTGCAGACCGGGCGCACCCACCAGATCCGCGTGCAGTTCGCCTCGCGCGGCTTCCCACTGCTCGGCGACGGCAAATACGGCAGCCGCGACAACCGCTGCACCTGCGCCCTCTGGTCCTTCCGTCTCACTCTCCCGACTGGCTCCCGCCCCCAGACCTTCGAAGCCCTCCCGCCCCACCAATACCCCTGGACCCAATTCTCTCTGCCAGAGATCCTGTAAAAGAAAAGGCTCCCTTGTGTAAAGGGAGCTGTCACCGAAGGTGCCTGAGGGATTGTTGTTGCAAATTTGTGACTGCCGGGTGCCTCCGGCGGCCATATCTTTTCTCTCGCAAGAGAAAAGATATGGAAGAAAAGAGTGCGTGGGGACGCGTTTGGTGCTTCCTGCCTCTGAATTCAGGCAAGTCCCAATGTTTTGGTCTGGCGTTCCACTCGGTAGTCACCTCACGTATGTCCTAGTACGCGCCGCCTGATACGTTGGAACATGATTTGGTGGCAGTTGCGTTTGAATATTTGCGGTAAATAGAAGATGCAGGCCAGATTTGTTGGCCTGCATCTTTTTGCATTGGATTTTCTTTTTTGTCCTTACAATCTGCCCCGCAAGAAGGTAAGAACCATCCGGTTCTCCACCGCACCTTCTATTGACAGCAACTGTTCTAAGGCAACTAGTTCCAAATTCGATACCCACCGTATCAGGCGGCGCGTAGTAAAAAACTCGTAAGGTGACTATCATGTGGAACGACGCCTGAACCATAGGTGCTTGCCTAAAATCAGACGCAGGAAGCACCAAACGTAACCCAGTGCCCCTTTTCTCCCCTATCTTTTCCGGCAAGACGGAAAAGATAGGGCCGTCGGAGACAACCGGCAGTCGCAAATCTGCGAAAACCTCTCAGGCGCTGCGCGCCAGCACCCCTCCCCCCCTTGTCCCTTCGGGACATTTCCCCCCTGGAAGGGGAGCCTTTACACAAGGGAGCCTTGGTGGGGCTCTGTGGGGAGGCGGGTGTAGCGGTTTCCCTGCAGGCGGGGCGCGAGGAGGGACTCCGGGTCCGCTTCCCGGCGGACGAGCGCCAGCTTCTTTTCCCGCGGCAGCTGCTTGATGAGCGCCTCGAGCCGCGCGGCGGCCGCGTGATCCTCCGCCTGCCAGAGGGCCGCGAGCGCCTCCGGCGGGTGGGCGCGGGTGTATTTGGCGCAGGCTGCGCCGCCGGACGCATGCTGCCGCAGGCGCTTTTCGATGTCCGCCGCGATGCCGGTATAAAAACTCCCGTCCCGGCAGCGGAGCATATAGATATAGTACATGCCTTACCGGTCCGCCAGCGCGTTGGCGATCGCGGCGAAGCCGGGGATATCCAGCGTCTCGCCGCGCACCGTGGGCGCAAAGCCGCACGCGGCGATCACGTCCGCGAGCGTCTGCTTGTCAAACTGCGAAAAGCCGGAGGCCAGCGCATTGAGCAGCGTCTTGCGCCGCTGGGCGAAGGCCGCGCGCACGACCTTGAAGAACATCCCCTCGTCGCGGATCTCACAGACCGGCTCTTTGCGCATCGTGAGCTTCAGAACCGCGCTCGTGACCTTCGGCTGCGGGATGAAGCAGCTGGCCGGAACGTCAAACAGCAGCTCCGGCTCGGCATAATACTGGCAGAAGACGCTGAACGCGCCGTATTCGCCCCGGCCGGGGGCCGAGCAGATGCGCTGTGCGACCTCCTTCTGTACCATGACGGTCACGGCCTCGAACGCCCGGCTCTCGAGCAGAGCGGCCAGGACCGGCGTCGTGATATAGTACGGCAGATTCGCGCAGGCCATCGGGCGCAGGCCCGCAAATTCCTCTTTGACCAGCGCCGGGATATTGGTCTTCAGGATGTCGCCGAAAATGATCTCCAGATTCTCATTTCCCGCCATCGTCTCAGCCAGCACGGGCTGGAGCGTCCGGTCGACCTCGACCGCGACGACCTTTTTCGCGTGCCGGCACAGCTGCTGCGTGAGCGGCCCGATGCCCGGCCCGACTTCGAGCACGCCGCAGGTCCCGTCGATCCCGGCCTCCAGCACGATATTCTGCGGTACCCAGCTCTGCGTCAGGAAATTCTGCCCCTTGGCCTTGGAAAAATGGAACCCATGCCGGGCCAGCAGCGCCTTGATTTCGGTGATATTACAAAGATCCATAAAAAATCCGCCTTTCCTACCGGTATCATACCAGACGAAAGGCGGATTTTCAATCAGGATCCTGCGTCCTTCTCCACGTACACGCTCACGCGCTTCACGCCCCACTCGATGCAGGTGTCGTAATCCGTGCCCATGTAGATGTCGATGACGTACGGGTGCTCGAGCATGTTGCCGCCGGTGTCCTCGGCGTAATAGTCGCCGACGAGCGTCCCGTCCTCCAGATACAGCCACACATGTGTGCCGTAGGGGATGACGCCGGGGTTGACGGCCAGCGTCCGGCCGACGGTCGTGTAGGTGCCGGTCGCCGTTGTGCCGGTCTGGCAATAGGCCGTGGCGAGGAAGGTGTCGAGCAGCTCCAGATCGTCCGGGACGGCATTGGGATCCCCGGCCGCATCATCCTCCGGGGCCACGGCTTCTTCCGGCGCAGGCGCTTCTTCCGGCGCTTCCTCCGCGGCGGGATCGTCGGCCGGGGCTACGGCTTCTTTTTCGTCCGTCTGCGGCAGGGGGACGAGGGTGTAGCCGATCGTCCGGACCGGCGCGGCGGCCGATGCCGCGGTCTGCACGGCCGGGGTGTCCGCGGCCTGCGGCTTCGGCGCGGCCTGGATGGCGAGCCATCCGC
>ENA-UOOC01003497-UOOC01003497.1-human-gut-metagenome-genome-assembly--contig:-C48old-NODE-3497-length-10754-cov-3.631928_pt1 | contig 10754 bp, 7 predicted proteins | sample MGYA00242469_ERZ724016 | MGnify/ENA metagenome assembly ERZ724016 | reverse complement strand
CATAGAAACGTGGATGCCGTTTCCGTCGATGCCGACGTACAGAACATTGATAATATTTTTAACGATCTCACCGAATGCCAGCGTTACAATCGCCAGATAGTCTCCTTTCAGACGCAGAACCGGAATACCGATGAGGATACCAAATACCGCCGCTACCGCCGCACCGACAAAGAGCGCCAGAATGAAGCGTACCTGGTTGCTTGCGATCACATTTTTCATGGCATGATTAAAAAATGCACCTGAAAACGCACCCGCACACATGAATCCGGCATGACCCAGACTCAGCTCGCCGAGGATACCAACCGTGAGGTTTAAGGAAACCGCCAAAATCGTATAGGTACAAAGTGGAACCAGAATACCCTTTAAAAGACTGTTTACATGGCCGCCTGCCATCATAATCTGAATCAGAATGTAACAGCCGATTACAATCGCATATGTGATCGCATTCTGAATCCGAATTTTATTTTTATATGCGTTCATTTTAAACACCTGCACTTTCTCTTGCTTATTGCAGTTCATGCACCATCTTGTTTTCACACGGCACTTTCCGTTTCAAAAGTCCCCGGCATGAACCATCGTATAATTTTCTCTATTATACTTTCTCCGTCATCTTCTTGCCGAGAATACCGGTCGGGCGGACCAGAAGCACGATAATCAGGACAGAGAATACGATCGCGTCAGAAAGCTGGGAGGAAATATACGCCTTGGCAAGGTTTTCAATGATACCAAGCAGGATACCGCCGATAAATGCGCCCGGGATCGAACCGATACCGCCAAATACCGCTGCCACGAATGCCTTGATACCCGGCATGGAACCGGTGTACGGAGACAGGGACGGGTACGCCGAGCAGAGCAGCACGCCTGCTACTGCCGCCAGGGCGGAACCAATCGCAAAGGTTACGGAGATCGTGCGGTTTACATTGATACCCATCAAGGTTGCCGCACCGCGATCCTCAGAAACCGCCAGCATCGCCTGCCCCATTTTCGTCTTGTTGATAAATGTCATCAGGGCAGCCATAATCACGATACAGCTTAAAATCGTCACGATCGTGACACTGGAGATCGAAAGCTTGCCGCCAGCCAGCTTTAATGCCGGTACAGTAATAACTGATGTAAACTGTCTCGCATTGGAACCAAAAATCAGAAGCGCCACGTTCTGGAGCAGATAACTAACACCGATCGCGGTGATCAGAACTGCCAGCGGGGACGCGTCACGCAACGGTCTGTATGCAACTCGCTCGATCGTAACGCCCAGCACTGTACACACAACCACCGAAGCCAGAATACCCACAACCGGAGAACCGCCCATCGTTGTGACAATCGTAAACACTGTGAAACCGCCTACCATGATGATATCGCCGTGTGCGAAGTTCAGCATACGCGCGATGACATAAACCATGGTGTAGCCCTGTGCAATGATCGCATAGACACTTCCCAGACTGATGCCATTGATTAAATAAGAAAGAAAACTCATATGTATACACCTACCTCTTTGTTTCTACGTTTTCGCATTTCCCTGTACACGCATTTCGCTGCACATGTTTACCTGTGACCGAATTTAGCAGAACAAACATGACCGTCTCGCAGTCCGCAGAAAGCAAACACCCAGTCGTCGTCGCAGGCAAGCATGTGCAGTGAACCGTTTTAAAAAGAAAGCTGTTACTAAATGCCCGGCAGCCATCTGTGCCGCCGGACATCCAGTAACAGTCCCATCAGAGCTACATACATATAGCCGCAACGGTTCTGCAGTTTTTAAATTTTTAATTACTGCATCATCTCATATTTGCCGTCTTTGATCTCTACAGCTTTCGGCGCTTTCTGCGGCTCGCCTTCTGCCGTCCAGTGCATCTCTGTACCGGTCAGACCATCGATCTGGATCTCAGTCATAGCTGTTTTCAGTGCATCGCAGATATCGGAAGTGCTCATATCCGGTGTGATCTCTGCCTTCTCTGCAGCTGCCTTAATTGCATATACGCCGTCGTAAGCATCTGCTGCGAACTGAAGCGGGTCGATGCCGTAAGCATCACGGTAAGCAGTTACGAAGTCCTGGCTGGACTCCTCGTCTACGGAGAACGGAGTCAGAAGCATCAGACCTTCTGCTAAGGACTTATCAAAGCCATCAACGCTCAGGATACCGTCCATACCATCACAGCCGAAGAACTGCGGATGGAAATCTTTATCGTTTGCCTGTTTCAGGATAACTGATGCCTCCTGATAGTAGATCGGCAGGAATACCAGTTCAGCGGCTGACTATTTTGCTTTATCAAGCTGTACGGAGAAATCGGTATTGTTATCAGATGTAAATGCCTCGCTGGCTACTACCTCCAGACCCTGATTCGGGGTCTCTGCTACGAAGGACTCGCGGATACCATCGGAGTACTCGCTGGAGCTGTCGTAGATGATAGCGATCTTGGTTGCCAGTTTGTGCTCGCCGATGTACTGAGCGGATGCACGTCCCTGATCCGGATCCGAATAGCATACGCGGAATGCGTTGTCGCCGGAAATACTCTCAACAGCAGATCCGGACGGAGTCAGCTGGAACAGGTTATCTGCTGCTGTCTCTGCTACAACTGCGATACACGGCTTGGAAGTAACGGTACCAAGAAGCATCTGCATGTTCCAGTCTTTTAAGGTATTGTATGCGTTGACCGCCTTCTCCGGATCATTCTCATCATCCTGGAAGTTGAACGCTACCTGGTAACCATTGATACCGCCAGCCTCGTTGATCTCATTGATTGCCAGCTCAGTACCATTCTTTACAGCCGCGCCGTAAGCGCCAGCCGCGCCGGTGATCGGTCCGATACCGCCAATTTTAAATACTTCGCCGTCAGCTCCCTCTGCGCCCTGTGCGTCTTCTGCTGCTGATTCAGAAGTGCTCGCATTTCCAGAGCCACCGCAAGCGGTCATAGACATCGCCATCATGGCCGCAAGTCCAAGACTAACTACTCTTTTTTTCATAATATTCTCCTCCAATTCTATGCTGCAATGGAATACAGCAACTATTTGAATGAGGCAATTATAAATTTTACCCCTCTAATTGTCAATACAAAAACCACCTAAAAAAGAGGGAATTTAGCGGATTTTCAACTTTTTGCGCTAAATTCTCTCTTTTCCAGATCTTGTAGTTATATTAGATATTCTTACGGGTTATAGTAAACACTTTTCACAAGTTTTGTCCGTCTGACACAGACACCTGCATTTTCCAGAAAAACATAGTAGATCTCATTGCTATTTTTTCCGAATTTTATCACTCAAATTCAGAAAAACGGCTGCCGCCTGAATTATCCTTCCCACGGAAGATCACTCGATTCGATCCGCGGATCGCGCATCATCAGATCCGCCAGCGCCTCTTTCGGAGATTTTCCGTCAAACAGCACCTGATTGACCTGGGAAACGATCGGCATATCGCAGCCGTATTTCTGTGCCAGCAGAAGACCGGCTTTCGCAGAATAAACGCCCTCGACAACCATCTGCACTTCCTTCATCGCCTCATCCATCGTGTATCCCTTTCCAATCAGGATACCCGCCCGGCGGTTGCGGCTGTGCATGCTCGCACAGGTTACGATCAAATCACCGATACCGGATAATCCGTAGAAGGTCTGCTGTTTTCCGCCCATTGCAATACCCAGACGGGCAATCTCCGCAATTCCGCGGGTGATCAGCGCCGCCTTCGTGTTATCGCCGCATCCCAGCCCATCCGCTGTACCGGCTGCCAGCGCAATGACATTTTTAAGAGCCGCACCAATCTCGACGCCCAGCATGTCCGGGCTGGTGTAAATGCGGAACACCGGACTCATGAACACACTCTGCATGAACTCGGCAGTCTTTTTGCGGTGCGCCGCTGCCACACAGGTAGTCGGAAGTCCCCGGCTCACCTCCTCGGCATGGCTCGGTCCGGAAAGGACGGCTACCTCCGCCAGCGGAAGTTCCTCCTCGATGACCTGTGACATCGTCATAAGACTCTGCTCCTCGATTCCCTTCGCCACATCCACGACAATCTGACCGTAACGCAGGTATTCCTTCATCTTCGCCGCCGTACTGCGGACATAGACGGACGGAACCGCCATAATCAGCATATCCTTCTCCGCCATCGCGGTGCGCAGATCAGCTGTCATCTGGATCTGATCCGGAAGTACAACCTCCGGCAGATTTTTGTGCCGTCTGGTGCGGCTCATTTCCTGGATCTCTGTATCAAATGCGGACCAGATTGTCACATCCTGCCCATTATTGTTCAGAAGCACCGCCAGGGCTGTGCCCCAGGTTCCGGCTCCGATAATTCCTACTGCTGCCATCCTGATACCTCCCGACCTGCTTTTCTCTCTTCTTCTCTCTACAGGTCAATGTTATTTGGAAATTTTTATACATTCCCATTACTTATGACGTTACTGTTCATGCATACGTGCCCAGTAACGGAATTTGCCGTGGCTTCGCATTTAAATACGGCAAATTCCTGCTGCCACCACGTTTTCTTACGGCACTTTCGGTTCCAAAAGTGCCCACCTGTGAACAATTACCTTATGGCAACTATGTAAAGTGTTGTTAAACTTCTTTCATGATTTCTTCGCGCCCAGTTTGTTTTCTGTGCCGGACAACAGACGCCCAATATTGCTCCGATGGCGCCAGATCGCCATGCACATCAGAATCGCGCCCAGTGCATAGAACTGGATGCGGTTCGGCGTGCTTACCCGGTAGGAACCCATACTCTCAAAGATCACAAGCTCTGCAAAAAAGGTGATCGACACAAGAATCGAACCAAGCGATACATAGCGGGTCAGGAACACCGTCACGGAGAAAATCACGAAACAGGTCAGCGTAATCCGCAGATCCATCGCTGTCATGATACCCGCCATGCAGGCAATTCCCTTGCCGCCCTTGAATTTCAGGTAAAACGGGAAATTGTGACCGAGTGTGACTCCCAGACCCGCATACAATGCAAGAAGATCCACGTCCGCATTTCCCTTAAACAGCAGACGGCAGACTGCCATTGCAAACACCGCCTTGAAAAAGTCCCCTAAAAATACGATCGCGCCCGCTTTCTTTCCCATCACACGCAGGACGTTCGTAGAACCGGCATTTCCGCTGCCATACTGGCGGATATCCATATGATTCGCCTTTCCATACAGATAGCCGGACTGGATCAGACCAAAGATATAGCCAATCACAATACAGATGAGACGTTCCATTATTGATCCTTCCCCTTTCTCTCGCGGATCAGGAATTTTAAGGAAGTTCCCTTGAATCCGAATGCGTCACGGATCTTGTTCTCGAGATACCGTGTATATGAGAAATGCATCAGTTCCTTATCATTGACAAACACAACGAATGTCGGCGGTTTGACCGCTACCTGTGTCATATAGTAGAGCTTTAAACGCTTGCCCTTGTCAGACGGCGGCTGCTGCAGTGCCACTGCCTCTGCCAGGATCTCATTGAGAACGCCGGTTGCAATACGCAGTGTCTGATTTTCGCGCACCATGTCGATCATCTCAAACAGCTTATTCATACGCTGTCCGGTCAGTGCGGATACGAACACGAACTCCGCATACGGAATAAAGGACAGAACGGTCTTAATCTTATTGGTGTACTCATAAATAGTCTTATCGGTCTTATCGATCGCATCCCATTTATTTACCACGATGATAATACCTTTTCCACGCTCATGTGCGATACCGGCAATCTTTGCATCCTGCTCGGTTACTCCCTCTTTCGCGTCGATAACCATCAGAACCACATCAGCTCTCTCAACCGCCGTTACGGTACGGATGATGCTGTAGCGCTCCAGCTCCTCCTTGATCTTGCTCTTGCGGCGCAGACCTGCCGTATCGATAAAGACATACTCGGTACCGTTGCGGACGATCTCTGTATCGACCGCATCGCGGGTCGTACCGGCGATATCCGACACGATCACGCGGTTCTCGCCCAGAAGCTTATTTATAATAGAAGATTTACCTACGTTTGGTTTTCCGACAATCGCCACTCTCGGACGGTCATCCTCTTCCTCGTCGCCGCTTCCCTCCGGGAAATGTGCCACGACTTCATCCAGCAGATCGCCCAGTCCCAGACGGGAGGCTGCCGAGATCGCTACCGGATCTCCGATACCGAGGTTGTAGAACTCATAGACGTCATTGCCAAATTTCGCCGGATTGTCTACTTTATTGACCGCCAGAACAACCGGTTTTCTCGATTTACGCAGCATATCCGCCACCTTGGAATCCGAATCGGTCATGCCCTGACGCACATCTACGATAAACAGGATCACATCCGCCGTCGCGATCGCGATCTCCGCCTGCTCACGCATCTGGGACAGGATAATATCCTTCGTATCCGGCTCGATACCGCCAGTATCGATCAGGGTAAAAGAATGGTCTAACCAGGTACAGTCCGCGTAAATACGGTCACGCGTTACACCTGGAGTATCTTTTACAATCGAAATCATATCGCCCGCAAGGACGTTGAAAAGGGTGGATTTTCCCACGTTTGGACGTCCAACGACCGCCACCACCGGTTTCTTTTTCATATTTATGCCTCCATTTATTTTCATGCTCCGCAGCTGGTTTGTAAATCCACAGCTGCTATTTTTATTGTCCAGTTACTTGTTTCATTCATTGTGATGCATTTCACATCCAGACGCTTTCTTTCTGTGTGTCCGAAAGCACGTTTTCCTCTGTATTTCCAGCCATCACGTTTCTTTCTCATCCTCCAGATCTGAGTCTTCCTCTTCAAAACAAACGACTTCGTCCGGGGCATTCTAATCCAGGTCTTCCGACTCATATGCGTACACCTGTACGCCATCCAGATCTTCTTCCTGCCAGTTATCATCCATCTGAGCGGCAAATTCCTCCGGATCCGGCTCATACTCGCCATGCCTGGAGCTTTCCTCCTTCACAGGAGCCAGAATTGCTTCCACAAAATCACGTCCGCTTGATTTTACAATATCCACCGGAACTTGTAAAGCATTTTGTACATCCGTGCGGGTCAGATCATCCAGAAATGTCTCCTCGCCGCTTCGGAACATGGCGCTTGGAAGCAGCAGGCGGCTGCCAAGCGGCTGTTCCTTTAACTGTGCAATCAGATCCTTTGCCGTGATCAGCCCCGCCACCGTGATCCGCTCACCAAAGAAGTCATTGCGGATCGCATATACATGTACCTTTTTCCCCGGGAACTGACGGCACACGCGCTCTACATACTGCTCAATATACGGGGCAGCCAGCCGTCCCGTTGCAATCGAAATCTCCTCCGGACACACCTCGCCAGCCTCTCCCGGATGCAGCTGCTCCAGCGCCTCAGCTATCTCCTCCTCCATCAGGCGAATCATGCCGACCCCATTTTCCAGCTGGATATAGCCATCATAGCGATCCGCTTCCGGAAGTGGGCGCCCGGCGCCCATGTAAAACTCATCGCTGGCGTGAATGAAGTGAATACCGTGTTCCGCATAGATCTTCTTCTGCCATTTCTCTATCAAATCAATGGTATCGCCCAACTGCTCCGGTGTAAACGGCTCAAGCGGATACAGACCATCGCGGTACTTCGAGAGACCGACCGGCACGACCGAAACACTCTGCATCGCCGGAATGTATTTCGTCAGATCACGGATCGAACGGTCTAACTCCGCCCCGTCATTGACGCCCCGGCATAAAACGATCTGACCATTCATCGGGATATCCGCCTCATACAGGCGGTCGATTTTCTGGAGTGCCTCACCGGCAAAGCGGTTATGAAGCATCTTGCAGCGCAGCTCCGGATTTGTCGTCTGCACTGAAATATTGATCGGCGCCAGCTTAAACCGGATAATCCGCTCAATATCCTTATCTTTCATATTCGTCAGCGTGATATAGTTGCCCTGCAGGAACGAAAGTCTGGAATCATCGTCCTTAAAATACAGTGTCTCACGCATGCCCGGCGGCATCTGGTCGATGAAACAGAAGATGCACTTATTCCTGCAGGAACGATAATCGCTCATCAGACCATTTTCAAAGGTAATCCCCAGATCCTGATACTCATTTACGATATCCAGTTCCCACTCCTCGCCGTTCTTCTTGCGGACCAGCAGCGTAATCTCCTCACTGTTTATCTTATATTCATAATCAAAAATATCCTCTATCTCATCTCCATCGATCGTCAGAAGGACGTCCCCCGGCTCCAGCTCCATTTCCTCCGCAATCGAGCCCGGATCGACCGATTTTATCAGATGACCTTTTTTCATTTATAAAATCCTCATTTCAAATATTTTTAAACCCTAAGAATCCAGTATTATATTAACAGTAATCAGCTTTTTTGTAAAGTTGTGCTTCTGATTCGCAGATGCGGATTTTTTTTGTAATTTTCTCATTTGCTATTGACGTTTCTTATCGTAAAATGGTATAAAATAGTTGTATTATGTCCTGCAAATGGCAGACAAACTTGTACGCTCTGCCCGCATGCATCGAAGGACCTACACTGTTTGGAGGTATAATCATGTCGAATGACTACGTGTTTAATGACACGCTTCCGGTTGCGCCGCTTAAAATTGCCGCACTGGAGAGCTGCCGGGATCTGGCTGAGAAAGTCAACTCCCACATTATCAATTTCCGCCGCAACGATATTGAAGTCCTGAAAAAGCGTCAGGAAAATTTACAGTACCGCGGCTATGATGCTGATTCCTACATGCTTGACTGCGCGTGCCCGCGTTTCGGAAGCGGTGAAGCAAAAGGCATCGTCAATGAGTCTGTCCGTGGTACCGATATTTACGCCATGGTCGATGTAACCAACTACAGCCTGACCTACAAAATGAGCGGATTTACCAATCATATGTCCCCGGACGACCATTATCAGGATTTAAAACGTATCATCGGCGCATCCATTGCTACCGCACATCGTGTCAATGTTATCATGCCGTTCTTATATGAGGGACGCCAGCACAAGCGCAGCGGTCGTGAATCCCTTGACTGCGCGATGATGCTCGAAGAACTGATTCAGATGGGCGTAAGCAACATCATTACCTTCGATGCACATGACCCGCGTGTACAAAACTCTATTCCGTTAAGCGGTTTTGATAATTTCATGCCGACCTACCAGTTTATCAAGGCATTACTGAACCATGACAAAACCTTAAAGATCGACAAGGACAACCTGATGGTTATCAGCCCGGACGAGGGCGCTATGTCCCGCGCCGTATATCTGGCAAACAACCTGGGTGTTGACATGGGTATGTTCTACAAACGCCGCGATTACTCCCGTGTTGTCAATGGACGTAACCCGATCGTTGCCCATGAGTTCTTAGGTTCTTCCGGTGAAGGAAAGACCGTTATCATCATTGATGATATGATCTCCTCCGGCGAGAGCATGCTGGACACCTGCCGCGCCCTCAAAGAGCGCAAGGCAAAACGCGTCGTTGTATGCGCTACCTTCGGTCTGTTCACCAACGGACTTGAGAAATTCGACGAATTTTTCGCAAAAGGTTACCTCGACTGCGTCGTAACCACCAACTTAAACTACCACACGCCGGAACTTCTTAAACGTGACTGGTATGTAGAAGCTGATATGAGCAAGTTTATCGCTGCAATCATCAACTCCCTGAACCATAACGTATCTCTGGAGAACGCACTGACACCGACTGCGAAGATCCAGAAGCTGATTAAGCGGTATAACGAGGGACAGATGTAAGAGCTGTGGGATTTGATCCTGCTGAATCAGATTCATAGATATCTGGTTGAAAAGTTAAATTGTTTCGCCTAAAAAATCAAATTAAAATTTTATCCCACACGGAGACAAAATAGAAATTTTTGTCCCCATGTGGGATTTTACTTTCACTGAACTTATATAAATCCTCTTTCCATCTTCATCTTAATGCATTTATTCATCAACCGTATCTTCTAATTTGCTAAACATAGGCGAATCTGTTTCTGTCAATTCTTCCACTCCACGCAAAGTACGATTGATTGCTTTAGTGCGTCTGCCAACAATTTCAGTAAGTGTTTTATCAGCCGTCTGAAGCTGTTTTTGAGCTTTATCAAGCATATCGCCAAATTTTTGAAATTCAGATTTTACAGCGCGAAGAGTATCCCATACTTCCTGTGAACGTTGCTCAATCGCAAGTGTCTTAAAGCCCATTTGCAAAGACGCAAGAAATGCAGAAAGCGTTGTTGCACCTACTGGTGTGATTTTATATTTATCACGCAATTCTTCAAATAATGCTACATTCTGGACTACTTCTGCATATAACCCTTCTGTCGGCAAAAACATAAGTGCAAAATCTGTAGTTTTTGGTGGTACAATATATTTATCATGAATATCTTTAGCAAAAATTCGAATCTTGGCTGTAAGCGAACGTCTTGCTTCATCTATCGAAGTTTTATCCTCTGCATCAAGTAGCCTATTATAATCTTCAATAGGAAATTTACTATCGATTGGTAAGAATAGTGGGCTATCTCCATTTCCAGGAAGTTTTATAGCAAACTCTACTCTTTTTCCGCTTGCAATTTCCACATTTGTTTCATATTGATTTGGCGCTAAAATATCAGAAAGCAATTTTTCCAAGCGAATTTCTCCATATGTACCACGTTCCTTCACATTTATAAGCGCATTTTTCAACGACTTAGCATCCGCAGCAAGAGCCCTCATCTCCCCCAATCCTTGACCTACGCTTTCAAGTTGTTTGCTTACTAACTCAAAGGACTGAGAAAGGCGAGTTTCAAGTGTTTTCTGTAACTTTTCATCTACCACACCTTGCATTTGCTCCAATCTTTTTTCATTGCTCTCCTGCAATTCCTTTACTTTAT
>ENA-UOOC01003482-UOOC01003482.1-human-gut-metagenome-genome-assembly--contig:-C48old-NODE-3482-length-10782-cov-4.159411_pt1 | contig 10782 bp, 7 predicted proteins | sample MGYA00242469_ERZ724016 | MGnify/ENA metagenome assembly ERZ724016 | reverse complement strand
ACGGAAGTCCCGGAATCACTTTTTTTCCCGCTTATTTACGCAAGAACCTTCACCGGCGTTTTTGCCCTAAGTGGATTAACGCATGTTAGCCGCCAGCTTTTTACAGCCAACCTTCAGGCCGAGGATTTCTCCGAAGCCTTCATGGGTTGCAAGTCGCTTCATTCGATTCCGGCGGGATTATTCAGCACCAACACGCATGCTCGCATCTTTGACCGAACTTTTGCTGAAAGTGCGTTGGGCGAAGTGCCGGCGGCACTTTTTTCGAACGTTGCCAAACGCGGCTCCTTCGTCGAAACGTTTGCCCGCACACAGGTAAAGCACGTTCCCGAAGGTCTGATGACAGACACGGAACCTGTCAACATTGACGGCATGTTCGAGCCGGCTGAGCGTTTGCCTCATGATCCCATGAACATCAAGGCCGCCCCCGTTTTTTCACAGGATTTCTTTGACGCCACGCGTCTGGCAACGGGGGTGCCAACCAAGCGCGCACGCTTCTAAGATTCAGTCGTCCTGCCAAACGCCCGAGAGCTGAAACCTTCTCGGGCTTTTTTGTGTCCATATACAGCTAACAGTCCCACAATAAGCGACTAAAGCGCCGCACTATAGAAATGCCTCTCAGTACGGAAACCTGCCGGCGTGGCGTACAATCGACTTTACTGTTGCTATTTGGTGCCCTTCGGGGCTTTTTTGAACATGAATATCTTTGTCGTTCTTGCCCTTGCGATGCTCCTTATCATCGTGGCGCTTCGCAAGAAAGTTCCAATCGGTCCGGCCATTCTGGCAGGCGGTCTGCTCATCTGGGTCGCCGTCAAGCCGGAAATCCCTCTGCTCGGTGAAGCCGCCAAGCAAATGTTCACCATGCAGCGCACATACGACCTGCTCTTTGCTCTCTATTTCGTGGTGTGCCTTGAAATCGAACTTCGCAAGAGTGGCTGCCTCAAGGGCATGGTGCAGTACCTCAACCACCTGATTCACTCCACCAAGGTGACGATGGCGGTGATGCCGGCCTTCCTAGGATTATTGCCCTCCGTGGGCGGCGCTCGCTTCTCAGCCCCGATTGTCGACAACGCTTCCAAGGGGATGACGATCACGGCAGAACAGAAAGCAACGATTAACTTCTGGTTCCGTCACATCTTTGAATTCTCCAGCCCCATCATTCCTGGGATGATTCTCGCCTGCTCGATTGTGGGCGTCGGCGTGGGCGACGTGATTATTCACCTTGTTTGGGTGACAGCCCTGATGTTTGCCATCGGCTGGATGATGTTCGTGCGTCCGATGAAGTTCGAAGACCTGCGCGCCCAAAACATGGGGGAAGACCCGGATTTTGACCTGCAACGCAATCGCTTGGACTTTTGGCTCTCGATTCTGCCTGTGGCCGCCGTCTTCCTTTTGATGGTCTTTGGCGGTGTCGGTGCAGCCGTTTCCATGGGGGTTGTAGCGGCGGCCATGGTCTTTGTGCTGATGGGCACAAACCGTGCGGTTCCGATCAGAGACATTTTTATCGGCGCCATTGAATGGAAACTTCTGCGCGACGTCACCTGCATCCTCTTTTTCATCCAACTTCTGGACGTTACGGGCGTTCTTGGGCAAGTTGTCGAAAGCTTCAAGGCCGCTCCTCTGCCCACTCCCGTCATCATCGCAGGCCTGAGCTTCCTGATCGGCGTTCTGACCGGCATGTCTCAGGGCCATGTGGCCATCGTCATGCCGATCGTGGCACTCCTGGCTCCTGCGGGTTCTCTGGATCTCGTGGGCGTCGCTCTCGTTTTCGGTGTCGGCGGTCAGATGATCACGCCCACACACGTGTGTCTCATTGTGTCGCTTGACTACTTCAAAGCGGACTTCTTCAAGACCCTCATTCCAGTGATCGTGGCCGAAGCCGCTCTTCTGGGCGTCTTCTCGATCTACAGCTACCTCACCTGGGCCTGCTAATTTTTTTGAGCCTTTCTGTGTGTTGAACGCCTCAGATTGCGATGCGATTTGGGGCGTTTTCTTTCGTCCGTCTCAGGTGAACTGGTTACAAAAACGGACGGCAGCCATTGGAGGGACCGTCGTCCGTTCAGGTCACTTCTACGGAAATCAAAACGCCGTTATTTCGTTTCGATGTCTTTCACTTCAAAGTCGAGATCCGTGATCGTGGCCTTGAGTACGTCGTCGGTAACGGTTTCTTCGCATTCGATCACGGCGCACTTCTTTTCAAGACTCACGTCGACACTCGTCACGCCGGCAAGCTTTGTGAGCGCCTTGGTTACGGCGCCTGAACAGTGCGGGCAGTGCATGCCTTCGATCAAGATCACTTTATGCATGGTTTTACTCCTTTGCTCTAAAGGCAATTGGTAAGCTGCGTAGGCCGCAGCAACGGTTGAGAAAGATGATAAAGAATTCTTGTTCGTCGGCTTAAAGCGCCTCAAACGCAACGCGTTGGTGACCACACACACAGAGCTCATGCTCATGGCCGCGGCACCGATCATAGGGTTGAGCGACCAACCGAGCGTCGTAAAGAAGACGCCGGCAGCCACGGGAATGCCAATAGCGTTGTAGAAGAACGCCCAGAAAAGGTTCTGCTTGATATTGCGAAGCACCGCGCCCGACAGTTCATAAGCCGACACCGCGTCGGTCAGTTTGCTGTTGACGAGCACCACGTCGGCACATTCGATCGCCACATCAGTCCCCGCACCGATCGCCATACCCACGTCAGCCGTCGCAAGCGCGGGTGCATCGTTGATGCCGTCACCGATCATCAGCACGCGGACTCCTTGCTGCTGCGTTTGTTTGACAACAGCGGCCTTGTCGGCGGGGAGCACTTCGCTCACCACGTCATCGATTCCGACGGCTCGTGCAATGGCTTTGGCCGTACGTTCGTTATCTCCCGTAAGCATCATCACACGGAGCCCCGCCGCCGTAAAGGCGCGGATAGCCTCAGCGCTGTCGCTTTTGATCGTATCGGCGCAGGCTACGATCCCTACCGGCACGTTGTCTTCGCAGACGACGAGAGCCGTCTTGCCCGCTTCGGACAAAGTTTCGAGCTCCGAGAGAATCGAGGCATCGTCTTTAACCAGAGTACGGTTACCAATGGCATAAGTCTTGCCGTTGATCATTGCGAAAACGCTTCCCGGCTGCTGACTGAAGTCCTTGGCTTCAAAAAGGCCCGTTTCGTTTTCACGTGCGCATCGAACGATCGCCTGAGCCAGGGGATGCTCGCTTTTGACTTCAACGGAAGCAGCCAGTTTCAAAAGATCCCGCTCGCGCAGATGAGAGGCAAAGACACGAATGTCGGTGACAACGGGCCTACCTTCGGTGACGGTTCCGGTCTTATCCAGAATCACGGCATTGATGCCGCTGCACTTTTCAAGCGCTTCGGCCGACTTAAAAAGAATACCAAGACGAGCCGCACGGCCTGTTCCCACCATCACAGCAGTGGGCGTCGCAAGACCCAACGCACACGGGCAGGAAATCACCAGAACGCTCACAGCAAGTGTCAGTGCAAACTCAACGCTTGCCCCGAGTGCAATCCACACGAAGGCCGTCACCAAAGCGATCGCAAGCACGACAGGGACAAAGATACCGCTGATTTTGTCGGCCAGACGGGCCACCGGCGCTTTGGACGATGTGGCTTCGTCGACTAAAGCAATCACTTGCGCAAGCGTCGTATCTGACCCCACGCGCGTTGCTTTGGCTCGGATATGACCGGAATACATCAACGTTGCTGCGGAGATCTTGCTGCCGATTTCTTTTTCCACCGGCAGACTTTCGCCTGTAAGTGCCGATTCGTCGACCTGTGCGTGGCCATCGACGACCACTGCGTCAACTGCGATGCGCTCACCGGTTTTGATCACAAGCACATCGCCTACAACAACGTCATCAGCCGCAATCTCCGTTTCTTCGCCGTTGCGAATCACACGCGCGGTATCAGGAACAAGGCTCACGAGCTGCGAGACGGCGTCCGTGGTTCTCGCTTTGGCTCGGGCTTCAAAATACTTGCCCAAACCGATAAGCGTCAGAATCATCGCGGCAGAATCGAAGTAGAGATTGTGAGCGTGGTGGCTCACAGTGCTCCAATCACCGGCGCCCGTCGCATATAACATCACGTAAAGCGACACGATGCCCGAGAACATTGAGGCAGTCGCACCCAGCGCGACCAATGAATCCATGTTGGGCGCGAGCCCCGCAAGCGCCTTGAAGCCACGCGTGAAAAAGTTTTTGTTGAGCACCAGCACCGGCAACGTCAGCAAGAGCTGGGTGAAGGCAAAAGCCGGCGCTTTTTTCGCTCCCTCAAAATAGGAGAACGGGATGCCAGCCAGCGGCAGCGGCGTGATCACCATTAAAAGCGCGCAGAAAAAGAGGCTCCAATAGAGGCGCTTGCGCGTGGCCGTCAATTCCTGCTGCAGAACCTCTGCTTGGCTGTTTTTCTTTTGAGTCTTGACCTTGCCCGAGGGGTTCGAGTCGTTATCCCGGAGGCTGGCGCCGTAACCGGCCGCTGTCACTGCCTTGACTACGTCATCCTGCGAGAGTTTGGCGTCATCGAGTTCCAGCGTCATGTCGTTTTTGAGAAGGTTGACCGTGACGTTGCAACAGCCGTCGAGCGCCTTAACGGCTTTTTCCACGCGCGCCGAGCAAGCCGCGCAGCTCATTCCCGTGACATCAAAGTGGAGTTTCTGCATCTTGTGGGCAATTGAATTCTGTTAGGCGAAGAAGGCCTCGCCTTCCCATGGTGAGAATGATTCTAATCGAATACTTTCTTTTGGGAAGAAGGTACCTTTAAGGTATATACTTTCTAAAAAGTAACTATGATAGAAATTCCGTATGCCCTCCTTCAAAGACAACCCCGTTTCCGAACCCGCGCACTGCCCGGTGCGCACCACACTCGCGCTCATCGGCGGCAAGCACAAGGCCTTCATTCTTTGGAATCTCTTTGACGGCACGAAACGTTTCTCTCAGTTGCAGAAAGCCGTGCCGCAAGCCAATGCCAAGATGCTCTCGCAACAACTTAAGGAACTTGAGCACGATGGTCTGATTTCCCGCAAGGCATACGCGGTGGTGCCGCCCAAGGTGGAATATTCGCTCACGGATCTCGGCAGAAGTCTTCGACCGGTCCTGAGTTGCATCTATGAATGGGGTATCAGTTACCTTCAGTCGCGCGGCATCTCCCCAGACTGCTCCATGCAACCGCTCGACAGAAAAGAAAAAGTCGAATCCAGTGACTCCTGCTGTTGTAACGAGCGTTGACTAGAGCTTGATAACAGTTCACTTACAGGCTGTTATCTATCCCAAAACAGCATAAAAAACCTCCCGTTTTTTCGATCACCTGAAGGAGATTCGGAAACGGGAGGTTCGCTTTTTGCCCTATGAGATAAGGAATTCAGAGAATTCCCTCTCAATTTTTTAAGGATCTGTATTTAACCTGTTAGAAAGCCGGCACCACAGAGCCCTTGTACTTCTCAAGAATGAAGTCGCGAACGGCAGGAGACGTAATGGCGGACTTCAGCTTCTGCAAAACTTCACGGTTGTCATCGGCGCGAACTGCAACAATGTTGGCGTACGGCGAATCCTTGGCTTCAGTAAAAAGCGAATCCTTGGTGGGATTGAGACCCACGCTCAGAGCAAAGTTGGAATTGATAACAGCGTAATCCACGTCATCGAGCGTGCGCGGCAACACGGCGGCTTCCATTTAAAGAATATTCACGTTCTTGGCATTGTTGACAATGTCAGCGGGAGTACCATTGACACCCACGCCGTCCTTCAGACCAAAGATGCCAGCGTCAGCCAGAACACGCAACGCTCGACCGCCGTTGGTCGGGTCGTTCGGAATGGCGATTTTGGCGCCATCGGGAACACTCTTGACGTCCTTAAACTTCTTGGAGTACACGCCCATCGGCTCGATGTGTACGGCAACGAGCGAAGAAAGCTTCAGGCCGCGTTCTTTGGCAAAGCTGTCCAGATAGGGCTTATGCTGGAAGAAGTTTGCGTCAATTTCCTTGTCAGCCAGAGCCATATTGGGCTTGACGTAGTCGGAGAATTCCAACACCTTGAGCGTCACGCCCTGCTTCTTCATTTCCGGAGCGATGAAGTTAAGGATGTCAGCATGCGGAACCGGAGTGGCCCCCACAGTGATCGTTGTGTCAGCCGAAGCCGTCTTTGCGGGTTCCTTCGCCTTATCGTCACCGCAACCGGTCAGTGCAATGGCTGCCGCCGCGCAAACGGCAACGCTCGTGAAAAACTTCTTCATTGGTCTATTCTCCCAAGTGTGCAGACAAAGACACCCCAGAGTCGTCAGGCTCTTCGTCTTGTCAATGATTCTTCGATTGTACACGGACGCCTCGCCCTACACGGCAAAGCGTCCGTTTGAGAGAACAAAACCTGCCGAATTCTTGCGGTATTACCTCACTTCGCCGGTACGACCTCGTAATTAAGCCAAACAGCGCCGCCCGAAAGGATCTTGGACTCCTTAAACCGCAGGCTAAGTTTTTTGGCGGGGAACACCCCCTCTTGCGCGGCCTCATAAATTGCGGGACTTTCTTTGGTCGCATCAATGGCCGGATAAATAACCGTACTCACCTCGTCGACAAGTCCCGCCTGCATGAAGGCCGCATTGATGATGGCACCGCCTTCGAGCATCCACACGCCGTCGCCGTAGTCCTTGGCAAGTTGCTCCATAGCAAGGACGAGTTCATTGCCGTTGACGGGAACCGCCACGACACCCACTCCGCTTTGACGGAGTTCTTCAATGTATTCGTCGCAGACGCGGTCGCTCACCACCGTCACGATTTGCTCGCCCGTTTCCTGTACAGGCTCGCCGTAATGAAGTTTTCCCTTGAAGTCGAACGCAACCGAAATCTTGCGGCCCTTCGGGTCAACCTTAAAGCCTTGCGCGGGTGCGGCCTCAGCCGGTCGCAGTTTTGCGGGTTCGCTCTCCGTAATATCCTCGCTGTATTCGGCTATAGTCACGCGGCCGATCATCCAGCCGACATAGTCGTACTGATTTGCCACCTCTTCGTAGACGCCGCCCACCGAACAGTCTTCGACAAACGGACTCCAGCGGCTCGGGTGCAGACGGCCGTCGACGCTCGCGGCCATATGGCAAACGATATGCATGATCCACTCCTCAAAAATTGCAAAGCCCGCAACCCAAAAAGGAAGCGGGCCGTTTCGACATAAATGATGCCGAAAAGGCTCTCTTGAGGAGCACACGGAACGAGCAAAAGCTTGCTCGAAATTCTCGATCAGTCCTTGAGGTAGTACTCAACAGTCGTCACGACACGCACGTTCTTTATCCAGCGCGTATTGGCGTCGCGATCAAAGATCTGGAACTGTCCCTGCGAGGCGCGACGGATTTTGCCCAAAGTCGAACCGGAGTCTTTGGCAAACTTCTCGGCCGCCTCGCGCGCATTGACCGTCGCCGCCTCAATCATCGCGGGCTTGATGCTGTTTAACTTCGTGTAATTGAAGATCGTGCGAAAGCTGTAATCTTCGGTAGGCGTCACGCCCTTGGCAATCAGCTCGCTCATCGAGCGCTGAAGAGCAAGCACGGCGTCCACGTTCTTCGTCGAGACGGTCACTGAAGGCGTCAGAATGTAGCGGTACGCGCGCTTGTTTTCGCCATACATATTGGCCTGAGCGTCGTCAACCTTGGGGCTGGCGTCCGTGATTTCGTCAGGCTTGATGCCACCCGACTTGAGAAACTCCTTGACAATCTGCGTCTGGGCTTCGGCCTGACGATAGACCTCCTGCAGATCATTTCCAAGCACTCGGAAGGAAATCGGCCAGAGCACCTCGTCGGCGATGACGGAGGCCGTTGCAAGCCCCTTGACAGTCACCACGCGATCGCGGTCGACAAAAGCGTTGATGCCGTCGGAAAGCTGACTGCCCAAAAGTCCCAGACCGCCGATCAGACCTGCGGCCACAATCACGCTTTGTGCAATACCTTTTGAATCCATCACACTCTCTCCTTCAAAAGCGATTTCAACCGCGACGACGATTGGTTAACTCAGACATCCACCTCCACGTCGTCACCGTGCATTTCCATCCAGCTGCGGCGTCCGGTTGCTTCGCCCTTGCCCATCAGCAATCCCATCACGGCGTCGGTCTGTGCCTTTTCGATGCCACCGAGCGTCACGGGCAGCAAACGACGGGTGTCGGGATGAAACGCGGCTTCAGCAAGCTGCTTTTCGCTCATTTCACCCAGACCTTTGAATCGGGAGATGCTGAGCTTTTCAAGCGGCAACCCTTCTTTCTCGAGTTTACTCAAGGTGCGCTTGAGTTCGCGATCATCGGCACAGTAAATTTTCTTTTCCGGTTTTTTCCCCTGTTTAGGAACGTCAACGCGGAAAAGCGGCGGCTGAGCGATAAAGACGTGCCCTTCCGAAATCAGTTTAGGGAAGTGACGATAAAAGAGTGTCAAAAGAAGAACCTGGATGTGGCTGCCGTCAACGTCGGCGTCGGCCAGAATGCAGACCTTGCCGTAACGAAGCCCCGAGAGATCCGTGTCGTCGTCGAGCTTGTGCGGATCGACGCCCACGGCCACCGCGATGTCGTGAATCACCTGGCTGGCAAAGATACGATCGCTGTCGACTTCCCAGGTATTGAGTACCTTACCGCGCAACGGAAGAATCGCCTGATGCTCCTTGTCGCGTCCCTGCTTGGCCGTGCCGCCTGCCGAGTCACCTTCCACGAGGAAAATTTCGTTGCGACTGATGTCAGTCGATTCGCAATCGGTGAGCTTGCCCGGCAACACTGCCACGCTCGAAGACTTCTTCTTTTCGACCTTCTGAGCGCGGCGCTGACGCGCCTGCGCCTGGCGAATCACCAGTTCGGCAAGTTTCTTGCCCTCTTCAATATGATCGTTGAGCCAGTACTCGAACTGCGGCCGAACGAAATTGCTCACCAATCGCATGGCATCGCGGCTTGTGAGCTTTTCCTTGGTCTGGCCCTGGAACTGGGGATCGAGCACCTTGGCCGACAGCACGAAACTGGCGCGACTTGCGACGTCGTCGGTCAAAAGCTTCACGCCCTTGGCCATCAAGCCATGCGCGTCCATAAAGGACTTGAGCGCCAGAAACAAACCCTCGCGAAGGCCTGCTTCGTGCGTGCCGCCGGCGGGAGTCGGAATCAGATTCACGTAGCTCTCGCGCACGGGTGTGCCGGTTTCGCTCCAGCACACAACCCAATGTGCACCCTCGTCCACGGCAAACGTCTCGTCGTTTTCTTCAGCCCACCCCTGCGCTTCGAAAGGATCAAAATGAAGCGGCTCGGTGAATTCGGCCAACAGATATTCTCGCAAGCCTCCCTCGTAGCGCCAGGACAGTTCCTGCCCCGTCTTTTCGTTGATATAGCGAACCGTACAACGCGGAAGCAAAACGGCCTTACTCTGCAACAGGCCGATGAGCTGTTGCTCCGGAATCGTCGGCGAATCAAAATACTTAGGATCCGGCAGACATTGAACGCGCGTACCCGTGTACTTTTTGCCGCGACTTGAAGGTTGCTCGGTAAGAGGTTCTGATACGAAACCGTCAGCAAAGCCGATGTCGTACTGCTTGCCATCGCGCCAGACCGTGACATTCAAATGCCGACTCAGGGCGTTGGTCACCGAGACGCCGACGCCGTGCAGACCGCCCGAAAAGCTATAGGCGCCGCCTGAGGCCTTGTCGAATTTACCGCCTGCGTGCAGTTGCGTAAACACCAGTTCCACCGTCGGGATGCCTTCCGTGGGATGAATACCCACCGGAATGCCGCGGCCGTTGTCTTCAACGGCAACGCTGCCGTCGGCACACATCGTCAGCGTGATCGTGTCGCCGAACCCGCCGAGCACTTCGTCGCTCGCGTTGTCAAGCACTTCCTGAATAATGTGAAGCGGATTGTCCGTCAGGGTGTACATGCCCGGACGGCTTTTGACGGGCTCCAGCCCCTTTAAGACGCGAATGGAATTTTCTTGATAATCAGACGGACGCTTGCGAACTGCCATTTCTCGGAATCAGGCCCTGTGGGCGCTTACTTTGACCACAATCGGAAAAGGAGCGCCCGTCGAAAGTGACGGGCGCAAACTGTAAAACTCGAGACGGATTTTAGCGGCGATTTTCGTCCGGCGTATCCTGCACGGCCGAGGCAGGCTTTCTATCGTCTTCGGAAGAATCGCCTTCCTCGACCTGCACTTGCTCTTCAGGCTCCGCGGCAGACTTCACTTCCGAGCCGGGAACAACCGCACCGGGGACCAGACGCTTGACGGGATGCTTGAGCCAAGTCTTCAGCATAGCGATGGCCGCCGACAGGAAGATGGGCCCCAATACGACGCCGAGCATGCCGAAGCTCATGATGCCGCCCAAGACGCCAAGGAAAACCAGAGCCAAAGGCAATGCCGTACCGCGGCTGATCAAAATAGGTTTGATGAAGTTATCCACCGAACTCACCGCAAGCGTTCCCCACAAAACCAGGAACACCGCCCAGCCGATCTGATCGGTCGCGGCGAGCCAGATGGCAACCGAACCCCACACCAGAGGCGGACCAACGGGCACGACGGAGAGCACACAAACGGCGAAACTGAGCATCACAACACCCGGAACATCAGCGATGATAAAGCCGATGGCCGCCACCACACCCTGCCCCACAGCGGTGCCGAGCACGCCGAAGACCACCGAGCGGGTCGTGTTGACCAAAATGCCGGTGTATTCATCAGCAAGATCGCCCGAGACTCGCTTTAGGAACAGACGTCCGCGGCGCGCGAGCGAATTGCCGTCGCGATAGAAGAAGAATGCAATAAAGGCAACGAGCGCCAGCTGGAACAAGCCGTTGCCG
>ENA-UOOC01003478-UOOC01003478.1-human-gut-metagenome-genome-assembly--contig:-C48old-NODE-3478-length-10794-cov-7.522302_pt1 | contig 10794 bp, 10 predicted proteins | sample MGYA00242469_ERZ724016 | MGnify/ENA metagenome assembly ERZ724016 | reverse complement strand
ATCTTCCTCAATATGTTCTCTTCCCTGTGCGATTATGCTTCTTACATGATCGTCTGCCAGTGAATAGAATATTGATTTACCTTCTCTTCTGTTCTTAACCAACTTGTTCTGTTTCAATATTCTTAGCTGATGAGATATTGCAGACTGTGTCATATTGAGAGCCTGTGCCAAATCACATACGCACACTTCTGCCTCAAATAATACATACAGTATTCTAATTCTCGTTGAATCACCGAATACCTTGAACAATTCTGCAAGGTCGTATAATTCATTCTCATCTGGCATTGTTTCATTAACTATCTTTAATAAGTCCTCATGTATTTCTATTGATTCACAGCATTCACAATCTGCCATTATATTACCTCTTTCTTTATAAGTTCTTTACGAATAATGCTCTTATTGCGTTGATTACAGCAATAACCATTACACCTACATCTGCAAATATTGCTACCCACATGTTTGCTATACCTATTGCACCAAGCACCAGACATATAAGCTTTATGCCTATTGCAAAATAAATATTTTCATAAACAATACGTAAGCATTTTCTTGATATCTTAATTGCCTTGGATATCTTTAACGGGTCATCGTCCATCAATACTATGTCAGCTGCTTCTATAGCGGCATCACTTCCTAATGCGCCCATTGCTATTCCGATATCTGCTCTTGAAAGTACCGGTGCATCATTGATACCATCACCTACAAATGCAAGCTTTTTCTTTGATTTCTTATGTTCTAACAGCTCCTCAACCTTAGAAACCTTATCTGCCGGAAGCAATTCACTGTACACAGCATCTATATTTAATTCTTTAGCTACAGCATCTGCTACATTCTTTGCATCACCGGTAAGCATTACTGTCTTACGTACTCCAGCTTTCTTAAGTTCTTCTATAGCCTGCTTTGCATGAGGCTTTAACAAATCTGATATTAGTATAAGTCCTGCATATGCCCCGTCAACTGCCACATGAACCTGAGTTCCGGCCTCGTTGCACTCTGCATATTCAAGACCGAGTCTTCTCATAAGCTTTCTGTTACCTGCAGCCACTTCTCTTCCTGATACATTAGCCTTAACACCTTCACCACTGATTTCCTCAACATCTGTAACTAATGTCTTGTCAATCTCTTTTCCATAAGCTTTCTGTAAACTCTTGCTTATAGGGTGTGTTGAATAGCTTTCTGCAAATGCAGCATATTTAATAAGTTCATCTTTGTCAATAGTGTTATTATATACACCACTGACCTCAAATACTCCCTGTGTCATAGTTCCTGTCTTGTCAAAGACAACAACGTCTGTCTCTGCAAGTGCTTCAAGATAACTTGAACCTTTTACAAGAACACCCTGATTACTTGCTCCACCGATTCCTGCAAAGAAGCTGAGCGGAATACTTATGACAAGTGCACAAGGACAGCTTATTACTAAAAATGTAAGCGCTCTGTATATCCACATTCCCCACTGAGGAGATACTCCTAAGAATATCATGCTTACAAGTGGTGGAATTATAGCAAGTGCCAGCGCACCGTAACAGACTGCAGGTGTATATATCTTTGCAAATTTACTGATAAAGTTCTCTGAACGCGATTTCTTGGAACTTGCATTCTCTACAAGGTCAAGTATCTTAGATACTGTGGATTCACCAAATTCCTTAGTTGTGCGTATCTTAAGCACTCCTGACATATTAATGCAGCCGCTTATTACTTCATCACCAGCCTTTGCCTGTCTTGGAAGGCTTTCACCTGTAAGTGCGCTTGTATTAAGTGTTGTATTACCTTCTTCAATAATACCATCAATAGGAACTTTCTCTCCCGGCTGGACAACAATAACTGTACCAACCTCTACTTCATCAGGATCTACCTGCTCAAGCTTTCCATCAACTTCAATATTGGCATAATCAGGTCTGATATCCATAAGCTCACTTATGTTCTTACGGCTCTTTCCAACTGCAATATTCTGGAACAGCTCACCAATCTGATAAAAGAGCATAACCGCAATTGCTTCTGTAAAATCACCATCATCTACAAGTGCAATTATAATTGCGCCTACAGTTGCAACTGCCATAAGGAAATTCTCATCAAATACCTGTCTGTTAAGAATTCCCTTAATTGCTTTCCTTAAAATATCATATCCAATAACAAGATAAGGAACCATGTACATTATAAAAAGAACAACCGTAGGAATATCAACAAATGTGCTTATCACCTTAAAAGCAATCATAAGGACTGCTGCGATAATGATTCTTGTAAGCATCTTTTTCTGCTTTTTATTCATATTCTACTCCAATCTGCCAGAACAACTCTCACGGCTTTCTATTACAGATATATCTCGCAATCATCTTCTACTTTCTTGCAGTTCTTAAGAACATCCTGCATAACAGCCTTAGGATCCTGTCCTTCTTCAAATTCAACAATCATCTTAAGTGCCATAAAATTAACTGTAGCATCCTTAACACCTGCTGTATTCTTAGCTGCATCTTCCATCTTATTAGCACAGTTTGCACAATCAACATCAATCTTATAAGTCTTCTTCATAATATTCTCTCCTTAAAAACATTAAATAATCAAAATTCTTTCATATGAACATTCATTCATATGTTCATTTTCATTATAACACCTATAAAACTTCTGTCAACAAGAATTCACTATATTTTTCCGCAAACATTTTATGTCCTTTCTCATCTAAATGCTGTCTGTCAACTTCACTTGGTTCAGCAGCACCAGCGGCATCAAAATAATAAAATCCATTTTCCTTTGCTATTTTTTCATATTCCCATGCAAGCTGCCTTGAAACATTTTCAGAACTTTCATTAAATTCAGGATCAAAGCCTTCTTCACCTACACCTTTTCCAAGATGAATCGGAGAAACTATAACTATCTTTGCATGTTCTCCTGCTGTCTTGCTAGCCTTTCTTGCAACCGCCTCCATTCCTTTTGCAATTGTCTTAGCATCAGCATGAAATTCAGTCTTGCAGTCATTCGTACCAAGCATTATAGCTATAACATCTACCGGCTTATGTGATTCAACAACTACTCCAATAAGATCAATGCCCTTTCTTGCATCTCTTACAGCATCTGGAAATATAGTTGTTCTTCCGCACAGTCCCTCTTCAATAATATTATATTCATTTCCAAGAAGATTAGCTATTCTGCCTGTCCATCTTACATCATAATCATATCTTCCTGATTTATCAGGCTTATATCCATAAGTATTAGAATCCCCAAAAAACAAAATATTTTTCATTGCCACATCCTCCCATGTAATATCTATTATCATTTATTCATACTTGTTTGGTATGTTTATATGTTAATGCTTGTAAGAGAATTTGTCAACAAAAATTCCATATTAAAACCAGAGTATAATCACTCAATTTTCATGCATGTTGTGTCAGTCCATATTTCCAAGTGGTGGTCTGTCAGAATACAAGTTTGATTTTTTATGAGTTGTGTGGGAGTTAGGGCTGCTATATACAAAAAATCAGTGCCAAAAAACACGTTCAAGCGAAGCGCGTTGTTTTTTAGCACTGTAATAGATTCATTATATCCCTACTGCTCTCTTTGCAAGCCTGTCAGCCTCTTCATTTCCTTCAACCCCTGAATGTCCCCTGACCTTCACAAATCTGATATTAATTGAATCCCTGACAGATGTAATATAATTATAATATTCTATTGTTCCTTTTTTGTTTCGTTTCCATTCTCCCACAGCCCATGCCTTGATACCTGCATAATCATAGAATATAGAAATGTCTTTAAGTCCAAGCTCTATTGCTTTTTTTACAGCGGCCATGCTTCCAAGAATCTCTCCTGCAACATTACGCATTGAAGCCATCTCTTTATCACTGCCATTGCCTGACAATTCATATCTTACGCCATCATGCATAAGAAAACCGCCATATCCATACACTCCGGTTGCAATATTAAAAGAACCATCAACAAATGCATAATCATTGTCAGGCATTACATCTTCCATATTGCCACTTCCGGTCTTTCCATTAATCTCCTGTACAGCTTCCCTTCCCATATAAGCCTTCGCCTCTTCCACAGATGGAAAGCTCTTATATTCGGCAGCTGGAAAACCATGCACATTCTTCTTACATTCGTCCCATGTCTGATATATTCCTGGAACTTTACCTACACGCACAGCATAATATTTCTTAGCCATATATATTTCCCTATTCTGATTAATAAACTCTGATTACTCCGGCAATCTCTTTTACCACTGAAAGTCCGTTAAATACTGTCATTGCATCATTAAAATTCTTCTCTGCAACGACATCAGTAATGATAACCAGTTCAGCAACACCGTCCTTACGGCTCTTCTGGACCACCTGCGCAATACTTACATCATTGTTTCCAAGAACACTTGCAATGTTAGCAAGAACCCCCTGCTTGTCTAATGCTTCTATTCTTAAGAAGAATTTGCTCCTGGTTTCAGATATATCCTTAACAGGAAGCTCTTTGTAGCATGAGCAGCCAATCTTGCCACATGAGCCATGAACTATGTTACGGCATACATCAATAATGTCCCCCATAACAGCAGAAGCTGTTGGCATCTGACCTGCACCCCTTCCCATAAACATGGTATCATCACTTGCCTCACCATGAACAAATACCGCATTAAACGAATCTCTTACTGTAGCCAGAGGGTGATTCTCATCAATAAGCATAGGATGAACCTTAACTTCAATTCCATCCGGTGTATTTCTCGCAAGTCCAAGAAGCTTGATAACATATCCGAATTCCTTAGCATACTTAATATCTTCTGCTGTAATCTTAGTAATACCCTCTGTATATACCTGATTAAATGTTACTCTTGAATTAAATGCGATTGATGACATAATAGCCATCTTTCTTCCTGCATCATATCCTTCAACATCTGCTGTAGGGTCTGCCTCTGCATATCCTAATTCAGTTGCCTTGGCAAGAGCGTCTTTGTAATTCATTCCTGATTCAGTCATCTTGGTAAGGATATAATTAGTTGTTCCGTTAACAATACCAATAATCTCTGTGATATTGTTGCCAGCCATGCTCTGCTTTAATGGTCTTATTATTGGAATTGCACCTGCAACAGCCGCCTCAAACTGAAGGTCAGCATGCATTTTGTCTGCCATTCCCATAACCTCTTCACCATACTCAGCAAGAAGATCCTTATTAGCAGTAACAACCTGCTTTCCTGCCTCAAGTGCCTCAAGAATATACTGCTTTGCAGGAGTAGTTCCACCCATAAGCTCTATTACAATCTCAATATCCTTATCTTCAATAATATCCTTCCAGTTATCAGTCAGTAATTCTCTGTCAATTGGAGCACGGTCTTTATGAAGATTTCTTACAAGAACCTTCTTAACTACAAGTTCTGCACCTGTCTTACTAATCACATCATCTTTCATACTCTGACATAACTTGTATACACCTGTTCCTACTGTTCCTGCTCCTAATATAGCCGCATAAATCTTTCTGCTCATTACTTTGTACGCCCTCATTCCTGTTTATTGTGTTAAGTTTATTATATTAATCTGTGATATATTTATTTCATATCTACAGCATCAACCTGATCCTTAAAGTTCTTTATAGCCTTTCCAGCCTTCTTTGTTACAGATACAATTCTCATAAGAGATATAAAGTCCCATAATCCTTCTATCATCAGAGCAATTCCAATAAATACTATAAGTGCTGATGATGTTGAAAATGGATTCAATAATGCAATTATACCAATAACCACCATTACAACTGCACCTATGAGCTCAATCCACCATTTGTCCGACTCAAGATGATAGAAATCCACAGCATACTGGAGTTTAAGGATTCCATCAACAATAATAATAATTGCAAGTGCTGTTCCTAAAAAAACCGCAATAAAACCTGGTTTAATCACGAAAAACATACCAAATGCAAGAAGCGTAACTCCCTGTACAAGACCATATGAACCAAGAATCTCACTGCCTGCAATCCTGAAATAATTGATAAGTCTTAACACTCCCCATACACATAAGGCAACTCCAATTCCTTTACATATGATTTCCTGTGATGCTGTTGGAAATATTACCAGCAGTAAGCCAAGAACAAACAATGCAATTGAAACAATAATAATCTCAAACTTAATTGTCTTTAACTTCTTATAAATACTGTTCATATGCTCCATCTCCTTTTCACTCATTTCAAAGTTCCGTAGTTCTTTTGTCTTTTGATTATACACAAAAAAGAACATCACTTCAAGACATGCATTTTTCTGCACTTTAATCTGTCTGTGATGTTCTTTATTATTATTTAATATTAAGTTAACATATACAGATTACTCTGCTCTTGACATAGCCTGCTCGTAGTCTCTTGTTCCAACCCAGATTTCCTTAGTATATGGACACTTCTTCTGTTTAATAGAGCGCTTGATAATAACCGAAATACATATCACATTCGCTATTATTGCAAGCATTGCAACAACTCCCTGTGCTGTCGGGTTAGCTGTTATACCAAAGTTGGCAATTGCATCTCCTGCACTTGCACCTGTAGTGTGACATGTAATTGCTGCGTTATAAAGATCAAGTGCCTTAACACCAGCCTTAGTTGCTCCACCATATAATGATGGCAATACACTGAATGTATTGCTTAACTGGAATAATGGTAATACCTGTGCAAACATGCACCATGTCGCAAGTGTCATGGCTCTGTTCTGAATCCATCCACCCTTATTCCATAATGCATTAGCAAATGTAGGAGCAAGAAGAAGAGCTACACCACAGTACCATGTATGTGTTGGAAGATTACAATATGTATACTCAAAATTCCAGATGTCATAAGCAACGATAAACCATATTGTCATATCCGGCCAGAGCATATCATCTTTTTTCTTAGATGAGTAAATTCCCCACCAGCCTGTCATACAGAAGATATTAATAAGTCCTGCAATTCCATTAACAATATTCCACCAGCCACCATAAAGGAATACACCTTCATTAGATGCCCACCACGCACCAGAAAAATCTCCAGTAATCTGGTAAGCTCTTATGGCTGATTCAAAATCAGATACTACCGCAATAAGAATATTAATAGCAACAATTACGAATGGCCAAGGTTTAAACCATTCTTTCTTTCCAATTCCCCACTTATACTTAATCATGAGGAAACCGACAACTCCGATATCTGCTGCATAAAGCTTAGCATAATGGAACCATCCGTTCATATACTCATATGTCTGATTGCTGTGACCGCCAAACAGACCTGCCTGAATTGCTATGAAATAGATTGTGAGTACAGCCGGAATGATAACGAATAACACGATACCACCAATCTTAGTACGACGACCTATCTCATTAAGAATTACTAATCCTGCAAACACAAGCACCCAACCCAGTAACTGAGTCATGGCTGTGCTGCCATAAAGTTGAAATAACATTGTTCACGCCTCCAATCGCTTGATTGATTTTATAAGTATTTTACACTTTTTTAATAAATATTTCAAGTAAAAATGATAGTCTATATGGGCTATCCTAAACATTTTAATATCTGCGATTTCTTGTTGTTGACAACTGCAAGGTTTTGCAAGGCCGAACGAATATTTTTCTGAATCACTGCCGCCCTTATTCCTTCGAATGGTTTAAGAAAGCTGTTAATTCCAAGTTCTTTAGCATTCTGTTCCAGTCTTGTAATTGAAGTAAACGCTGCAGACCACTGTGTATTATTAAGTGTCTGTTCTAGTCTTATGAAGTCATAACACGCCATATATTCCCTTACATCCTTTATATATACGGTCATAACAACTTCATTCTCTATATCTTTATCCTTGAATTTTGAATTAGAAATATCTATTCCGAGTCTTCTAAGATTCGCGATTATTTTCATCAATACCTGTTCGCGGGCTGACATACTAACACTTCCCCTCACACTCAGCTTTCTTATATATTCTTGGCAGTACATTATTATGCTTTAGTTTTACTTTTTCCTTCAGGAATAACATATATCCATATAAGTGAACTTACAAACAAAAACATTGGATAAAACAGCTTTGGTAGAATCTGAAATGCTGTAATGCTATATCCAAGCTCTGAAACCGCTGATATGGCAACCAGCATCTGAGCACCATATGGTATTATTCCTTGAAATATACATGAAAATGTATCAAGAAGCGAAGCCGCTTTTCTTGGAGTAATATCATAATCATCAGCCATCTCTTTTGCAATAGGGTTAGCCATTACAATAGCAACTGTATTATTAGCTGTAGCAATATCCATTGTTCCAACTAAAAGTCCCATTCCAAGCTGTCCGCCTTTTTTCCCTTTAAATAATCTTCTTATTCCATTAAGTAAAGCATCAAATCCACCATATTCTTTAATAAGTGAACACATTACAGATACAAGAACTGCAACCATACATGTCTCAAACATTCCTGACGCACCACTTCCCATATTAAGAAGCAGAGTCTCCAATGTAACCTCTCCCATAACAAGCATAATAACTATTCCCGAAATAATACCTGTTATAAGTACAACAAAAACATTTACACCAATAATTCCACCCGCAAGTACAAGCACATATGGAATAATCTGAAAAAGATTATATGAATGTGCAATCTCACCATGAATATCTGTACTAAAAGAAAGCACAAGAATTATAACAAGGGTCACAATTGCTGCCGGAAGTGCTATCCAGAAATTCTCCCTGAACTTGTCTTTCATGGCACAGCCCTGACCATTACAAGCTGCAATAGTAGTATCTGATATAAAAGAAAGATTGTCTCCAAACATTGCACCACCCATGACAGATGCAACACATAATGCCATACTAAATCCTGATGCTTCTGATACCGCAACCGCTATTGGTGTAATAAGTGTTATTGTTCCAACAGATGTACCCATTGCAGTAGATACAAAGCAGGCAACAATAAAAAGTACCGCTACTGCAAACTTTGCAGGAATAATGCTTAACATAAAATAAGCTACACTCTCTGCACTGCTTCTTCCTACAACTCCGACAAATATTCCGGCTGTAATGAATATCAGAAGCATTGTAACAATGTTCCTGTCAGCCAACCCTTTTGCCATTACATCAAGCTTTTCATCAAACTTAAGCTGTGAATTCTGCATGCACGCTACTAATATTGCAGCCATAAATGCAACAATAATTGGTACATTATAAAATCCCATTGGAATCTTCATGACATATTCAAATATAATTCCGGTTCCAAGATACAACACAAGAAAAACAAGTATAGGTACCAGCGCAACCGGATTAGAATTCCTATCCTTTTTCATAATACCAATTAATCCTCGCCCATCTTAGCAAGCTTGGCAGCCTGGTCGGCAGCGATACATGCATCAATAATATCCTGGATGTCTCCATCCATAATCTTGTCAAGCTTATATAATGTAAGACCAATTCTGTGGTCTGTTACTCTTCCCTGTGGGAAATTATAAGTTCTTATCTTCTCAGCTCTGTCACCTGTACCAATCTGGCTTCTTCTTGCATCTGCCTCTGCATCATGTGCTATCTGAGTCTCAATGTCATATAACTTGGCTCTTAAAAGCGCAAATGCTTTCTCCTTATTCTGTATCTGTGACTTCTCTGTCTGTGAATAAATAACTATTCCTGTTGGATAATGAGTAAGTCGTACAGCAGAATCAGTTGTATTGACACACTGTCCACCATTACCTGACGCTCGCATAACATCAATACGGATGTCCTTCTCATCAATGTGGATATCAACCTCTTCTGCCTCTGGCATAACAGCTACAGAAGCAGTAGAAGTCTGTATTCGTCCGTTAGATTCAGTTACCGGGATTCTCTGTACTCTGTGTACACCAGATTCATACTTCATAATAGAGTAAGCTCCCTGTCCCTTAACCATGAATTCTACTTCCTTCATTCCACCAATACCGGTTTCATCGCCACTTAATACTTCAACCTTCCAGCCTCTTGCCTGTGCATAGTGTACATACATTCTGAAAAGCTCTGCTGCAAAAAGTGCCGCCTCTTCTCCACCTGCACCCGCTCTGATTTCAACAACAATATCCTTATCATCATTAGGGTCTTTAGGTAAAAGAAGAATCTTTAATTCATGCTCTAATTCTTCTACTCTTGCCTTAGATTCATTAAGTTCTTCCTTCGCCATCTCTTTAAGTTCTTCATCTGTCTCTTCATCAAGAATAGCAAGACTGTCCTCAATATTCTTCTTACAGTTCTTATACTCAGTATAAGTTTCTATAAGTGGTGCAAGACTGCTCTGTTCTTTCATAAGCTTTCTGAACTTTTCCTGATCATTAACCACATCAGGATTACCAAGTTCAGCCGTTATATCTTCATATCTGTTGACTGTATCTTCAAGTCTGTCAAACATACGTGTCACTTTTCCTTTCTCTCTCTAACTATATAATTACTTTCTGCCCATAACAACACGGTCAAGGCCAGCAAGGTCTTTTACAACCGTTATATCTCTTAAACCAGCCTGCTTCATTATTTCAGAAACATCTGCTGCCTGTTCGGCTCCTATCTCATAACACAGGTATCCGTCTGTCTTAAGATATTCTCGTGCTTTCTCAGTGATTTTCCTATAAAACATAAGTCCGTCCTCTGTTCCGTCAAGTGCAAGCAGAGGATCATGTAAACGGACTTCATCCTGCAGAGTTTCTATAACCTTAGTTGGTATATATGGTGGATTGGATACTATTGTATTAAATGTAATATCATTACCCAATTCGCCAAATAAATCACTAAGCATAAAATCAATATTATCAGCCTCGAGATTATGCTTATTCTTCTGTGCAACTTTAAGTGCCTTTTCAGAAACATCTACTCCAAGCACCCTGCTTTCTGGAA
>ENA-UOOC01003476-UOOC01003476.1-human-gut-metagenome-genome-assembly--contig:-C48old-NODE-3476-length-10802-cov-10.466456_pt1 | contig 10802 bp, 7 predicted proteins | sample MGYA00242469_ERZ724016 | MGnify/ENA metagenome assembly ERZ724016 | reverse complement strand
CTATCAACTTTGCATCCGTTTCTATGAAACTTTGCAATGCCCTCAAAGGATATGCTTTTGCAAACTGACACATATAGGTAAGGTTGCGTTCCGAATAGCCCTTCTTTTCGGGATAATTCAACCGGATAGCCTTTGCCAACTGTTTGATGGTTTTGCTTCCCCATCCGTGCAGTTGCTGATGATAGAGAATATAGTTACCCATTTTCCAGTAATGGAACAACATTTGCGCATTGGCTGCGGTAATCAGCCGTACTTGTGCCTGTTGTATTTCCGAACCGACAGCATTTATAAATGCGTCAAAGTTCGTCTTTTCTATGTTATGTCCGTTGTTGTTCATCTTATGATATTTTCAGAATACAAATATAATTCAAAGGTGGTAATCTATGAAACTAATTGATACTTTTATAGTTGATTGAACTTGTTCATTGCATTTGCCCTAATGTCATCCGCTATGTCAATATAGGGTTTCATGGCTTTGTAGTCACTGTGTCCCGTCCATTTCATAACCACCTGTGCAGGGATTCCGAGAGCCAACGCATTGCAGATGAATGTTCTTCTTCCGGCATGGGTGCTTAACAATGCGTATTTGGGCGTGATTTCATCTATGCGCTCATTTCCTTTGTAGTAGGTTTCCCGTACAGGTTCGTTGATTTCCGCCAGCTCGCCCAGTTCCTTCAAATAATCGTTCATCTTCTGATTGCTGATGACGGGCAATGCCATGTGATTCTCGAAATGAACATCCTTGTATTTTTCAAGAATGGCTTTGCTGTGGTCGTTCAGTTCGATTATCAGGCTGTCCGCAGTCTTGACTGTGGTGACTTCAATGTGGTCGGGTTTAATATCACTTCTTTTAAGGTTACGAACATCCGAATATCGTAAACTCGTGAAGCAGCAGAACAGAAAGACATCCCTGACACGTTCCAAATACTGTTTGTCATGCGGTATATGATAATCTTTCAGTTTGTTCAGTTCATCCCATGTCAGGAATATTACCTTTTTAGGGGTTGTTTTCAATTTGGGTTTGAATGCGTCGTATGCAATGTTCTGATGATGTCCTTTTTTGAAGCTCCAACGCAGGAACCATTTGAGAAATCCCATTTGTTTACCGATGGTGCTGTTTCTCATGTCCTTTTTGTCACGCAAGAAATTGACATACTCATTTAGCCCGAATTCGTTGAAGTATTCAAAGGTTACATCCTCCTTGAACTCTTTGATGTGATTTCTCACCGCTGCAAATTTCTCGTATGTGGATGCCGTCCAATTATTCTGGTTGCCACACTCTTTTACAAACTCATCAAACACTTCCCAAAAACTAATCGGTGCTTCTTCCTGTTGTTCTTCACTGCTCTCTTTCATCCGCAGATTGAACGCATCCTTTAGCTGTTGGGTGGTGGGCATGGTTTCCTGCACCTCAAACTCCTTGAACACGTTTTGCATTTCGGCATAGTATTTCAGCAAGTCTGCATTGATTTCGGATGCGCTTTGTTTCAGCTTGTTGGTGCATCCGTTCTTTACCCGTTGTTTGTCGGCATCCCATTTGGCTACGTCAATCCGGTAGCCTGTTGTAAACTCGATGCGTTGGCTTGCGTATATGACACGCATACGGATAGGCACGTTCTCTACGATTGGCACACCGTTCTTCTTCCGGCTCTCCAATGCAAAAATGATGTTACGTTTGATATTCATAATTGGGTGCGTTTGAAATTCTACACCCAAATATACACCCAATATTTGAGATAGCAAAAGACATTTAGAAAGATTTACTTTCACTCTATATATTGATTAGTATTTGATTATCAGTAAATTGTAATTCTATGATATTTTCTGAAAGTATAAGTTCGAGAGCCTGTCTCTCCGCTGAACTAACTGGATAATGAATAGGTAAGTCTCATAAATTCAACGATTTGTGGGACTTTTTTTATTCCATTATCTCTGCCCTATCGGATATTATTTAGCCCTTTATAGAATAAGAATTTATACTTTAGTTTTGACTGAACTTCAGTATATATGTGCAATTTTAGAACAAATAATCTAAAAATGATTTTCTTTTGTAACTTAGCATAATATTTAAAACAAATATGGTAAAAGCTACAAAAGATAATAGGCCTTTTTCAAGTGGTGTGTTTGATTTAGAGGAGTTCAATATTTATACAAAGGTAATTGATTTGCCTCTTGACGGGATTCCGACATATCTAGAAGAAGGGATAAATGGAGTTTGTACCGGAGGCTCTGCTCTTTTTAATGTGTTTTCTAATAAACGCAGGGTTGTGAAGAATGATTTGATAACTATTTTTCCTTATCAGTTGGCAAGTATAACCGAAATCAGTACAGACTTTGCCGTTATTTTCTTTAAAGTACCAAAGAAATTGTTTATGGATACCATTAATGGGCTGGGTAGGCTTACACTTGACTATTTTTTCTATATGAGGAAATATTATAGCTCTCCGCTCAGTGAAGAAGAGTATAAGCGCTTTGTTCATTTCTGTCATATATTGTCATACCGTGTAGATTTATCTTGTGCCTTTCTTAGGAGGGAATCGGTGATGTATTTATTGAGGGTTTATTATTGGGACTTGTATGTGGGCTATAAGAGTAACCCCAAGGCTATGGCTTCCGTGAAGTTTGTACGTAAAGAGAAGCAGGTTTTTGAATTCTTTTATTTGGTTATAGAGTATCATACTATAAGTCGTGATGTGGCATTTTATGCAGATAAGATGTGTATCTCACCTAAATATCTGACAATGTTAATAACAGATAATACTGGTCGTTCGGCTAAAGAGTGGATTGTGGAATATACCATACTTGAGATAAAAGTCTTATTGAAAGACTCCAATCTTGAAATAAAGGAAGTGGTTTCACGAACTAATTTTCAATCGAATTCTACGATGACACGTTTTTTTCGTAAGCATACAGGCACTACTCCGTCAGAATACCGTGAGAGAATGTTTGTCTGATATTTGGATAATTTGTACTTATACCAAAAGGCAAGAAAGATATGAAAGAATATCTTAAAATAATAGATGAAATAATCGCTCTTGTGGGGTTACATTTAATTCCCAAATTTGTTAATCTATATCAAGGCCAGGTTGACATAAGATGTGAGGAAAATGATACTGGAGTCTTAATTAATATTATTGTGTCTTTACCAGATAAAAATGAACTGCAGGCTTTGCAAAATCAAGTTGGTATGGACTCACTACAAGCCAAACAGATCTTAGAAGGAATATTAAAATTGGAGAAAATGGATTCATGCAAACCATTGGAAAACAGACAACTGGAATTGAAACGAATTTGGCTTAACAAGCTTGTTGCAGTGTTGGAAGAGCATATGGAAAATACAGAGTTTAATGTTGCTATGCTCTGTCAACTGTTGGGAATGAATCGAAAACTGTTGTATCGAAAGATTAAACAGTTGACGGGGGTTACTCCAGTAAGCCTTATTCGGCGTGTTAGGATGATAAGAGCCGCTACACTTTTATTACAAGGCAGATTCACTGTATCGGAAGTAATGTATATGGTAGGCTATTCCAATCCTTCTTATTTTTCCAGGTGTTTCATGGCAGAATATAATATTTCTCCAAGTCAATATGCAATAATTCAAAAAAAAACAGGTGGAGCGTCCGAATAAGGGGGCACTCCACACATGATTCATTGTCTTTTGTTCTGTTATTTTTTATACCAATCCTTACAGTCATTTCCCATTGATTTTGCCCATGTAGCAAAACCGGGATATTGGCTGTCAATTCTGTTCCTTTCTGTTACCGGGGTAAACCCTAGCATCGGTATATCGATAGCAAATGGATATGCTCCTTTACGGTCGATATAGTAAGCATCATCATTGCTGCCAATCAATGACTGATTGGCATAAGCTGTAGCTTTGTGTTTGGGCAGATGAACCTCTGTGCGATTCTGTTCTCCTTGTGAATATTTTACGATGATGTATGGATTATAGGACAATAGCTGATTCTTTAGGAAAGAACCGTTGAATTCTCTGGTGACTACATATTTATTGCCTATATTCTGTTTGGCATTGGACATTACGATAATGGACGAAGTCTCTTTTTCCAATATTGCACCTTCCGGCAAAGTGATTTTATCGCCAATTTGTGCTGCATCTATCTGATAGGCAAATGCGTTAACATATGTAGCGCCATCATGTACCGGAGTGAATTCGTCAACGATCTTCGTTACTATATTCTTTTTGTCGAAATAGACTTTGCGTTCGTATTCTACAATTACGTCATTCATGTCATAATCGCCACCGGAAGGCCAAATATCTTCGAATGCCAGTGTGCCGGTAACATTTTCATCTTCATCGGGTTTGGGTTCTTCTTTATCACCTTCATCGGGAATAGACGGCCTTTCAGGATCGTCAATAGAACTTCCCGGAGTAGCATCTACATAAAATAAAAGGTCACAGTAGCTTTGATTTACACCATCTTCTGCTCCAAGAATCGTCTTGCCGCTTTTTTGGTCTTTAACAGAGACAAAGGCCGACATGTTGTTTTGGGGATTGGAAGTGCGAAGATTTGAATTGTATGGATTATATAAATCAGGCAATTTAAGATAATCTTCTAAATTATTTCCATAACCGTTCTTAAAACCGTCGGCATAAAGAAACCAGCCTACTGTATATCCTGCTGGGAATGTATCATGGGCTTGGCCGTCTTCATCGAAGTAAAGCAGACGAACTTTATTCCCGGATTCTAAAATCAATATTTGGCCGCCATACCAGTCAAAAGACACATTGGGGAATATAATGTATTTCCTCACTTGGTCTACATCGACGGACGTTCCGGTTTTATAAAAATAATATCCGAAAGTATTGTTATAACTTGCACTTCGATTGAGAAAAATGAGATTCAATGCGGTGTTGTCCTCCTTTATCGAAATATTGATAGTTTTTCCATTACCAAGTAATTTTGAATTGTCTTGTCCTCCTTTATTGAAGAATGTTTTCATCCGGTCTGTCAAATCCAAAATACTTTCATTACCAATATTTTTTTCCTTTGTCATATATTGGCTGTTCAGCTGACCTCCTTCTCCCCAATAGCACAGTGAGTATAGATTTTGGGATTTGTTTACTAAATAAGGTACATCAGACGAAGCGCGAGTGACAGACTTTGTTTTAGGATTTGATTTTGCCGACATGTCAAAAATGACAGCATTGTCTTTAATTTCAAGTTCTATGCATCCCGGCAATCCCCATGTCGCAGTATATAAATAAACTTTATTAAGATAGGTAGGAAGCTGCATTTTTCCCTCATACTTACCGCTGTTGTCGGTATAGGTTTTGAACAAGGCTTCTATACCCTCTTTCTTTATCGGCGTACCTTCCACTGTTTCCATCGGATTTTCACCGTAAATTTCTATCAAAGGAATAAACCCGTAAATGTCATAGTTGACAGAAAGCCGGACATCACTGCGCATCTCAAAGCCGAAATATTTATCCGGGTCAGGAAGAGGTTCTTTTTCACGATTCGGGTCGTATACGTCTTTCTCCATACAACCTGTCATAAGGCCTGAAAGTGCAAGCACTAAAATGAAAGCCCCAATGCTAATTAAGCGGTTTTGTTTCATAAGATATAAAAATGTTATGTTAATTTTATTTGTATGTATTTTTGATTAGTTACTTGCTCTTTAAATACCCGATACATTTTATTATGCAAATTTAGTCTGTATTGCTCAAACTCATTGATACAAAATTGACAAAAGAATGATAGAAAAAGGACAGTTGATTTTTTTTGTATATCCATGTGATAGTTTGTCGGGAGTGTCTTTTTGTTCTTCCTTTATTGGATTTTACCCTCTTTTCAGTATATTTGCGCTCGGCGTTTTAAGAATATTATCTTTGAGCCGATTCCAATACTAAACTAGATAGAATTAATGGAGAAAATAAATGCAGTAATTACGGGAGTGGGAGGGTATGTTCCTGACTATATTCTGACCAATGAAGAAATATCCAAAATGGTAGATACGACAGATGAGTGGATAATGGGGCGTATCGGTATAAAGGAAAGACGTATCTTGCACGAAGAAGGATTGGGGACTTCGTTTATGGCCCGTAAAGCTGTAAAACAATTAATGCAACGTACAAAATCTAATCCTGATGATATTGATTTGGTGATTGTGGCCACTACAACGGCCGATTATCATTTTCCTTCAACAGCATCCATATTATGTGAGAGAGTAAAGCTTAAGAATGCTTTTGCTTTTGATATGCAGGCTGTTTGTAGTGGCTTTTTGTATGCATTGGAAACTGGAGCCAATTTTATCCGTTCGGGAAAATACAAGAAGGTCATTGTAGTAGGGGCTGATAAAATGTCGTCGGTGATTGATTATACCGATCGTGCCACTTGTCCGATTTTTGGTGACGGTGCTGCCGCTTTCATGCTGGAACCCACCCGGGAAGATATGGGAGTAATGGATGCCGTATTGAGAACAGACGGGAAAGGTCTGCCCTTCTTACATATCAAAGCGGGAGGCTCCGTATGTGCTCCATCTTACTATACACTGGACAATCGGATGCATTATATTTATCAGGAAGGACGTACAGTCTTTAAATATGCTGTGGCCAATATGGCGGATGCTTGTGAGGCGGTCATGGAGAGGAATCACTTGGCGAAGGAGGACATTGACTGGGTGATTCCCCATCAAGCAAACATGCGTATAATTACTGCTGTTTCGCAACGCTTGGGAGTATCTCCCGAAAAGGTAATGGTCAATATAGAACGGTATGGAAATACAAGTGCCGGCACGCTTCCATTGTGTGTATGGGATTTCGAGGATAAGCTGAAAAAGGGGGATAAACTGATTCTTACAGCATTCGGAGCAGGATTTGCTTGGGGAGCTATTTACGTGAAGTGGGGATACGACGGAAAAGGTTGAGGCTCTCTGATAAGATTTAGGTTGTTTGTTTTTTTTCTGATACAACTTTTACTATCTTTGCGAAACAGCAGTTTTTTATTGTGACAGAAAATTGCATGTGTTTTGTTAACCATATAGAAAACTAAAAACAACCAGCGTATTATGAACCAGGAATTATCCATGAGCCCCAATCTATTGGTGGCTGCCCTTCAAAAACCGGCTTCCGAATTTACGAAAGCAGACATTGTTTCCTATATAAAGGAGAACGACATTCGTATGGTGAACTTCATGTATCCTGCGGCAGACGGGAGACTGAAGACACTGAACTTTGTCATCAATAATGAGGCATACCTTGATGCCATACTTACATGCGGTGAACGCGTAGATGGTTCCAGCTTGTTTCCGTTTATAGAGGCCGGTAGCAGTGATTTGTATGTAGTGCCGCGTTTCCGGACCGCTTTTATAGACCCTTTTTCTGAATTGCCCACACTGTCAATGCTCTGTTCTTATTTCAATAAGGATGGTGAACCGCTGGAAAGTTCTCCGGAATATACCCTGCGTAAGGCATGTCAGGCATTCACTACGGTTACGGGGATGGAATTTCAGGCTATGGGAGAATTGGAATATTATGTCATTTCTGAAAATGACGGATTGTTCCCGGCTACCGACCAGCGTGGTTATCACGAATCGGCCCCTTATGCCAAGTTCAATGATTTCCGTACGGAATGTATGTCATATATTGCGCAGGCAGGCGGACAGATAAAGTATGGGCATTCTGAAGTCGGTAATTTTACGCTGGACGATAAGATTTATGAGCAGAATGAAATAGAATTCCTGCCGGTGCGTGCCGAGGAGGCTGCTGACCAACTGGTGATAGCAAAATGGGTTATTCGTAATCTGGCTAGCCAGTATGGATATAACATTACTTTTGCACCGAAAATCACGGCAGGAAAAGCCGGTTCCGGATTGCATATACATATGCGTATCATGAAGGACGGGCAGAACCAGATGCTGAAAGATGGGGCACTCTCTGAAACAGCCCGTAAGGCCATTGCGGGCATGATGAAGCTGGCTTCTTCCATTACGGCTTTCGGTAATACAAATCCTACTTCCTATTTTCGTCTGGTTCCTCATCAGGAAGCACCGACCAACATTTGCTGGGGCGACCGCAACCGTTCGGTATTGGTACGCGTTCCGTTGGGCTGGTCGGCAAAAACGGATATGTGCATGTTGGCAAATCCGTTGGAGACCCCAAGTCATTATGATACTACACAGAAACAGACGGTGGAAATGCGTTCGCCTGACGGTTCGGCCGATTTGTATCAATTGATTGCCGGACTTGCTGTAGCTTGCCGTTATGGATTTGAGATAGACGATGCTTTAGGAATTGCAGAAAAAACATATGTCAATGTAAATATCCACAAGAAAGAAAATGAAGATAAGTTGAAACAACTGGAACAGCTTCCTGACAGTTGTGCCGCTTCTGCCGATTGTTTGGAAAGACAGCGTGCTGTCTTTGAGCAATATCATGTGTTCAGTCCTGCAATGGTTGATGGGGTTATTTCCAAACTGCGTTCTTACGAGGATAGAACCTTGCGTGCAGAGATACAAGACAGTCCGGAGGAGATGCTGAAACTGGTCGAGAAGTATTTCCACTGCGGATAGGAGAAGAAATGAGGGCATAACTCGCCGCAGGTTACACAGATTGCTATAGAATTTCTGATAATCAAGAACTTTTATCTGTGTTAATCTGCGGTGATTGTGTATTTTGATACCTCTCCATTATTCCTTTGGCTTTGAATACTGGTTCTGCTTTTTGTATTTCCGATTCGAAGCCGAACCAATAACCATTTTGGGTATTGTCGTCAATGGGTAGAAAACATAAGCGGAGGCTTTCTTTGTAGTTTCCATAGATGACTTCCCAATATTCCGGTGGCATCTGGCGCTTGGTCTTGACTTTCTCTGCTGGTTTTTTCTTTAATGACATGCCTGCCTCTATCCAGGCAATGGTGACCATGATTTTATAGGCCGGATAATGCATACTGCAGAATTCATAGAGTACGAGGCCTCGCTTTTCCAGGCTCATGGGCTGGTCTATAAGATTTTTATCGATTAAAAATTCCAGAAAGCGACGTAGGAAGTCGTTGTCATCCAGAATCAGCTTGCGGGTGATGGCTTGCCAAGCAGTTGTGTTATAGAATCCATCCAGAAGACGTGACAGTTGCCGGGCTGTTTGAAGCTCGTTGACACTGATTTCATTTGTTTGAAGCACTTCATAAGGGGGGAGAGGAGAATATCGGATGCCTAGTTCTTCCGCTCTTCTTCTCATTTCTGTGCCGGGAAGTAACTTCAGGGATTCAAGCTGTATCTCGCCGGCATTGTATCCGGCAAGTGTACGCACATCTTCAAATATTTCGGATAGGCGGTATAGAGGCAAGCCGGCAATGAGGTCGGCGTGTGTTTCCATATTGGGTAGGGAACATAGGAAACGAAGACCTTGCAGTGAGTCCTCCAGGCTTCCCATCCGACGGCTTTTCTGGAGGACCGGTTCGCGCAGGCTTTGAATACCGGCCTCGAGATGGAGCAATCCTTTAGGTAGCTTTTTCAATTCATTTTTCAGCTCTTCGGATAATAGTGCAGGGTGTATTTCTAAGTGAAAGCATATGTCCGGGTTGAATTCCAGGAAAAGTTGCAGTAATTCTTTAGCACGGCGCGGATTATAATTAAAGGTCCGGTCGAGGACGCGTACGTTTTTTATTCCATGACTGTGGATAATTTGAAGGCGTTCACGGATACTTTCAATGGACAGTGTGCGCACCGGTTTTTCTTCACCGCTGACGCAGAATGCGCATGTGTTGAAACAGCCTCGGGTAGTCTCCAGTTGTACGAATGGTTTGCTCCAGTTGAAAAAACAGCTGTTTTCCGGTGGTACGAGCCGTGAAAAGTTAAGTACACGGGCTATGCCGTTGTCTATATATTGCTTTTGAGGATTCATATAGCAGAGTCCCGGAATACTGTTCCATTTTTCCGGCTGGTTCCAGCAAGACAGCCATTGGGGGAATGCTTCTTCTCCCTCTCCCCTGAATACACAGTCGATGAAAGGGTTTTTATGCAGAAAGTCTTCATTGTTTCCTAAGAATTCAGGTCCACCCAAGATGAAGCAGCTATTGGGAAGCAATGCTTTTAATCTCGCTGTGATGTGCAACAGTTGTTCGTGGTTGAACAACCATGTCGTTGCGGCAATGATGTCGGGTTGGTGCCGGTATATTTCGTCGACAATCATTCCTACGTTTTCATTGATGGTGGCAGATACGATTTCCCATTTTACGGAATTGTTCTTTGCTATTTGTGCGTGCAGTGCAGGGAGTGCCAACGAAGAGTGTGCATACGAGCTATTGAGGTCTATCCAGAGAATTTTCATATTTGATTGAATTTCATCTTTGCAAAGATAACTGATTTTGCTTTTCGTATAAACAAAAAGGGTTATATTTGCATGTCGGAAATCGAAAATAGTAGAGTTATTGGTATAGAATGTTTTTTGAAAGATGAAATATTCTTTTTGTATTCTTATTTCTATAAGGTGATAACGGGTTGTCTTATCACTGGCTTGATAAAGTAAGGAAGGAAGTACTATTAAGTGTGATTGATACAGAATGCAAAATATCGGAATAAGTTTCCAGCTATTTTGAACATTTTGAGAAAGTAAACTCTTTTGTACAAGGACTGGTTTAGGTAATTGATTCCTTCCTATGATGTAGGGATACTCTGTGAGGAGTATCCCTACAATTTTTTACATTGATTCCACGTTGCCTCCCTTTGGGGGATTGTTTGGACAATAACAAAAAAAGAGGAATATTCTTTCGAATTTCCTCTTCTTTGCGGGTGGCAGATGGGACTCGAACCCACGACATTCAGAACCACAATCTGACGCTCTA
>ENA-UOOC01003472-UOOC01003472.1-human-gut-metagenome-genome-assembly--contig:-C48old-NODE-3472-length-10808-cov-30.656561_pt1 | contig 10808 bp, 10 predicted proteins | sample MGYA00242469_ERZ724016 | MGnify/ENA metagenome assembly ERZ724016 | reverse complement strand
CCTCCGTGACGCCGAGCGATAAGAGCGTTTCCCGCAACCCTTTATGGGCGTTCACGCCGCCGAGACACACAAAGAGCGCATCGTTTGCAAAGTAGCTTGCAATATCGCCCTTGAGCGGCCCCTCGGTGAGATAGGCGCGCTTCTGCGTGGTGTCGCCGGTGACGTGGATCCACGAATAGCTGCGTGCACCGTTTTCCATGCGGCTCGGCCGGCTGGACAGCCAGCGGTATTTTCGCGCCGCATCGCCGTCCAGCCGAATCTTCATGCCCTGAATCAGGCCGTCCCTGTTCCGTACAGGAATGAGAAATCCGTTTGCGCCTGCCAGCGTCCATGTCCCGTCCTTTGTGTAAAAACCGGGTAATCCGTGCAATTCATGATCGCACGCAAGCAGCGACGCCAACAAGCGCCGTTCGGCTTCTGTTTCCGGCATGGACTTATAGCCGTTGCGGGCAATGATCTCATCCGGGAGTCCTCGTTCATGGAGATTGTCTCTGTGCCGGTCGGAGAGCGTCAAAAGAGACAGCATCTCCGAATACGCCGCATGGCGCTGCTCCAGCGCATACGGTTCCCGGTTCGTTGTGTTTGGGGAGCTGGGCTGCAAGGGTAACTTATAGACGTTACTTTTTGCAGCCAGCTCCAGATAGGCTTCTTTGTTGGATAGGCCATTCAATCGCGCATACAGCGTCACGCTGTTGCCGCTTGCACCGCAGAGGTTGCAGCGGTATTGATCGGTCCGTGTGTTCAGACTCAGATGATATTTGCCGCTTCCGTGGTCGCCGCAGAAGGGGCAGCTTGCCTCAACTTCCTCGCTGTGAAGCGTTCGGTCATTGAGGACAAGCCCGCACCGCCTGGCGGCTTCCAGGATCGGCAGCTTCTGATAGGCCAGACAGCGCGCCCCCTTTCTGCGATATAGGGTTACGCCGCCTTCGGCATTGCAGTACCGCCGGCTCGCACGGAAAGCTCCGCATTACGGACGCATTTGGCGAGGATCATCTGACTGGTCGGACGGATGTTGCTGAGATCGTCCACGGATTCCATATTGTCGAAGAATACAGGGTAATTACGGCCTGTGAGCCGCTTCACAAGCTCCGACACTTCCGCGCCAGCCCGGATCTTCTCAGAGAGCGAGAGCCTGTCATAGCGGCGGCCGTTGTAGGTAAAGCGGAACACATCCTTCAGTTCCCCGGTCGTCTTGACAACATCGTAGAGCGAGATCTGCACCCGGTTCATGGAGAGCTTGGAGAAGGTCATCTCGGCGCGCTTGCTCATGTAGAGGATCACATCTTTCATAACGATTTTCTTTTCCGTGATCTCCTCCTCAATGGCTTTGATGCGCGTATCAAAGTCCTCCGGTGCAGCGCTCAGAACCTGCTGTGCGGCGGCAAGCTGCACCCGGCAGTCTTCCAGCGATGCTTTGCACTCGGCAAGGCGTTCACTGTCTGCGGGGCTCAGCGTGCCGCATTCCATACTGGTCGTCAGGTTCTGGATGCGTGTGCGCAGCTGCTCCAGGGTCTGCTGGCGCTGCATATTCTGCTGTGCGGCAGCGGCCTGAAGCTGTTCTCGCTTCTGGTTCAGCGCGCCGATCTCAGACTGGTATCTGACCAGATCATCCGCTTTGAACTGCTCGAACGTGCGTTGGCTTTTCTGCTCCATCTCCTGAAGCTCCGCGATCTGACCTTTCAGCTGTGTGCCGTCGGCAGCGATTTTCTCCGTTTCCGCCTGTAAAGCCTGACGGAACGCCGGATATTCCTGCTGCGAGAGGACACGGCGGCAGACCGGGCAGCTTGTACCCGGCTGAAACCGCTTCAAAAGCGCGGCGTTCTGCTGATACTTCTTCCCAAGCGCCTGCACCTTTGCCGTATCCTCTGCCAACGGCCCTGTGTATTTTGGCTGGTAGACCTCGGACGACCGGGCACCCAGCTTTGCGTGAAATTCCTGCAGCTTCGCGTCCAGTTCTGCCGTATCCGGCGTTTCCGGCGCTTCACCGGAAAGCTCCTCATACTGCTCGCTGGCCTGCACAAGCTGCTCCTGCAAATCCTCCAAATTGATGTTTTCAAACCGCTGTGCTTCCAGCGATGCAATTTCACTCTGCAATTCCTGAATCTGTGCAGTCAGCCTATCGGACAGCTCTTTGCTGCTCTGCCGCTGCTTCTGCGCCAGATCCAGCTTGCCGCTCAGGTAGACTGCGTCCTGTTCCAGCTCCCGGATCTCCTCCCGGCGATTCTTGAGAAACGTCTCAGGAGACGGAAGCTGCACACCGGATAACCGCTGCTGCGTCTGCGCATTGAGCTGCTCCAGCACGTTGGCCTGCGGAATGGGCGGTAAATACCGCTCCAGCAGCTTTTTTCCATCCTCGCCGAGTTCTTCAATGAAGTACAGGGGATTGAAAATGGAGAGAAACACGTCCCGTTCACCGAACATCTCATTGAGATCCGTCTGCCGAATGGCATAGCCGTCGTAGGTGATGCTCATGCGATCCTTCTGCCGGCTGCGGGTCAGTTCATGTGCTTTTCCGGTTTCATCCGTAAAGCGCATCGTGATCTGCAAGTCCGGATTCGTCTCATTGTGCAGCCGGTCAATGCCGCGCTCGCCGAAAAAGGGAAGTCCCGTGACGGCAAACGCAATCGCGTCTGCCAGACTGGATTTGCCGCGGCCGTTGCCGCCGGTGACGATGGTTGGATTGCCAAACGTGATCTCCGTCGGTTCTTCATAGCATTTGAAGCCCGAAACGGTCATGCTGATGATCTGAAAGCCTTTGATCTTTTCCATTTTGCTTACTGACACCTCCTATTACGCTGCCTGCTGCACGACCTGATAGCCGTCCAGCGTATAAAATGCGACGTTTCCCTGTTTCCGCATGGTGACCTGCGCGTCATAGAGCTGCGCACCGGGCATGAGCATCGGGTGGCTACCCTGTGCATAGACCTTGGCCTGCTTGCCCTCTGCGTTTTGCAGAACGGCGCAGACCAACGGCTGACCGGACATATCCTGCTGATTGCTTACCGATACCACAACGTACTGGCAGACCTGCCGCGTCGTAAACGGGAGCGGCTGATGTACTTGCTGCGGCTGCTGCGATGGTTGCTGCGGCGCGGTATTCTGCGCCTGCTGTCCAGCCTGCCCGTCGCGCTTATAGCTGAGCTGTGCCTGTGCTGCACCCGGAGATGTGGGAAGCTGATGCAGCTTGTCCAGCAATTCCAGATACGCGGCATTCAGCTTCGGCCGCTCGGTATCGCAGATCACATAGGAGTTGCCCTTCTGCTCGATCTTGACCCAGAGCGGTTTCGTCATCTTGTAGAGGACACGTCCAATGCCCCATTGCACGGCGGAGCGTTTCATGGAGTCCGACAAGCCGCCCTTAATGGGTTCAATGTCAGAATCCTCCGCGCCGTCCCACTTTGTAATAAAGCCTTTGCCCTCAAAATAGATGGAAATGCCGCAGATCTGCGCGTCCTTCTTCCCATTTCCGTGCCACGGCTTGTAGTCGTTGTACCAGTTTTCCGGCCCCACAACCTCATCCAGACGATCCTGAATGGCGCGGTTTGTGACATACGGAATGGCAAGGCCGCTGGTCTTGTCTTTCGATGTCACTTGTATCCGCCATTCCAAGTCCTCCGGCGCAAATGGTCGGGCCAGTTCTTCCCGGATGGTTTTTGCGTCTTTTGCCATACGTTACCCTCCAATAAAGTCTTTCAAGGTCTTTCCGTTGGGGATCAGCACGTCGGAATAATAGTACGACGGGTCTTTGTCCTTCAGGTGCTCCAGAAGATCGCGGTATTGCATCCCCAGCTTGTTGTTCAGCGCATTGAAGCTGTGATCTCCATTTGGGATGGACAGCAGGAATGCCGGCAAACTCGCAAGCGCATGCGGCGTTTTGTATTGTGGCAGAGCGTTTCTGCCAATGCAAATAGTCCCCATGGAACCGCCGACGTTTGAAAACGGATAGCGGTACATTACGGTCTCCATCGTCGGTCTTTCGTCTGCGACAACGCCCATCCTGCATCCGCTGATCTTGCCCTCTGTGTCAGCGTGGAACGCAAAGACCAGTCTTGGCAGCGGAAAGTTCGGATATGCCGTCTCATGGTAGCTAATGTCTGCGTATAAGCGCGGGTACCAGAGACAATATTCCTTGTTCCCGTTCGGATGGATTTTGACATGGATACAGTCTGACGGCAGCAGTCCGCTGTTGACATAATCTCGCATGGCGCTGTTTTTAATGCAGTCCAGAAGCGCATCTTCCTGTACTTCTTTGCACTTTACGATCCCGTTTGTGTGCGTCTCGATGAGAACCTGTCCGTCCTCTGGAATGATCCGGATCCGCAGTTCGTTTTTGTTCATGCCGCCTCCAATTCCGGAACATACCGCTTCGCAAGCGCCTGTTCCTTTTTGAGCAGAATTTCCAGCTTCTGTACTTCATCTGTGTACCATTCGTCAATCGCAAGCAGAGCTTCCAGCAGGTCAAGTTCATAGTGAAAATAACCGTCTGTTTCTACAATAAGGCCGCTCGACCATTCTGAGCTGATCTTCTTCTGATAGCCCCAGCCCATACCGCCATCACAGCTGCATTCGAATAATTCAGCACTTAACATTCGCTCGGCGTTCATGATATACGGATTTTCCGAGAGCTTCATGCTGTGAAGACTTCCGTATTCCCGAACCAACCGGTAGTATTGCATCATGCTTCGAAAGCTGAAATACCAATGACTCCGCTCATATTCTTCATTGTAGCCGAACGATGCATAGTCGCAGGCTGCGTAGAGCAGTTCATAGTAGATCTCATATAGATCGTACTCCGAATTGGTGATATTTTGTTCCAACAGCCGATCCAGTTTCCCATATTCGTAGAACATACGAGCCGCTCTGACTGTTTGAAGCGAACCGCAAGCAAATTCATAGTCCATATTCACGCCTCCTTCAACAGAATTTTCGCTGTGCAGCGGCTTTCGGCTTGGAATGGTCAAAAGTGCTGTGTAGGTGATTCAAACGGTGTTCCCGGTCCTCTGCTTCAGACAATGCACCGTACAAGCTGTCAATATCTTCTTCGGTAAATGCCTCGAAATCAAGATCAGCAAAACAGATGCAATCATCATTTTTCAGTGGAGCCAGAATATTTGTCAGTACATACGGCGAAATGTTCTCCGGTTCGGGTACCGGCATATGCGGCAGCGCCTCCAGTCCCTTTAAGAGCTTGGAAAGATCAATCTTCATCCGCTTTCTCCCATACCAGCTTCACCACGCAGATGGCATACTCCTTCATATTGCAGAGAATTTTCTTATGCTCCGCCTCATTCAGATACGACCGGCCTTCGCGCAGGAAATAGATCCCGCAGTCCGGCATCAGCTCTCCAAACATGCTGGCGATGTGCCACTCCATGTGGGAGCGCGCTTCGGCGGTATCTCCCTTGAGATAGGCCGTACACATCTTGGTATCTCCGACGGTCTGCTCGTTCCCGATCTCCAGATGCTCCATGAAGCCGTCCAGATGTGCCTTTGCGCGCTCATCCAACTGATGCTTCGCAGATGCGTAGAAGTACAGGAACAGCGCCGGTTCGTTTCTGCCCAGAATGACGCTGTATGGACTGGACACTTTCTGTCCCCATGCGCCGCTGGACGGTTCAAAGCGTGTGCAGAGCTTTCCCATCTGCGGGACGATCCGCTCCGTGACCTGCTGCCAGACAGCTTCGCGTGCCGTCCGGTCATCTGCTTCTGTGACGGGTGCAACGATTGCAAGATTTGTAGTTAACATAATTCCTCCTAGCTCAACGCCAGAAATCCGTTCGGCGTCAGAACATTGAAGATCATCTTGTTGCTGACGACCTCATGCACCTCTGCGCCGATATGGTTCCCGCGCTGGTCAAACTGTTCTTCGCGTTCTACATTTTTGACTTTCACAATACGGCCCTTGATGATGTGCGGGGTATCGCATTCGATCAGTCCGTTGATCATCCCGGAGCCGCCGATGAGACCGATCTGCCCAATGGAAAGGGGCAGGAGTGGCCTTTTTTCTGCGCTGTCCAGCGCACTTTTCTCATTCAGCAGTTGTTTGAAGCTGCCGGAGTGCGTCAGCTGGCGTTCCAGCTCCTTCTCATTGAACCGTTCGCCGCGAAATACCTCGACAGTCTTTGTAACGGCGGGCAGTACATACCGGTGTTCGTCCAGCTCCGTAATGCACGGGATCATCTCTGGGGTCAGCGTCTGCGCACCCAGCCGGTCGGCTGTTTCGTCATCCTCTGTGGGTTTTCTGCGAAGCCCCAGCACGACCGCCTGATGGAATCTGGCAAACTCGCCATCGGTGAATTTCCAGACAGAAAGGTCCGAGAAGTTCTCCGCGAGGATTTTACAGATGTCCGGCGTCAGCCGATAATACGGCACGATGTAGATGAGCAGACCGCCCAGCATGAGTGTCCGGATGCTCTGCACCAGAAACTGCTTTTCGCTGCGTACCCGGCTGCCGCCCTCTGCCAGAACAGACAGATACGGCGGGTTCAGAAACAGCACATGAAACGACTCACGGCTGATCTGGCTGTGAAAGAAGCTGCCAAAGCCGACGCGGTGGAGCCTCGTCTGGGCCTCCTCCGCACGGTGTTCGTCCAGCTCCATGCCGTAGGTGTAGCAGTTGTTGCCGTCAGCAAGCTGCCGAAGCGCCTTGCCGCAGCCGCAGCACGGATCGAGCAGATTCGTCGTCACGCCCTCAGGGAACGCGATCCCGCGCAGGATGTGCATGATGTTCTCCGGGTCTGTCGGATAGTAACCCATGCGGACATGGTTCATCAGCCGTCCGATCGTCGATACATTGACGGTATCTGCCTGCGGAAGTGTTTTTGCAAAGTTGGTCAGGACTTCGTAGACAGGCTTGTACGCTCTGGACATGAGGTCAAAGCGGCGCAGGCCCATTTGAAGCTGCCCGGCTTTTCCCGCCAGCGCAGATTCCTCCAATTCCAGAAGATACCGCTGTGCATCGCCGAGCGCCGCAAGAAGCGTGTCCCGCGTTTTCTGCAATTCCAGGTAGTACGCATACGCGCGCTGCGGCTGCGCCGTGCGGTATTTCTCCACACCGGCGCGGCATTTCAGAAGGCGCTGGCTGCCGCGCAGAATGGCTTCTGCCGTCTGCCGAAGCTGTTCCAATGCGTAAAAGGAACATTTTGACTCCTTCTGCAATTCCTGTTCCATGCTGTGACCTCACGCCGCAGGCTGAATGCTCTCAGCCGCAAAGTCAAAGACCGGTGCGTTTTCCTCCGGCGTGCCGGGGAGAATGCGCAGTGTGTAGCCTTTGTCCCGCAGCAGCTTGAACGTACTAACCATGCGCTGAAGCTCAAAGTCGTCCGCATCATTTGCATCGTTCTCGCAGGCGGCTTTTTCCGCCGCCTGCTGTGCAAGCACCTCCTGCACGATTTTTGCGATGTTGGCTTTCATTTCGGTATCTTCCGGTGTGTCAGACGGTTCTTCCGATTCCGTGCGCGGCTTCTCAAACCTGCCCTGCGGTCGGCTTGCCGTCAGGCGCAGCCAGAAGGTGCGCAGCATGGAAAGAAGCAGCGTCAGGAGCATCCCACGCGGCTTCGGCGTCAGATGCACGATCTCATCTGCGTCCGCTTCGCCGATCTCGCTGACCGCCACGGTCAGGCTGGGAGCCTTGACATAGTTGGCAGAAAAGAAGCGGGAAACAGCGGCGCCTTCCGAAATTATAGCCTCGTTGCAGCTGACGCGCTGCGCCAGCAGTCTCCGGCAGATGACCGTGCCGCATTCCAGTTCGGTCACGTCCACGATATCCGCGGAAACTTCACCGGCGGTAATAAAACCTCGGCCGGAAATATGCTTCGCTTTCAGGCCGTTCGTGACGTGCAGATGCCCATGGACGATCACATCGTCCGTGACAAGCGTTTCATAGTTGTACGTCGCACCAGCTGGGATATAGACTGTTTTCATGCTCAAAAATCCTTTCTCTTTTACGCTGCCTTCTGTTCTTCCTTGAGCCGTACCGGGAGGACGATGGCGGAGCTGTTGCCTGCAATGAGCAAGATCGCGCCCAGTGGGCTGGTCAGCCGCATTGTCACCAGTTCCTGCTTTTCAAACTGCGTGAGCGCATCCAGCATGTATCTGATGTCAAAGCCGAAAATGATGCTGCTTTCCGGATCGATCGGAACCACCGCTTTATAGAGGCAGCCGTTTACACTCAGGCTCAGGGTTCCGTTATGAAACCGGACATAGGGCTTGTCTGCTTTTCCGATGCAGGCCAGCAGATATTTGAGGGCCTGCACGAAGTCCTTCCGATGGAAGCGGAATTCCTCGCTCCACTTCTGCGGCACAACACTCTCATAGGTGAGCGGCGTGACATTCAGGATGCGTTTCGTAAGCAGATGAATATGTTTGTTCTGGAACAGGACCCATTCGTCGGCAACGCTGATCTGAATATCCGCATTGCCAAACGCCTTTAGCTGTTCCAAAGCCGGGACACCGACCAGGAACGGTCTTTCAATATCCAGTCCGCCATCATCACAGCAGGCTGCGCGATGGCCTTCCACTGCCCAGATATGTTTGTTTTGAAACAGAACGCCCTGATATTCCGGTCTGACATTGCGCGGATTTACGGCATACTTTACCTGTTTGACGCAGGCGAGGATCTTTGCTGCGTTTGCCGCATAGGTCTGTCTGACCCTGAACTCCGGCCATACGGGGCAGTCCTTCGTGTCATAGACAGGAAACTCGCCGCCCTTGCTGCCGGAGCGCATGGTCAAAAACGATTCGTCTCCACGCTGCTGCAATTCCAGCTCCAGTGCGCCGTCATAATGGCGGCATACCTTCTGGATGTTCGCGCTGTTCCGGAATACGAGGTCAAAGCTGTCGCCAACTGCGGTGATCGTCACGGACATCCATGTGTCCAAATCCGCTGCGGACAATACGCATTGATCTCCGGTAAACTCCGCTTTGATCTCACGCAAAACTTCGATGGAACTTTTTGACGTGACTTCCATCAATGCTGTCAAAGCTTTATAAAAGGCTGCTGCGTCTACGGTATTCTTCATGCTGCTTTCCTCCTTGTTTTCTGTAAGGTCGCACGCATATTGACAGAACCCGTTGCAAACGTGATCTGCCGTACGCGCGTTTCTCCGACGGTCAGGATGTTGTAGATCATGTCCACGACGGCGGTGGCCGCCGTAATGTTGGCGGCGATGCTCTGCGGCGCGGAAACAGACGCCTCGGCGCAGCTCAGCTCTGTCGGGAATTTGTCTGTATCCTGCAAAACCTCCGGGAATGCCGCGCCGACGGGGCGGTAGAACGTGCGCCCGCCGCTGCGGATGCCGCAGACGATCTGCCCGGTGTGCATCCCGTTGCCGCTGTCGATGTAGATGAGATCATCCAGCTTGTAAAAGACCTCGTGGCAGAGTTTTCGACTCTTGTTGTTGTCCACCGCGCCGATGAGGATCACCAGCTCTTTGACGGTTGGTGAATGCCAGTACGGCCCGGTCGGGAACGTCCGTGCCCGCAGCATGGAAAGAAGCCGCTCGCCGGACTCGATAAAATCCGGCACATACTCCGTTTCCATCCCGAACACGGAGGAATACCGCTCGGCCAGCACCTTTGCCTTGTTTTCCCCAAGGTCAGCCGGTGTGAAATTCTGGCGAACGAGATTCTTTTCCTCCACGATATCTCCGTCACAGATGATAAAGCGGACGGGCCGGTCCAGCGCGTACAAAAGCCGGTACAGATGCGGCGCGATATGTCCGCCGGTGCCTCCGGCTCCCAGCATGACGATCTTTACGGGGCGGTTCTCTGCAAACTTCATCCCGCACCTCCAAGCAATCCGCCCAGAAACGAGCGCACGCCCGCGAAATGTGTGGACGGCGGTTCCGGGAGTTCTGGAAGCTGATGGATGACCTTGCCGCTCCATTCCGCGGGAAAGCCGCTGGCCAGCCCTTCAAGCACCAAGGCGGGCTCGATGGGGACAAAGCTGCCGCCGCAGGAAATGCGGGCGGAGATCTCCGGGAAGAAGCGATCCAGACGGCCAATCACGAGATACAGCCGCGTACCGCGTTCGTCCTGATCATCGATAGCCGAAAAGATCGCCTTCATGCTGTTGTGCGAGTGGATATCTGCGTAGTACAGATACCGCGTATCGTCCGGAAGATCTTCGTCCGTCAGCCGGACCGTGACACGATCCTTGGTAACGCGCTGCTTCGGGACGAACGGGATGAATTTCTGTTCCTTCCGATCCCAGTAGATGCGGACAAGGGCTTCAAACTCCGCGCCCGATTCCATCTGACTTCTGAAAAAGCCGATGATGGAGCGCAGCAGCTCCTGCGGAATGCGAGGAAGAGCCGGGCGAAAGCCGGCTCTTACCTCTGAAAACTCCGTGATCTTGTGTTTGGGCGCGATAAACTCGCCGAGCTCGCTCCGGCGCATCTCATACGTCTGTCCATCCCGCGAGGGGATGAGGCAGATGACCTTGTTGGACGCGCGCGCAGCCTCCAGCGTCGGGAATACGCCCTTGTAGTCCGCGATGCCCTTCTTCTGCATCCGGATCTGCGGCTTCACGACGCACTCCGGGTCCTTGATCTTACCTTTTTTCAGGCTGTCCAGGAACGCCTTTGACTTCTCAATTTCCGCTTTCATGGCCGCGATGGTGTCTGTCTTTGGAGTAGGAACGGTCTTCGTAACATCTCCGTACCGTACCTGCCATGTGACAGCCGACGCATCCTCCAATTCGGGGAAATCATCCGCTTTCTGGATACGCAGGGCCTCGAAGGTCATGCTGGCGTCCGTGATCTGCTCTCTGGCGCCGCCGTACTGAAAAACGGGCGGCTTGTCAAAGA
>ENA-UOOC01003457-UOOC01003457.1-human-gut-metagenome-genome-assembly--contig:-C48old-NODE-3457-length-10858-cov-5.903082_pt1 | contig 10858 bp, 9 predicted proteins | sample MGYA00242469_ERZ724016 | MGnify/ENA metagenome assembly ERZ724016 | reverse complement strand
TAATAGAAATGTTATATATTATGACTAATATAATTATAACGTATTTTTTACACAATGCAATATATGGATTATAATAGCAATATGAAAAAAATTTTTTTGCACATGATTTTAATTTTACTTGCTCTTTCAATGATAGTGCCCTTTTTATTAATGTTTTTGATTTCACTCAGCAGCAATGAGAATATTTTTACAGAATACAAATCCATTAATTTATCTTTTGCGGCATACAGAAATGTTTTTGCTTCAATTCCTCTTGTAAAATATTTTTTAAACAGCCTTATTGTTGCTTTTATTACTACTCTGGGGCAGGTTATTGTTTCTGCATTTGCCGGTTATGGCTTTGCAAGACTAGATTTTAAAGGCAGAGATGCCCTATTTTTTATTATCATTCTTACAATGATGGTTCCGCCACAGGTTAATATTGTTCCGCTTTTTTACATTATGAGTAAACTTGGATGGATAAATACTTATCAGGCACTGATTGTACCGGGAATTTTCGGCGGATTTGGTGTATTCATGATGAGGCAGTATTTTCAGAGTTTCTCAAAAGACCTGGAAGATGCTTCTAAGCTTGACGGATGTAATGTTTTTCAAACTTTTTACAAAATAGCTCTTCCCTCTGCTCTTCCCGCAATTGCAACTCTTGGGATTTTTACTTTTGTGACTACATGGAATAGTTTTATGTGGCCTTTAATTGTAACAAATACGGAGAGTATGCGCACTCTTGCTGTAGGGCTTACTATTTTTAAAAGCTCGTTTAGAGAAATTACAATGTGGGGTGAGCTTATGGCTTGCTCTTGCATATGTTCAATCCCTGTGATTGCAATTTTTATACTCGGTAAAAAATATTTGATAAATAACCCTATGGCAGGGGCAGTTAAGGAATAAGTGTGTTCCCTCTACCTGCGGGAGAGAGGAAGGTGGAAATTAATCTATCCCTCGACAGATGCAAGTAATGCATTGACTTCTGCAATCAAATCTTCATTTTTTGTCTTTACTGCATTTACGAGCGCCTTTTTAAGCAGTGATTTTGCTTTGTTTGGGCTGTTAAAACTAATCATAAGTTCTGCTGCTGCTTTGTAGTTTTGCGCAATTTCTTCAGGAGAATTAGAAAGTTCATAGTTTTTAACAGCTTCTGCGTAGTATTTTAAAGCTTTGTCCTTTTTCTTGAATTGTACGCAGGCATCTGCAGTGTTGCTTAAAACATAACCTTTCATTGAATTGTCTGTTGTCTGTTCAATGAGTTTTCTTGCAACATCATAATAATCAAAAGCATTTTCATCATACTTATCAGTAAAGATATTTGCCATTCTTGTAAGTGAATCAGATTGCCCGATTAAGTCATCAGATTTACCGGCATAAGAAATTGAAGTCATATAGTGGTTTAATGCCGGTCCAACTTCATTAACGTCATCATAAATCTGAGCCATCGAAAAATGTGCTCTTGATTTAACATTAACATCTGTAGTGTACTGCAAGGATTTATTGTAGCTGTTAAGCGCCTGAACGAAGTGGTCATTGTCATCATAGATTTTGCCTATTTCCAGACAAATTCTTGATTGAGTTTCGTTGTCATTAAGTTCGCTTGCTCTTGCAAAAGCTTCTTTAAACATCTGCATTGCTCTTTGCGGGTTGTTTGAGAATGCCTGTTTTTTGGCTTCTACAAATAGAGATTTTAATTTAGTGTCCTGTGGAATGATGGTTATATTCGGTTTTTTAGATATTGTTTCTTTAGCCTGAACAAATTCTTCTTCAAGAGTCAGCTCTTCAGGCTCAATTTCGATAACTTCTTCGTGAACATCCTGTAAAACAGGTTCAGGTGCAGCGGCCTGCGTTTGTTCCGGCTGCTGCTGCGGTGGTGCTGGTTTCTTTTCTTCTCTGTTTTCAGGGAATTTTACAAGGAAGTTCGGGTTAACTTCTGCTTCGTCATAGCTATAGTTAATTCTCTGTAAAAATAGTGCATCCAGCCAGTTTTGAACAACTTTTGAATCTTTGTTCAAGGTTTCTGAAATATATTTATCCAGCATTGAGGCTGCAATTTTCAAGTTGCTTTGGATAAGGTTAACCTGCGGATGCGGTTCTCTAACCTGCTGTTCAACAATTTGCAGATAATGATTAACCTGCTCTTCGATATCTGCTGGTGTTGCAATTGCCTTAATTGTATTGCGAAAATCTTTTATTATCTGTGCAATATTAACTTTATTACTTCTTTGCGGCTGCTGCGGCTGAACCGGTGTTTGTCCTATTGGCTGATATCCTGCCTGTGCAGCTTGATATTGCATAGGGTTTACCTGATGCTGGTCATATCTTATAGGCGGGGTATTGACCTTGTAACTCTGTCTTTGCGGGTATGCTGAAGGATATGCATTGGCAGCAGGAGAATATATTGCTTGACGCGGCGGTGTTTGACTCTGTTGAATATCCTGAGCCCGTCCACGTGCAATGGTCTGCTGCTGTTGACGTTGCTGCTGCTGGTCTTGCGCGTTTCCGTTATGACCGTCCTTGTCTGCACCGTCACTGCCTGCATTATAATTGCCTGTTTCCCTTTGAGGATAAGGGCGCGGGCGTACTGTATTCATTGTGTTAAACAATATAAACCGTCCTTCCTTTAATGATATCGGATATTATCTGACGTTCTTTACCGTTTTAAAAAAATATCGTACAAACGTACGATATTTTTTTAATGAATACTTTGGTTTTGTCAAATTTCGTAGTTTTACTATTTATTAGATGCTCTTAAATTTAACTAAATCTTGTTTTCTCATCCTGATATTTTCAGGCGTAATTTCTACCAACTCATCATCTCCGATGTATTCAAGGCAATCCTCAAGCGATAATTCCTTATGTGCCTGCAAAGTTACCATAACATCAGCTGTTGCGCTTCTCATATTGGTTAATTTTTTAGTTTTGCATATATTAACAACAATATCCTGAGGTCTGTTGCCTTCGCCTATTATCATTCCTCTATAAACCTTTGTCTTAGGAGTTACAAAGAACACACCTCTGTCCTCAAATTGCGCCAGAGCGTATGGAATAGCTTCACCCTGTTCGTGAGCAAGGATTGAGCCGCTTCTTTGTTTCGGAATATCGCCTGCAAACGGCTTGTATTCATCAAATGTATGGTACATAATACCTTCGCCGCGTGTCATACGAATAAATTCACTTCTAAATCCGATTAGACCCCTTGCAGGAATAGAAAATTTCATGCTTGTTCTGTTTCCGTTATTTTGCATCTCAAGCATTGTGGCTTTTCTACCTGAAAGTCTGTCAATGCAGGAACCGGCATATTCTTCCGGAACATCTACAAGAAGATTTTCAAAAGGTTCTTGCAGATTTTCACCTTCGCCCTTGTAGATTACTTCAGGTTTAGAAACCTGAAATTCGTAACCTTCACGACGCATTGTTTCGATTAAAATTCCGAGGTGAAGTTCTCCTCTTCCGCTTACTTTAAAGCAGTCGGTTGAGTCGGTATCTTCGACTCTCAAACTAACATTCTTTTCAAGCTCATCATAAAGTCGTTTTCTAAGCTGTCTGGAAGTTACAAATTTCCCTTCCTGACCTGCAAAAGGACTGTCGTTAACAGAAAAATTCATCTGTAATGTCGGCTCATCAACATGAATAAGCGGCAGCGGATTAATGTTGTTAGGGTCGCAGAGAGTTTCACCGATATGAATATCAGAAAAACCTGCAATACCTACAATGTCACCGGCTTCAGATTCATTAATTTCCACTCTTCCAAGGTCTTTAAAACCGAATAGTTTTGTAACTTTTCCTCGTTCAATTGAGCCGTCTGCTTTCACCCATGCAACCTGATCCTGCGAATGTATACGTCCGTTAACAACACGTCCGATAACAATTCTTCCTACATATTCGTTGTAGTCAAGCGTTGTAGCTCTAAATTGGAATGGTTTATCAGAATCGCCTGATGGTGCTTGAATGTTTTCCAGAATACAGTCAAGAAGCGGAACCATATCTTTCTTTTCATCATCAAGATGCTTAATAGCATACCCGTTTAAGCTGCTTGAATAAATGTAAGGGAAATCAATCAAATCTTCTCTGTCAGTGAGTTCTGTAAACAGGTCGAATACTTTATCAAGAGTTCCGTCAGGGTCTGCTGCCGGCTTATCAATTTTGTTTATAACAACAATGATTTTAATTCCTAGCTCAAGAGCTTTAGATAGTACAAATCTTGTTTGAGGCATCGGGCCTTCTGCTGCGTCAACAATCAAGAGAGCGCCGTCAACCATACCTAAAACACGTTCAACTTCACCGCCAAAATCCGCGTGTCCCGGTGTGTCTACAACGTTAATCTTTGTTCCCTTGTAATCAATCGAAATGTTTTTGGAAAGAATAGTAATTCCTCTCTCTCTTTCCAAATCGTTGCTGTCAAGAACTCTTTCCTGAACCTGCTGATTCTCTCTGAAAGCACCGCCTTGCTTAAGCATACAGTCAACCAGAGTTGTTTTACCATGGTCAACGTGCGCAATTATTGCGATATTTCGTATATTTTTGTTAGTCATATTTCCATTCCCTATTGTTAGTTTCGTCTAGTGTTGTTTTTACACTTATATTGTAAACAATCAAGGGGTAAATACAAGGGGTAAATACAAGAGGGGGCAAATATTTACACCCGTGTGCAGCATCCATGCCAACATCGTTACAAAACTTAACTTCTGAAAAAATCCATGCAAACATGCAAAGCACATGGGTTTTCATGATTTAAATCGCTGTAAACATGTATTTGTGCGAGTTTAGCATGAGCCGGAAACTGCGAGAGGTAATAAATTCAGGACTTTGCAAGTCCTTTAAGAAATCGTTACAATTGCCTGTATGTGGGTTGTAAATAACCTCTTAACCTATATAATAGAAATATGTTAAGGAGTTTTGGGGATTTCCTTAATAATCAATTAGTTAAATCACAAACAAAATAAAAATAAACTTTGGGAGGAATAAGTGTTTAAGAGTCGTGATATGGGAAGAGCTATTGCCGTAAAGAGATGGACTCCAACGGCATTGGAATGTTACAAGCGCGGATGTGTATGTGAAGGCTGCTTTTATAGTGACTTTTTCAGTGCAACTGCACAAAAGTGCCAGATGAAAGCTGCTGTTTTAGAGCTTGTAAGAACCATTGGCGCTCCAAATGTTGAACTGCCTCAAATTATTGAAGGATAAGGAACATAGCACACTGAGCTTGAAAAGAACTGAATAATGTTGTACAATAAAAAGGTAGTACATTAGGAGGTGTAAATGCATATACACGTAAATGGTAAGAACATTGAGATTACAGATGCTATCAAAGCTTATGTAAAAGAGAAAATCGGAAAAGTGGCTAACCACTATGACCAGATTACAGGCATTGATGTAGTTCTTTCTGTAATCAAAAATCCGGCAGCAACAGGCAAACATGTGGCAGAAGTGTCATGCAAAATGAATACAGGTGTTGTTCATTGTGAGGAAGCTGCTGAATCTATGTATGCAAGCATCGATTTGTTGGCTGATAAGTTATCAAGACAGGTAAAGAAATTCAAAGACAAAGCTTTATCTTCAGACAAGGCCTCTATCAGAAATGCTGAAGCAGAAGAAAAAGTTGAAGAGGCTGTAGAAAGCTAGTTCGTACAAAAAACAGAAAATGATTAATAATCAAAAAGTTATAGTAATAATGCCTGCATATAATGCAGAGAAAACTTTAGAAAAAACTTATAATGAGATTTATCAAAATTTCGTCGACGAGATTATCCTTGTCGACGATTTCTCTTCTGACAATACAAAAGAGATTGCTAAGGACTTAAATATAACAACGATTGTTCATGAACAGAACAAAGGTTACGGAGGAAACCAGAAATCCTGTTACCGTGCTGCATTAAAGGCCGGTGCTGATATTGTTATTATGCTGCATCCTGATTACCAGTACACACCTAAGCTTATTCCTGCAATTGCTTCTATGATGGCATTTGGAGAATATGATGCTGTAATTGCATCAAGAATGCTCGGAAATTCTGCTTTGAAAGGCGGAATGCCTGTTTACAAATTTGTATCTAACAGGTTTTTAACAGAGTTTGAAAATTTTGTAATCGGGGAAAAACTATCAGAGTATCACACAGGGTTTAGAGGATTTACAAAAAATATTCTTGAAAATTTACCTCTTGAAGATTGCAGTGATGATTTTATTTTTGACAACGAAATGTTAGCCTTGATTTTGTATAATGGTTATAAAATCGGAGAGATTTCCTGTCCTACCAAGTATTTTGCCGAGGCTTCATCTATAAATTTTGCGCGTTCTTGTAAATATGGACTGGAAGTTTTGGGAGTAAGTTTGAAATACCGTCTTGCAAAGATGGGATTCAAAATAAGCCTGTTTAGTAAAAAGGGCAGGGTTTTAGATACTGGAAAAGAGCTTAATTATTATAACAAGAGGGAAGTATGAAAATAGTTTTAGCGACATCAAATAAGCATAAGGTGCAGGAAATTAATGACATTGTAGACGGGCTGGGTATTGAGTTTATTCTTCCGCCGGAGGGCTTTGACCCAGTAGAGAATGGAGAAACTTTTGAGGAGAACTCCAGAATAAAGGCACTTGCTGCGTGGGAAATTTCAAAAAACTGGTCGCTGGCGGATGATTCCGGTTTGTGTATTAAAGCTCTTGGCGGAAAGCCGGGAATTCATTCTGCAAGATATGCAGAAACTCCGCAAAAACGAATTGAGCGCGTTCTAAATGAAATGCAAGGTATTAAGGAAAGAGATGCAGAATTTGTATGTGCAATGACGCTTGTGAACCCTGAGGGGAAAGCTGTTTTTTCCTGCAAGGGGATATGTGAGGGTTCGATTACAGAGAAGCCTGCCGGTGTTAATGGTTTTGGCTATGATCCAATTTTTCTTGTGAAGGGTGATAAGAGAACTATGGCTGAGTTAAGCGAGGAAGAAAAAAATCAGATTTCGCACAGGTCAAGAGCACTGAACCAAATTGTGGATTATATGAAGCATAATTTGTAAAGATTTTGTAATAAAGTGTTATGAAATCACTAAATGTGGAATATATTATATATGGATATGTTTAAATCAGGTGTAAATAATACCCCTGAAACCCTTACGGCTGTAGGGGGGGGGGGCTAAATACCCTAATTTACAGGGCTTTTTAAGCGAGGTGTTAAAATGAAAATTAACACCAATTTATCAAGCTTAATCGTCCAATCCAACTTAAAAGCATCAACCAACGGATTAAATACAGCAATAGAGCGCATGTCAACTGGTTTTAAGATAAACCATGCGAAAGACAATGCTGCTAATTATTCAATAAATACAAAGCTCTCAAGTAAATTGTCGTCCTATAAAGTCGCTCAGGATAATGTATATATGGGCTTAGATATGGTTATGACTGCAATGGATAGTCTTGATTTAATCTCCAGTCATCTATCACGAATGCGTGATTTAGCAGAGCAGGCTGCTAATGGAACTTATGGTGCAAGCTCTTTGCAATCCATTCAATCTGAAATAAATGCCCGTTCAGACGAGATTACTAGATTAGTTTCAAATACAGAGTTTAATAATGTGAAACTCTTTGATGGAGAACCAGAGCGCACCGGGGATTTTATTCAGGCTGTTAGGCCATTGACAGAGGACGAAGCAATTGCTCAGGGTTATACAATCATAACAACTGCAGATGAGCTTCAGGCAATGCAATATGACTTGAGTGGTAAATATATTCTTATGAATGATATAGATCTTTCTGGATATGAATGGACTCCAGTAGGCAATAATGATATGGGGCCATTTAAGGGCGTATTTAATGGTAACGGAAAAGTCGTAAAAAATCTTTCAATTAATAGACCTTCAGAAACAATGCAAGGATTTTTTGGCAATGCTTCAAATGCAATAATAAAGAATGTTGGACTAGAAAATGTTGATATCATCAGTAATGAATCTACGGCCGGTTTGCTCGCAGGTACTGGTAGTAACGCATCAATTACAAATTGTTATGTTACAGGGAAGCTAAAAGGATATGCATCTGTTAGTGGATTGGCTTCAGATTTACGTGGAACAGTGGAAGCCTGTTATACCAATGTTTCTATTTCTGTTTCAACAGGAGGTAACGGCGGTTTGATAGGAATGTTCAGGGGTGGCAGCATAAAGAATTCGTATTCAGAAGGAAATATGTATGGAATGCATTCTGGTATGTCTGGAGGTTTTATAGGAGAAATAAACAATGCAGTGGTTGAAAATTGTTACAGCTCAGTAACATCTTCTAGCTTTTATTATGGATTCGCATGTGAGGCTGATAGTGATTCAACAATATTGAATTCCTATGTTAATAACGAAAAAACTTCTAATACACGTCCTCCAGTAGGGCATAATAATTCTACTGGAACGGTAGCCGGGGTAAGTACAAAAGAGCTTAATGAAATGATAAGTAATGGTGTATTGCCAAAGATTGCAGATTCTTTGTTGACATATTCACCTACAGAGTTTCAAGTTGGAGTTGATTCTTCAGACAGTTCTCGTATTTCATTAAATATATCTTTTGCCTTGACCGTTCCAAAGATAAATTTGTCAACTTCTGATAATGCCCGTAAATCTTTAGAAAAAATAGACGAACTTATAAAACGTGTAAATACAAAGCAAACGGAGTATGGAGCAGCTTATAATAGGCTCGAGTCTGCACTTGAAACTATTGGTGTAAGTATTGATAATCTGACTTCAACACAATCAACTATTCGAGATGCTGATATTGCTGAGGAGTCAAGCGCTTATATCAGAAATCAGATTTTACAGCAAGCCGCGGCCACCCTAATGTCTACAGCAAATCAAACACCTGCTATAGCGCTACAATTATTGTAAAAATTTATCCCTGTGCAGACCACTAGTTTTCGATTATCAGGTTCATAAACTCTATGTCATCATAATCAACATATGCTGTCTGCATAAGATTTCTGCCTGTTTTGATAGTAATTTCATTCACTTGATTTTTCTTAATCAGATTTGAAGGCAGTTTAATTTTTTGACCATCCCCGTTAAGTTGTATTTCCGAAATCTTGTTACCGTTGAAATAAACCTCCGGCGGTGAAGCAAAAGCATTAGGAATTTTGTTCTGCCCCATAGAACGTGCCATTGCTGTATCAATACCAATAATAGAACCAATTACAAGATAAATCGGTTTTGAAAGATTAAGGTTTCTCAGCGTAAACCTTTTTGTGTAAAAAGGGCCGATTGCCTGCATTCTAAACTCGCCTGCGTTAGCAGATAAATCTGAGTAACTGTCATCACCCAAATGGTACATGTTGGCGTCAAGTGCCAAATCAGAAGCGTTAGATTTTTCTATACCAACAACAATAGGGGCATCAAAGGTTTTATCGTTAATTGTCATTGTAAAAGGCTTGTAGTTTTCTTTTTGAACCGACATGATGCTCGGGCCGTTAATTTGTGTATCAAGTTCAAAGAAGCCGCTGGAATCGGTTCTGGTAGAATAGTTTTGTTTAGGCAGGCGTATATCAGCCCCGCCTACACCTTCACCTGTCTGTTTGTCAATAATTCTGCTTGCATTTCCGCTTCCCTGCTCGGCAACTCCGCCCTGAAAGGTTGCGGCATTTAGAGGCAGCAGTGTAAATATACTAAGTATCACCAAACTCAAAACTTTTTTCATACGATTATTATCCAGCCCGCGATTAAGTATAGAAATTAGTCGTTTGTATAAATATTAAGGATAGTTTTTGAAAAATCAACGCGATATGTTATAATTCTCGTATGAGAGCTAATAATATTGAAATGCAGGTTCGTGACTTAAGCCGGACTCTTCAGACAAAATATTATCAAGAGATTTACAAGAAAACTAATATAAGATTTTTTGAAAAAGAGAGAAAGCGCTATTTATTCTATCTGATTTTTGCAGTACCTCTTACAAGTATTATATTTTTTGGATTGGTGCTGCTTAGTCAAAACTTGTATGAAGCATTAGTAGTATTAATAGTCGGTTTGAGTTTAGTTATATTAGTATATAACAACATATCGAAGAGTTTTGCTGCTAAATTTAAAAATACATACTATGATTGTATAGCTGAAACAGTTGGATTAAAATGGCTCCAAGGCGATTTTGAATATACATACTCTTCAAGCATTCAAAAGAGTAAATTGTTTAGTGCAAAAGTTTGTATGCGTGAGGACGATATTTTCTATGGGAATTATAATGGTGTAAAGCTTAAAATAGCAGAAGCTGACATTGCTGACAAAGCGTTTTGCACCGGCGACAAAAAGACTGAAACTTTGGTTCCGAAGCAGTTTCACGGTGTATTTGGCTTTTTCGATGCAAACAAAAAAATAGAAAGCACTACAATTGTAAAACCAAAATTGGACTTTGAACTGAGCTGCAGCAAACTTGTAGTAATGATGTTTATATTACTGGTTGCAGCCGCTGCTGCGGCAGTGCTTGGTTTTGGTATTAAGTCAATGATATCAGGCGGATTTTCTCTGCCTGTTTCTTTATGGATTTTGGGCGGACTTGGCATATTTGCATTTGCCTGCTGGCAGTTTATGGATATTCTTGTATTGAAGGAACTAAGATTCAGAAGAAATTTTCAGAGAGTTAATCTGGAAGATACAGAGTTTAACAAATTATATCAGGCATATTCATATGATCAGGTGGAAGGCAGATATCTTCTCACTACAGCCTTTATAGATAGATTTTTACACGTTGGTAAAGTTTTTAAAACTAATCGCCTGCGCTGCTCTTTTGCGCAGAATAAATTAATTCTCGCTATACCAGCAAATAGGAATATGTTTGAGCTGGGAAGTTTATTCTCTCCTGTAACAAACTCTAAAAAAATCAGTCGTTTTTATGATGAGATTGCGTCACTTCTAATACTTATTGATT
>ENA-UOOC01003445-UOOC01003445.1-human-gut-metagenome-genome-assembly--contig:-C48old-NODE-3445-length-10885-cov-5.052724_pt1 | contig 10885 bp, 9 predicted proteins | sample MGYA00242469_ERZ724016 | MGnify/ENA metagenome assembly ERZ724016 | reverse complement strand
TCCTGTGTCTTTTGGGAGTTTCTCGTCCGTTATGCACACAGAATTCACAGAATCAGCATTTTTTGCCCGATTCTGTGGATAAGTCTGCTGATACCGTCCGTTTTCTTTTGTTATGCACAGGGTTGTGCACAATGTTCGACATTTCTCGACGCGCGTGCCAAAGAAGCCCCCTCACCAATCCTGTTGATGAGAGGGGGATGATTATGCGTTTGTGCTGTTCTCTTGTGCCGCTTTTGCTTCCGGAATTGTCGTGTCCTTCGGCACAGTGCCGGAGAACACCGTTTCCTGCGCGTCGCTTGTGACCTGAATGTCACCGCCGTAGTGCCGCAGCGTTTCCCGGACGATGAACAGCCCCATGCCATGACCGTCGGACTTCGTCGTCACGCCCGGCTCGAAAATCCGCTGCTGGTCGTCGGGCGGAATCGGCGTGCCCGTGTTCGCAACGGAAAAGACGTACTCCTTGAGGTTCTCGGTCAAGGTAATGGTCAGATGCTTTTTTCCATTGGGCAAATCTGCCATGGCGTCAATGGCGTTGTCAATCAGGTTTGACAGCACCTTGCACATTTCCCAGCCAGAAATGGGAAGTTCCTTCCATGTGGACGTGATGTTCAGCGTCACCTGCACGCCCGCCTTTTCGCACGCGGCAAGTTTCACCTGCAAGAGTGCGTTAATCGGCGCGCTGGCGGTTTTCAGCACGCGGCTGACAGCGGTGATGCGCCCGTACACCTTCTCGATGTAGCTGTTCGCCTCGCCATACTCTTCCATTTCCATCAAGCTGTACACCACCTGCAGGTGGTTGAGGAAGTCATGCCGCTGGGCGCGGAGGGTGTTGTTCAGTTTTTCCATGGCGTCGATGGTGTCGTCCATCGCGTCCAGCTGGCTCAGCAGGCGCCGGGTGGACATGGCCTCGCGGATGTCCATCACCGCGCCCCAGATAATCACCGCCGCCGCAACGCCGACAAGCAGCCGCATCATGCGCGGGCTGAAGTCGTACTTCGGCGAGATTACCACCAGCGCCATCACGCCCAGAATCAGCAAAATCTCCAGACTATTGATGATGATGGCGTAGTTCGTCGCCTTCTTGACGGAAATATTCTCCTGAAACCGCGTCAAACGCTTCATTTGCATCCCTCCCGGATTTCCTGATTCTTCCGAATTGTCGCCTCATGCCCCATGTCCGATGGGAAATAGTACTTTTTCCCCTGCAATTCCACGGGCATATAATTCTGGCGGACGTAGTGTCCGGGATAGTCGTGCGGATACTTGTAGCCGTCGCCGCTGCCGATTCGGTCGTGCCCGGCGTAGTGCGTGTCGCGCAGGTGGACGGGCACAGCGCCGTAACCGCCCTTTTCTGCGTCCGCCATCGCCGCATCGACCGCGGCGCACACGCTGTTGCTCTTCGGGCTTTCGCAGATGGCGATAATCGCCTGTGCGAGCGGTAGGCGCGCTTCCGGCATCCCAACGAATTCCACCGCGCGCGCCGCGGCTTCCGCTTGCAGCATCGCAATCGGGTTCGCCAGCCCAACATCCTCGCTGGCATGGGCAATAATCCGCCGCGCAATGAGTTTCGGGTCAACGCCGGCATAAATCAGCCGTGCGAACCACGCCAGCGCCGCGTCACTGTCCGAGCCGCGCAGGGACTTGCAGAACGCGCTGAGCATGTCATAATACAAACTTTCGTCACAGCGAATCATGGGCTTCTGGATGGATTCCTCCGCAACGGCAAGGGTGATGTGGATGCTGCCCTGTGCGTCTGCGGGTGTCGTGAGGACAGCAAGCTCTACCGCACCGAGCGCCGCGCGGGTATCGCCGCCCGCGATTCGCGCGATATGGCGCAGCGCATCGTCATCGGCGATGATGTTCATCTGCCCATAGCCGCGCTCCGGGTCGTCGATGGCGCGGCGCATGGCAGTCAGCACGTCCCGTTCCGTCAGCGGCTCGAACTGAAATACGCGGCAGCGGCTGACAATAGCGGGCGTCATGGACACCATCGGGTTTTCCGTCGTCGAGCCGATAAAGCGGATGATACCCCGCTCAATGGCGGGCAGGATGCTGTCGCTCTGCGCCTTTGACCAGCGATGACATTCATCCAGCAGCAGATATGTGGACTGCCCGTAGGCGCGGCGCTCCTGCGCGTCGGAAATGACCTTGCGCACGTCCGCCACGCCGCTGGTGACCGCGTTGAGCTGCACAAACGCGGACTTGGTGCTATTGGCGATAATCGACGCGAGGGTCGTTTTGCCGCAGCCGGGCGGCCCGAAGAAGATGGAGGAAGTCAGCCGATCCGCCTCAATCGCGCGGCGCAGCAGCCGCCCTTCCCCCAGCAGATGACGCTGCCCGATAAACTCCGCGAGCGTCCGCGGGCGCATCCGATCCGCCAGCGGCGCCTCCTGTCCGGAAAAAAGATCCGTCATTGTTTCACCTCAACAGCAAATACGCTCCCGCTCCCAGCAGCAGCAACTGCACCACCAGCAAGAGCGGGAAGCCATAGCGAAAATACCAATGCTTCGTTTTATGATGGAAGCAGAACATCCCCAGCGTTCCGCCGAGGCTGCCGAACAGCACCACCGGCAGAAACAGCGTCCTTTCCGCAATCCGCCACGCCCCGCGTTTGGCGCGCCGCTTATCAATCCCCATGAGCGAAAACGCGAGGGTATTGACCGCCAGCAGGTACACCCATATCAAATTCAACAACCAATTCTCCATAATTACAACCTCCCCAGAGGCTCTGCCTCTGGACTCCGCAAGGGAGGAACTCCCTTGACCCTTTCGCGCGATTGGGTTGGTGACTTCTCCATACTGCTTCCGCGTGTTTATGCAGGGATTTCGCGCCTGCGGGCGCGACCAGAGGGCTTTGCGATCGCCCTCTGGACTGCTTCGCATCCCCATCTAAGTTTGTTGAACTGTATCGCGGCTGATTTCAGTTAGTGTGCCTTTCTGCCACCAAGCAACGGTACACCATTCGTTCCCCCAAGCTGCAATACAAGCCCAGAAACATGGGAGGGTGCATCCGAAGGTTTCCAAAGGGCGCTCACAGACTTCGTCTGTTTCCACTGCCCTTTGGTCGCGTCCGCAGACGCGATTCCCCCTGCGTGAAAGCAATCAATTTCAATAGAAAAATCAAGCCAGAACACGCACGCCGATGGATTCCGTCAGGGGGAAAACTTCCCCTGCGCCACCGCCGTGATTCCCCCGTGCGCCGCGCTGTACACCCACCGATGTACCCCGCGCAGCGCCAGTTCCGCGTGGCATAGCGCAATGCCGCCGTCCAGCAGCGCACGGTCGCTGATGGTCAGCGCAAACGCTCCGGGCAGCGCTTCCATCCGCCACGGCTGCATGTTCATTGCCGACGGCGCGATTTGCACCAGCTTCGCCGCATCCAGCATCATGCCATCCGCGGGAACGGCGTTCATCAGCTTGTCGAGCGGCTTCCGGCGGCGATTCTCCGGCGCTTGAAGCGGCTTCTCCGGCACACCAACCGCAATCACCGCGAGTGCCGTTTCGTTCTCCTGCATCGGCAGGCGAATCTGCTTGCGGCGGTATGTGCCGCTCACCCAGCACGTCCCCAGTCCCAGCGCCGTCGCTTCCAGCACGAACGCTTCGCCCAGAATCCCGGCATTCACACGGCATAATGCTTCCGTCCCGCAGGCGATGACCACCGCCGCCATTTTGCAGCCTGTGATGCGCCCCATGCCCAGAATCGTGCCGGTAAACAGCGATTCGTCCACCGGTGTCAGCACCAAGCGCGCACCGGGCAGCGCGCATCGACCGACGACGTAGGACAGCGCCGCGAACGCCGCCGTGTCGGGCGCACCCGCAAAGCTCCGGCAGGATGTGCGCACCAATGCCGCTTGACGCAGTTTCTCCTTCTGCATGGGCGAAAAGAGCGTCTCCAACGTCGTCATTCCCCCACCTCCAATGGTGTCGGGCGCAGATGGCGGCAGACCTCGCCCACGCGCTCATGCAGCACCAAATCCGCCTGATTGTCCAGCGGGGTTGCGTCGCGGTTGATAAGAACGATGTGCCGCCCGCGGAAGAACCGCAGCAGCGACGCCGCCGGATACACCGTCAGGCTCGTTCCTGCGACGATAAGCAGTTCCGCCTGCTGCAATTGACGCACCGCCGCGCGAACCGTCGCATCATCAAGCCCTTCCTCGTACAGCACAACGTCCGGCTTGATGATGCCGCCGCAGGGGCATTTCGGCACGCCTTCACTGTCCCGGATGTACTCCGGCGGAAAAAAGCGCGCACACTTCAGGCAATAATTCCGGTGGATGCTGCCGTGCAGTTCCAGCACCGTTTTGCTGCCTGCCTTCTGGTGCAAGCCGTCGATATTCTGCGTGATGACCGCCGTCAAACGTCCGCCGGCTTCCAGCTGCGCCAGAAAGCGATGCGCGTCGTTCGGCTGCGCGTCCAAGGGGAGCATTTTCGCGCGATAGAAGCGGTAAAACTCCTCCGGATGGCGCGCAAAAAAGGTGTGGGACAGAATTTCCTCTGGCGGATAGGCGAACTGCTGATGATACAATCCGTCCTGCGAGCGGAAATCGGGAATGCCGCTCTCCGTCGAAACACCCGCGCCGCCGAAAAACACGATGCGGCGGCTCTCATCAATCCACTGCTGCAATTCTTCGTACATCGTTGTGGGCACCCCTCTCTTGTTTTGTTTCCTATGCCATTTGCAATCAATCAATTCCATTTGGGTTTCGCCTCTGGGGAGGCGACAAGGGGGCTGAAATCTTCCAGACGCGCAAGGGCACCAAGGAAATCATCCGTCAATTCCAGCATTTCGCCGAGTTCATCCAGCAGCTTCGCGGCTTTTCGCCAACCGCTGGCGCTGCACAAGCTCCGCCGTAATTCCCTGATGCGACAAATAATGGCGGTCGTCCGGAAAGCTCGCATAGTTCAGCGCCGTCATCGCGCGGCGATTCGTGTCCTGCATATCAATCGTTGGCATGGCAAACTCCTTTGCTCGCAGCAGGAAAATAATCACTTTCAGTATAGCACACCCTGCCGCGTCATGCAAGACAAACGGGCAAGAAATCGCTGTTTGTCGCGGCTAATCATCTTCCTCTTCACATCAGAAAGGAAATATGCTATAATATAATCTGTAGATTCTTCACAATCGAAGGAGGCATACGATGGATGTCAAGAAGCTGCTTGCCGACGTAACGGCGCTGCCGGGTGTCAGCGGGCATGAGGCGCAGGTCAGCGCGTACTTTGCCGAACAATTCCGTCCGCTGGTGGACGAGGTGACGGTGGACGCGATGTACAGCGTGATTGCGCACAAAAAGGGCAACGGTCCGAAAATTATGCTGTGCGCCCATCTGGACGAAATTGCCCTGATGGTAACGCATATTGAGGATGACGGCAGCCTGCGCTTGGGCAATGTCGGCGGGGTTGACCCGCGCATTCTCCCCGCGAGCCGCGTGTGGGTGCATGGGCGCGAGAAGCTGTTCGGCACCATCGGCGCGCTGCCGCCGCACCTGATGAGTGCCGCCGACCGCGCGAACAACTACACGCTGGACAACCTGCATGTGGACATTGGCATGAGCGCCGAACGCGCGAAGGAACTCGTTCGCATCGGCGATTTGGTGACCTTCGACGGGTCTGCCCGCGAATTGCTCAACGATCAGTTCGCATCGAAAACGCTGGATGACCGCTCCTGCGTGGCGATTCTGCTGCGCGCGGCGGAAATGCTGCAAAAGCTGGTCTGCGACGCGGATGTGTATTTCGTCTGCTCGTCGCAGGAGGAAGTCGGCGGGCGCGGCGCAATGACCTCCGCTTTCGCGATTGACCCGGATTTGTCTGTCGTGCTGGACGTCGATTTTGCTGAAACGCCAACTTGTCCGCCGCGCTCTGCCCTGCCGATTGACGCCATGATTGTCACGCACGGGCCGTTTGTGCAGCCGAAGCTCAATCAGCGGCTCATCGACTGCGCGAAAAAGCACCATGTGAAGCTGAACGCGAACGTCGCACGCCGCTCCACCGGCACGGACGCGGACGAAATCGGCTTGTCCCGCGCGGGTGTGCCGAGCGTGCTGCTCAGCCTGCCGGAGAAGTACATGCACACGTCGGTGGAAACGATTGACCTGAACACACTGGAAGAGGGCGCGCGTCTGCTGGCGAATTTCGTCGCGGAACTCGACGAAAGCTGGGAGGATGACCTATGGATTTGAAGACACTGACGGAAATCAACGCTCCCTCCGGGCATGAGCAGGCGATTCGCCGCGTTCTGCTGGATGAGCTGAAAAAGCTGGGCTTTGCGCCCGTCCTCGACCGCATGGGCAACGTCGTTGTCGTGAAGGAAGGCACGGGCGACGCGCCCCGCAAGCGCGTGATGGTCAGCGCGCATATGGACGAAGTGGGGCTGATTGTCACCTCCGCCACGGAGGATGGCTACCTGCGCATTGCCGCGGCAGGCGGCATCGACCCGCGCGTGCTGGTTTCCAAGCGCGTCACCGTCGGGGACGACAAGCTGCCCGGCGTCATCGGCGCTGTGCCGATTCACCTGCAATCCGCCGCCGAGCGCAAGCATGTGCTTTCGATGGACGAGCTGCTGGTGGACATTGGCGCGAAGAACAAGGACGAGGCCGAGTGCAAAGCCCCGATGGGGACGTACATCTCCTTCGATACGCCCTATGTGGAATACGGCGATGGCTTCGCGTGCGGCAAGGCATTCGACGACCGCGTCGGCTGCCTGTCGCTGCTGCGTTTGCTGCAAGAAGAACTGCCGGTTGACCTCGTGGCTTGCTTTGTGTCCGAAGAGGAAGTCGGCTGCCGCGGCGCGAAGGGGGCCGCGTTCCAGCAGGAACCCGACATCGGCATTGTGCTGGAAGGCACGACGTGCAACGACCTCGGCGACGTACCGGAGACTGCGCACGTCTGCGAAGCCGGGCATGGCGTCGCGGTGTCGTTCATGGATGGCGCGTCAATTGCGAACCGAGCGCTGTTCCGCAAGGCGCTGGACGTGGCGAAGCAGGAGAACATTCCGCATCAGGTGAAGCACAGCGTATCCGGCGGCAACGACGGCGGCGCGATTCAGCGTGCGCGGGAGGGTGTGCCGGTGGTGGTGCTGAGCGTGCCGTGCCGGTATATTCACTCGCCGTCGTCGGTGGTGAAGCTGTCGGATGTGGAGAGCCAGTTTGCGCTGGTGAAGGCGCTGGTGAAGGCGCTGTAACGCAGGGATTTCGCGCCTGCGGGCGCGACAAGGGGGCAACGAAAACAGACGAAGTCTGCGATCGCCCCCTTGACCCCTTCGCAGTGCACCACCATGTTACTGGACTTTTATCATGGCTTTTTTAGGAGCAACACGCGCATACTGTATGCAGTCGCGCTCAACTCAATCGCGAAAATGGGAGTCCAGAGGGTCGAAGACCCTTTGGCGGGGTCAAGGGGCAGCGCCCCTTGGGTTTCCCCTAAGTAAAGGAGTAAAAAATGATGTTGGAATTGTTGAAGAAGGTGCTCAAACCGGTCGCGCCGTCGGGACTGGAAGAGCCGGTAGCGGCGGTCATCCGGGAAGAGGTTGCGCCGTATGTGGACAGCATCGAGACAGACGCGCTGGGCAATCTGATTTGCGTGAAGAACGGCACGGAGGCGAATCCGGAGAAAATCATGCTGTCCGCGCACATGGATCATATCGGCTACATCGTCACGGGCATTGAGAAAGAGGGCTTCCTGCGCGTGACGAACGTCGGCGGCATCAGCCCGACCATGAGCCTGACGCGGCATGTGTCGTTCCCGAATGGCGTGCAGGGTGTTGTGGTGTCCGAAGTGAGCAAGGACACGGCGATGAAGGACTTGTTTGTGGACATCGGTGCGCAGGACAAGGCGGACGCCGAGACGATGGTGCAGATTGGCGACGTGTGCGTGTACGCGAACGACTGCTTCCAGCTGGGGGCGAACCGCGTCGCAAGCCCCGCAATGGATGACCGCGCGGCGTGCGCGCTGCTGATTCGCTTCCTGCAAACCGTCGGCGCGACGAAGCAAACCATCATTGCCGTTTTCTCCGTGCAGGAGGAAGTCGGTTGCCGCGGCGCGAAGGTGGCGTCGTTCGCGAAAGCGCCGGACAAGGGCATTGCCATTGACGTGACCGCGTGGGGCGACACCCCCGGCACGAAGCAGCCGGACATCAAGCTCGGTGAGGGCATTGCCGTGAAGGTGATGGATCACGGGAGCATCTCGAATCCAGATTTGCGGGAAGCGCTGCTGGCGGCGGGTGCGCAGGCGGGTGTGAAAACCCAGCGCGAGGTGCTGCCGTTCGGCGGGACGGATGCGTCGGCGATGCAGACCAGCCGCGGCGGGATTCCGGTGTGCACGCTGTCGATTCCGTGCCGGTATGTGCATTCGGCGTGCGAGGTGGTTGACCTTCGGGACATCGAAGGTGGCGTCAAGCTGCTGAATCAGTATTTTCAAGCGTAATCATTCAGCATAAAGTGTTTTTTTGCCGCAGGAGGAATCGCGTCTGCGGACGCGACGAGGGGGCAGTGAAAACAGCCGAAGTCTGCGGTCGCCCCCTCGACCCCTTCGGCTTCAGCTCGTACCTGTTACTTGGTTTTTATCGCAGCTTTTTTATTTTGGTATACCATTTTGTTGGAAGGGAGTTCCTTCATGACCGCATTCCTTGGCGTTTTGTATCTGCTTGTGTTTCTCGCAGCGGGGTGCACATGCGTGCGATTCCTGCTGCCGCAGAAGTCGCTGCTCACGCGCGTGTGGCTCGGCGTCAGCTTGGGGCTGCTGATGATGATGTGGCTGCCGGCGCTGATTGCGTTCGCGGTGGATTTCACATGGACGGCGCATTTGCTGGCGCTGATTCCGCTGGCAGGGCTGACGGCGGGGTGCTTCTTTTTGCGTGACCCTTCGCCGGTGAAAAAGTGGGATGCGCGGGAAAAGCAGCTGGCCGGGCAGATGCTGATGGTTGTGCTGCCGCTGACGCTGCTGTCGGGGTATCTGCAATACACGCACTGCCTGCGCGTCGGAAGTGACGGCGGCTGGTGGGTCGGGCAGAGCACTTACGGCGATTTGCCGATGCACATGTCGTTCATCACGTCACTGAAAAACGCTGCTTTTCCGCCGGATTATGCGCTCTTTCCCGGTCAGCGGCTGTCATATCCCTTCCTGACGGACAGCCTGTCTACGTCGCTGTACCTGATGGGCTTCTCGCTGGAATGGGCGATTGTCGTGCCGGGTACATTGATGATGGCACTGTGCTTCACGGGCGTGATGGTGCTGGCACGGGAGATGACCGCCGGGAAAAAGACGATTATCCTCGCGACGCTGCTGTTTTTCTTGAACGGCGGTCTGGGCTTCCTATACAACTTTGACCTTGCGGGCGGCACTGTGAGCAATCCGTTCGGCACGGTCATCGAGCGAATCCGCGAAATTCTTGACGGATACTACGCCACGCCGACGAATCAGCCCACGCCGTACAACCTGCGCTGGTCAAACGTGATTGCCGACCTGATGGTTCCGCAGCGGACGCTCCTCGGCGGGTGGTGCATGGCGCTGCCGTGCTTTTATCTGCTGTTTACATCCTTTGCGCCGGAAAAGCGCCCGGCGTTTGCGCAGCGCATTCGGCAAACAGGACTGCTGGCGGTCTGGGCAGGCGCGCTGCCGCTGATTCACACGCATTCGTTCCTCGCGCTGGGGCTTTGCTCGCTGGGCATGATGGTGTACGACCTGATTCACGACAAAGAGCGCTGGACGCAATTGCAGTGGTATCTGGCGTATGGCGTGATTGCCATCATTCTGAGCGCGCCGCAGCTGATTTGCTTCACGTTCGAGCAGGTGTTCCAAGGCACGGGCAGTGGGAACAGCTTCCTGCAATTCTGGCCGAACTGGGTCAACAGCTATGAATCAAACGGTGAATTTGTCTTCCGTGACCTGTACTTCTGGTTCTACCTGAAGAACATCGGTCTGCCGTTCCTGATGCTGATTCTGGCGCTGTTCGAGCGGAATCCGAAGCATCGGCGGCTGTTCGCGGGCGCGCTGCCGATTATCCTTGCGGTGGAGCTGGTGCGCTTTCAGCCGAACATCTACGACAACAACAAGCTGATGTATCTGGCGTGGCTGCTTTGCTGCATGATTGTGGCGGACTGGTGCCGTGAGGTCTGGCATCGGCTGAAAGGGATGCGCGGGCGCGGGGCGCTGGCGGTTGTGACGGCGATTGCGGTGTTCCTGTCCGCGGGGCTGACGCTCTGGCGCGAGTGCGTCAGCAACTATCAGGCGTTTTCCGCGTCGGCGGTGGAAGCGGCGGAATTTGCCCGCGACAACACGCCGGAGCATTCCACCTACATGACCGGGACGCAGCACCTGAACCCGATTGCGTCCATCGCCGGGCAGAACATCGTCTGCGGGCCGGATTTGTGGCTGTACTACCACGGGCTGGACACGAGTGAGCGCAAGATGGACATTGCGGCTTTCTACACTGCCCCGGAGGAAAACCTCGACCTGCTGGAGAAGTACGACGTGGACTACATCTACGTCAGCAGCTATGAACGGAGCAGCTATGCGGTGGATACGGATACGCTCGACCGCCTGTTCACGCGCGTATTCAGCAACTGGGAAGCGACGATTTACGCCGTGCATCCATCATCGGAAACGGAGGACATGGGCAATGGAGCGTCTGCTGCGCTTCGCGGTGGAGCATGACCGGGTGATACGCCTGATGTTCATGCGGGACGGGCGGCTGTTTCAAGTCAATGCGCACATTGTGAGCTACGACGACAAGCAGGTGTCGTTCGTGACGACCCGTTCGCCGCGGACGCAGGTCATCAGCCGCGAGGAGCTGCTTGCGGTGGATTTCCGCCGCGGGGATGATGGGCAGGTGGTGTAATCCGCAGGGATTTCGCGCCTGCGGGCGCGACCAAAGGGCAGTAAAAACAGACGA
>ENA-UOOC01003432-UOOC01003432.1-human-gut-metagenome-genome-assembly--contig:-C48old-NODE-3432-length-10925-cov-5.574609_pt1 | contig 10925 bp, 12 predicted proteins | sample MGYA00242469_ERZ724016 | MGnify/ENA metagenome assembly ERZ724016 | reverse complement strand
TGTTTATGGTAAAAAAACAAAACCGCCCGGGGAAAACCCTTAGGCGGAAGGAGCTAATAAACTGTCAACGTATGCAATCGCCGTTATTCAGCATATTACCGGCACTCCTTCCGAAAGAAGGATTTTTACATTGAAGATGTTTTTGAAACACCGCACCCGGCCTCCCGGATGCAGGGTTGATATTAAAGAAATTACCGCCCGTTGGCAAGAGCTTTCTTTTCTCCTCCAACCATCTCTCGTTTTGCTTATTTACCTTCGGTTAAAAACAAAACCGCCCGGGGAAAACCCTTAGGCGGAAGGAGCTAATAAACTGTCAACGTATGCAATCGCCGTTATTCAATATATTACCGACACTCCTTCCGAAGAAGGATTTTCATAGTGAAGATGTTTTTGAGACACCGCACCCGGCCTCCCGGATGCAGGGTTGATATTAAAGAAGTTACCGCTTGTTGGCAAGCTGAAATTTAATCAGGTTTTGGAAAGAAAAGAAGGGGTCGGAAAAAAACGGCGATGGGAAGAAGGCGGTGTAAAAAGGAGAAGAAAACGCAGGTAACGGAATACGCGGAACGGAGAAGGCCGGCCGGGTATGGCGGAAACGGGAGGCGGAAAAGCACAAGAGGAAATCGGACGCAAGAAATACCGTGGACGGTAAAATGTTAACGGCAATAAATATTTCCCGGGTAAACCGGGGCGAAACCGATGCAAAGCTGTCGGTTTGTCCATAATCAAAGGCACGGAGCGTCGTCGTCACGGTACTAAAGCGTTCATCTTCGGGCAAATCCGGAGTTTCCCGTCAGAAATGTCATAAAAAAAGAAACGTTATAAAAAAGTTCCGCTCTGAGGGCGGAACTTTTGAACGGGCGTGTTTTAATGCTTTTTCTTCCGGCGGGACTGTTCGCAGCGCATCAGAATGTAACAGGCGATCAGTCCGGCAATGATGGCGGTTTTTTTCCAACTGCGGCTTTCGAGGTAAACGGCGGCAATGGCCGTAGATACAATGATGGCGATCATACCGATGCGGGCGATCAAAATTTTCTTTTGATAGCGCCGCCAATTGCAGTTTTGTATTCGTTGGCGAATCCACAGCGGATGCAAAAGCAAAAACGCCAGGCAATAAAGAGCCGCGATCAGTGCGCCGATAACGAGACATTGTTCGGGCGGGCCGAGATTATAAAAAGCGGTCAGCATAATTATAGGATTTTGAGGTTAATAATTTATTGTTTCTGTTTGAATATAGCAGCGAAAGGTGAAGATTGCAAAAAAAATATCAAATTTTCTAAAAAAATGCTTGCAAAATTTTTTGCTTATGGTATTAAATATCTCGTTCTAACGATGCGGGCGTAGCTCAGGGGTAGAGCGCAACCTTGCCAAGGTTGATGTCGAGGGTTCGAATCCCTTCACCCGCTCCAATTACAACAACACCCTCCCATAGCGGAGGGTGTTGTTGCATTTGCGACATTGACGGCGGATTTGAACTCTCGGGAAAGAGGGTTCGACTGCAAGCGAGAAACGGACGGAGTATGTCGGTGAGCCGTCAGGCGAGCGAGCGCCGGGACTTTGTCTTTTCCGTCAGGCGAGCGGGCGTCGCGGGTTTTGTCTTTGCCGTCAGGCAAGCGGGCGTCGCGGGTTTTGTCTTACCGGCGATGCGTGCAAAATACCGAGGAATAAGCATTGTACAACTCTTAACTTTTTTAACTTCCTTTCATAGCGGAGGGTGTTGTTGTAATTGCGACAGCGGTAAAGATAACCGCAGACTTTTCCGATATATTGATACAAAGTGTGTGGCAGCCTTGGCTGTGGTGTTGTTTTCATCCGGAAAAAGCGCTGCTTATGGCTTTGTGCAAAGGAAAAACGGAATTAAGACCGGAAATGCGAAAAGAAGCAACAGACGAGCGGCCTGAAGCGGCGGGGAAAAGAGTTTTTTATCCCGATCACGGCAAGAAGAAGGGTTTGCGGCGTGATGTTAATGATATATGTCCGTGGCGTGATGTTAATGATATATGTTCGTTCTGTCGGTGCGTTTTTTGGTTGCAGCCGGCAAAAATCCGGTGTGGAAACCGGCGGTCGCAATGTTGACCAGCTGATTTCAAACAGCGAATCGGTTATACGGCATAAACGGCCGGGACGAATTCTTTGATTTTTTACGAACGCTTGCCGGTGCTTCAAAAAACTGTGCCGGGTGCTTATGTTAATTAGGAAGAGGGACGAATGTTGAAAAAAGAAGGAAATATGGCCCGCCGTTGGTTTTTGATTGACGAAAAAGTGCGGTTCGTGATTGCGGGAATTGTCAATATGGCGATTCGTTATCTGATTTTTGTTTTGCTCGGACTGGCTTTTTCGGTCAGCCGTTATCAGCTTGTTTTGCTTGCCACCTGGCTGTTGTCTTCGGTGATTGCCTTTTTTTCGTACAAGCACCTGGTTTTTCGTACCGAGGGCAATCATTTGAAAGAATTTGTCAAATCACTCCTGATCTGGTGTTTGAGTTATGTCCTGAATGCGGCTTTGTTGGAAGTTCTTGCCGGGAGGCTGGCATGGAACGTTTATTTGGCGCAGGCGGCAGCGATCGTTTTGATCGTGGCAGTCAATTATCTTTTGTTCAAACATTTTGCCTTCCGCCAACAAAAGAAGAGTCTGCTTGAACATCTTTATAATCTCTGGGAATAAAGAGTTTTTCGTTTGTCATGTCCGGTTGAAAAAACGGTGAAAAACGGCCGGCGGAAAAGAAACAGCCGTTTCCCGGCAAATCGGAGCCGGAACGGTAACAATTGGTTTGATCGTGATCAAAGGCATGAAGCGGGGTTGCCCTAAAGGACAGATTAACAAAGGATGAAATGGTTCGACCAAAATTAAAGACGGGACGTTGTTGCGGCATTAGAACACTCAGCCCAAATATCCTCCGGGGCTTTGTAAGGAAAGTAATAAAAAACATCCCCGTATGCGGGGATGTTTTTTGAAACCGCAGGCTTATTTTGCTCTGACGTACCAAGTGCCGCGGGCAGAACCCCGGCGGATGAGGTAACCTTCGCGGGCGAGGGCTGCAAGATGCTTTTTGACCGTATTGATGTTGGCGCCGGTATTTTCGGTTGCTGATTTGAGCGTAACCCGGCCTTTTGCTTCCGCCAGTTCCAGTATCTGCGCGGAAAGTTCCGGCAGTTCGTCATAGCTGCCGGCCGCAGATTCCGTTTGTTCGTCCAGCCGTTTTTGCAGCCGCTGAACGGTGCGCAGGAAAAACAACAGCCATTCGCCGTATTGCGGTTCCGCACCGGCCAGACTGTTCTGCACCTGCCGCAGGCAGCGGTAATATTCTTCCTTGTTGTCTTCGATCGCCGCTTCCAAAGAGACAAACTGCAGATAACCGTAGCCGGCTTTCAGCAGCAGCAACAGGGTGAGGGCGCGCGCCAGCCGGCTGTTGCCGTCCTGAAAAGGGTGGATAATGAGAAAATGAACCATAAACAGGGCGATGACCGGCAGCGGGTGGCAGTTGCGACTTTCCAGACAGTTGCGTGTCCATTCCAGCAGTTTGTGCATCATTTGCGGCGTTTCAAACGGGCTGGCGGTTTCAAAAAAAACGTCGATCGGCCGTCCGTCCACGGTTTTGGAATAAACCGGATTGAGACGCTGTTTGTATTCGCCTTTTTCGCGTTCGTCGATCAGAGAATCGGCAAGCAGCAGCTTATGCAGTTTTTTGACCGAAGTTTCAAACAGGCCGGTTTCGCCGCTGTGGTTGACAATCTGTTCCAGAAGCTGCCGGTAATTGCGGTTTTCCGCCGGGTTGGCAATGGCAGCGACGCTTTCGTTCAGGGCGCGTTCTTTTAAGCGTGCGGCAAGCGTTTCGTCAATGCCGCCGCGTCCCTGCCAGCGGCCCCGGAATTCGTCAATTGAGGCAATGGCGCAAAGCGCCGGCTGGCTGATAAACAAATCTTCAATATTGATCATATTAGTCTCCGCTGATATCTGATAATATAAAAGGATATCTTTTATTATCCGATTATGCAAGCGTTTTTTCGGTTTATATAAGTTTTTCCTGCCATTCTTTTTCCCGGAAGCCGGCCAGTACGAAGTCTTTGCCGACGACCAGCGGGCGTTTGACCAGCATGCCGTCGGAAGCAAGCAGGGCAATTTGTTCGTCTTCGCCGAGCTGGGGCAGTTTGTCTTTTAAGCCGAGGGCTTTATATTTCAGCCCGCTGGTATTAAAAAAACTTTTCAGCGGTTTGCCGCTTTGTGCCAGCCAGATTTTCAGCTCGTCTGCGTTCGGGCGGTCTTCGACGATGTGACGGGCCTTGAAGCGGACGCCGTTTTCCTCCAGCCATTTGCGGGCTTTTTGGCAGGTTGTGCATTTGGGGTATTCAAGAAACAGAATTTCGCTCATTTTTTCCTCTTTGCAAAAATTGTTTTTAAGCCTTTTTATATTAAACTTTCCCTTTTTTTCCGGCAACATTTAAAAGAAATGAAGCCCCGTTTTTCAACGGGGCTTCAGATCAGATGATGTCAATGACCCGTTTGTTCGTTCCCCGGTTTTGGTCGAGAAAGCGTTGAACGGTGTCCTGATCGAATCTGTATGAGTAAAAACCGTCCCGGTCGGGCCGGCTGCTCACATAGTAATCGTTCAGGCTGCGGGAATTGTAGAACCCTGCTGGTTCCAGCTGAAGGATATCTTCCGCGGTAAGGTAACCGCAGAAAATGGCGCCTTCAACCCAGCGGCGTTTCAAAAGGCCGTCGACCTTTTTACCCGCCGACCGGTAAAATTCCGTCATTTTACGTGCACATTCCTGCGAGGATTTGTTGTCGTTCAGCGCCTTTAGAAAAGCGCAGGAACGGCCGATCCCTTTTTGATTGGCAAAATTGCCGCCGCCGATGTTGTAGATAAACAGACAGGTGGCCAGCATTTCCCCTTCGGAAAGTTCCCTTTCGACGTATTGGTCGATAACGGGAAAAACATAGCTGCGCAAATGGTGTCTGACGCAGTTTTGAGCTTCTTTTTTGGAAATGCGCTGGTTGGGCAAGACTTTTTTGCCGTCAGCGTAGCCGGTTGTCCCGTATCCGATCGTCCATCTGGCTCCGCAAAAGTACGAAGTCGGAAAATAATTTTCCACATAGGCGATGCAGGCGATCAACTCGTCTTCCAGCCCTCTGTACGTCTTGCCGTTCAGGCTGACGGTTTCCGAGCGGTCGAAAACGTTTTGCGGAACTTTTTTTACGGCTGTGTCATTGTTGATGACAATGTGGTTTTTGACCGTAATTTTTTCCGCGATTTTGACCGGTTCGGGCAAAGCGCGGTCATATGCCGACATTGTTTCTTTCGTCATTTCGACAATGTTTGTGTCAACGACGGCGGTGTCCGCGGGGACAATTGCCGTTGCGGCTGACTTTTGTTCATTGGCGGGCGCCGGCTGCAAAAGGACGAAGATGTCGTCCTGACAGATGCATGCCAGCACAATCAGCGTGCCGAGAGCGTACAAATATGATTTCATCTTTCTTTATAATTTCTAAAATAATTTACATTATGATAATAAACGTTCTCATTTTATACCGTTTCCGAAATTTTGTCAACAAAAGGGCTTTTAGAGTTTCTTAATTTATTAATGCTAAACAAAACCTTAGTTTTAACTTTTAAAAGGATTGACTGAAATGAAAAAAATCGGGTTGCTGGCGGCGGCTCTGTGTCTGTTTTCCGCAGATGCCGGCGCGGCTTTTGTTTCTCCCTACGTCGGGGCGGACTATAATTATTCTTCGCTTAACTTCGGACGCGAAAGCGAAGATTTTTACGCTGACAATTTTAATTCCCTGGGAGTTGTTGCCGGGGTCAAGCTGCTGAGTTTCCTTTCGGTCGAAGGTTTTTACCAGCAGTCGGAAAACAAGGACAATACGGTACGGAACCACTTTGTCGAAGGCGACGAGTTTTCCACCAAGCTGAAGCTTAAGTCTTACGGCGTCGATTTGGTCGGCGACGTGCTCAATCTGGGAATTGTGGAGATTCTTTCTTCCGTCGGCTACGGCTATTATGACGCCGACGTTACCAACACGGTCAATATCAACGGTGTCGGCGGCCGCCGGTCTTTCAACGAGGAAGGCAACGGTCTCCGGCTGGGAATCGGCGGTCAGATCAACCCGCTGCCCTCGCTCGGCATTCGCGCCATGTTCCGTTATACCGTGACCGACATGGACGCGGTCAAAAACATGAAGGAAGTTACCGTCGGCGTTCGCTACTATTTTTAGCTGCATAACTTCAGACCAAAGATCCCCGAAGCTAATTTGGGGATCTTTTTTTTCAATTCAATGATTCTGTGAAAAATTTTTGTTTTTTTAGTGCATTGTTAAAAATAATGGTTTAATAAAATTAAGTCTGTCTTTTAAAATATATATCGGCTATTGATCAACTTTCGGTTGAACTGGTGAGGGTGTTATGATTACCAAAAAATCACTGCAGAATTTGAACGGACTTTTAATGTTGTCGGCGATAGCCAAATATCAGAGCAAAAGAAAGGTGGCGGAAGTTACCAACAGTTCGATCGATACGGTCAACAAATATATTTCCAATCTGGAACAGGTTCTGGGGGTGCAGCTGGTGGTCAACAATGCCAAGGGAACATATCTGACCAGCCGCGCGGAGCTGATTGTGGAACAGGTGGAAAACCTGCAGCTTCTTCTCGATAAAATCTACAGCCCGCTTGATTATGACAGCCGGTACAAAGGCAGCGTGTGCGTCTGTCTGCCGCTGATGGTAAGCACGGCTCTGTTTCCCTGCGGCGTTACCGGCTTTTGCGAAGAATATCCCGATATCAAGGTGATCTCGCTGACAACGCTCGGTTCGCCCGATTACCGGGAAATGGGAATCGATTTCGGTATTGTGACGACGCTGCCGGAGTCTTTAAAAGACTTTTCGCTTTTGTATAAAAAGAACATTGAATGCCGCTTTTTCGCAGTGCCCGGTTATCTGGCCAAATACGGCACGCCGGGCAGTTTGGACGATTTGTTGGCAAATCACCGGATTATCAACGGTTTGCAAAACGAAAACTATGTTCCCGGCTGGAAGGAGCTGATGAGCAAAGCCAAAAACATAAGCTTTTCCTCCAATTCCACTTTTGCCGTGCTGGAAGCGATCCGTCACGGGGTGGGAATCGGCCTGATGCCCCGGCAGTTTCAGGGCGGCGGACTGGTGCGTCTGGACGAACTGGCCGGCGGTTTGCAAATGCCGGTCTATCTGGTCGTCAACAACTGTACCAAAGATATTCCGCGGGTCAAAATCGTGACCGAATATTATAAGGCGGCGCTTGACCGCATTTAGGCGGTCAGCGGGGCGGAAATCCGTTCAAGCAGACCGCGGGTTTTGGAAATGGCGATGCCGTAGTTGGTAACTGCCACGCCCCGGCGTTCGCATTCCTTCAATCGGCGAATCATTTCGGCGCGGTTAAGCATGCAGGCGCCGCAATGGACGACCAGGGCGTATTTTTCCAGATCTTCGGGAAAATCGCCGCCGGAACAGAATTCGAATTCAAGTTTGCGGCCGGTATATTGTCTGAGCCAGGCAGGGATTTTGACCCGGCCGATATCATCGCATTGAACATGGTGCGAACAGGCTTCGGCAATCAGTATCCGGTCACCGTCGTTCAGCTCGTCGATTTTCTTTGCGCCGCGGAGGAAAACGCCGATATCGCCTTTGTAACGGGCAAACAAGGCGGAAAAAGTGGTCATTTTGATTTCCGGCGGAACTTCGGGGGCAACTTTCATGACAACCTGCGAATCGGTGATTACCAAAGCCGGCGGCTCTTTCAGGTTAGCCAGCGCCGCTTTCAGATCATGCTCTTTGGCAACAACGGCGACGGCGTTGCCGTCGAGAATTTCCCGCAGAACCTGAACTTGCGGCAGAATCAGCCGGCCTTTGGGCGCCGACAGGTCGATCGGCACGACCAATACCACGGTATCGCCGGGTTTGATCAAATCGCCGGCCAACAGGGGATCTTCCCTGAATTCCGCCGGTGCCAGACGGATGATTTCCGCTTTCAGCCGATCCGTGTTTTGTCCGGTTGCGGCGGAAACTTCAACATAAGGCAGGCCGTTTTCCCGGCAGTAGGCGCGGTCCTGTCCGCTTGCCGGTTTAAGGTCGCATTTGTTGAAGGCGATGACGAAGGGAATCGCCGCCCGCCGCATCTCTTTGATGATTTCCTTTTCTTTTTCTTCCAGCCCCCGTTCGGAAACGACAATCACCGCAAGGTCGGTTTTGAACAGAATTTTGCGGGTCGCTTTAATCCTTAAACTGCCGAGTTCTCCTTCGTCGTCAAGCCCGGCGGTGTCATAAAAGGTGACCGGTCCCAGAGGCAGCAGCTCATAAGCTTTGGCAACCGCATCGGTAGTAGTGCCCGGCTGCGGCGAAACAATGGCCACTTCCTGTCCGATGAGAGCGTTGATCAGGGAAGATTTGCCGGCATTGCGGCGGCCGATGATGGTGATGTTTGCGCGCAGGGCGCGGGGAGCTGTGTTTTCCGTCATGTCTGATGTTTCCGTAAATAGACGGCCGGAGCCGGCGTTTTTTGTTTTCTTTGGGTTAACAGATAGCAGAAAAGCGGCCGGCTGACAATGGCAAATTAAAATATTGCAACGAAAACGAAAATAATTGTTGCAAAAAATCACTTTTGCTTTTAATAAGAATATGTTTTTACGGATGAGTGGCAGAGAGGCTGAATGCGCGCGACTCGAAATCGTGTATACGGGGTGACTCGTATCGGGGGTTCAAATCCCTCCTCATCCGCCAATTACCAAAACCGGCGAGAGCCGGTTTTTTTATTGTCGTCAGAGCCGTTTCGTCCGTCGCCTTGCGGCTTGTCCTCAACGGACGGGATTACGGCTTGGGCATCTAAATTCGCCGCGGTCGCCTGCGCTTTCCTTGCTCATTAAGATGTTCCCAAGAGCTTGCAGACAAAAACAACCGGAGTGTCGGTTGTTTTTGCTTAGCGCTTCTCCTCATCCGCCATTTTGATTAAAAAGACGCTCTTTGCAGCGTCTTTTTTTGTATCCGGTGGAAACGCGGGCTTTGCCGGCGGTTGACTTTGCCAAAATGACTATGGTAAGCTCGTTTTATGTTGGAAAATGCAAAATTTCCGGCACTTACATACATTGCCGATTTTTAAAGAATCACTTTAAATATTGAAACAGATAACAATTTTCCCTAAATAAAGATTACAACATACATAGGGAGAAGTGACTTTGAAAAATAACCGTATACAATCAACTCCTGATGATTTTTTATTATCAAATAATCATTTGCGCCTTTTAGATAGAATTTTTATTTCTCATCATCAACAGTGTAATTTAAATATTCTTAAACAGCAAATTATAGACTGGATGGCCATGGTCTTGTCTGAAGAAAGAGAAAACTGGTCTGAACTTAAAGAAAATTTGGTGCAAACTCTATATTCTTTGGATAAGAAAGCTGAAGCGGTTAAACGAGCTAAAGCCAGAGATGAAAAATATGCCCCTTTTAGAGCAGAATTTAAGCAAACCCAATACAAGCAATTTTTAAAATATCAAAAATTAACGGCAAATGCTTTTGTTCTGTGGTTTTTGAAATATAAAACAAAATCAATAAAAATTCCTTATTGTGAAACCAATCAGAAAAACAAACTAATTCAATTAGCTCAAGCCAATAATCGAGAGTTTAAAAAAGCTTTTGAATGCAGAAGCTGATACTTTGTATTCAGTAGAGGATTGAAAAACCTTTTTTATTTTTGTTATTCTTTTAATAGTTTTAACTTATTTGAAAGGATATAAAAATGAATTTTGGGAGACAATATAAATCGCCTTTAGGTTATTATAACAATGATAATCAAATCGACAGCTATGGTGTTGATCACAGCGGGTTCAGTACCAGAGATGAGCTTAATTATCAAATGGCGCGGCAGCAAAGAGAAAACAAACTCATCCAAGATTACAATAATCAAGGCATAAACAAAAACTATCCGCAGCATGGCACCAACTTTTGGGGGCGGCCGGCTGATGATAATTATGGCTTTGGCAATTCTGATATCGAAGGCAACGTGGAAAATGTCATAAAGCAACTTAATAACCCGACAAATGACCTATGGCAAAAAGTGAAGGATGTAGCAACGATTGCAACTGATACTATCAGATATATGCCTGAATCTTTAGGCGAATTAGCTGCTGATGCCAAAATCGCTTATGATTATTGGCAACAGATGAACAAAGCTGGTGATAATCTTGTAAAGTCTTATGGTCCTAATCAGGGGGCAGATATTGATAATTACTATCATCCTCTATTGCAATGCCAATTGGCAAAGATAAGTCCGACAAGTCGTGATTGGGGCTTAAGATTGGGGTACGCTAAAGAAATATTGGATTACCATAAAAAGAAAGGAACTATGCCGATGTCAGAAATTTCTGCGGATAGCAGGAAAGACTTGCAAAACAATCTTTACGGCAGTAATTTGGGGTATTATAATCCGAATAAAAGTTGCTGGGAGATGTTGGATGACCAAAGAACGCCAAATATGCGTAAGGCCAATATTAGATAAAATTGTCAGTTTTATTTACAGATGTGTTGGTTATATTGTTATTTTAGCGATATTAGTTTTTTTCTTGTATCCGTATTATCAAGAATACGATTACATGAAGAATTGTCAGCAGGACGGTCGTTCTAAAAGTCAGTGTGAACAGACATGGAAAGAACTGAGAGCTTTGGATTGAGAAATACATTTCAACAAGCTCGTCAATCTGAATTTATCAAGCTAAAATCTGGTATGCTCAATACCGTTGAGGTTTACTACTCCGCCAATTATCAAAACCGGCATGAGCCGGCTTTTTTTAATTGTCGTCAGAGCCGTTTCGTCCGTCGCCTTGCGGTTTGTCCTCAACAGACGGGATTACGGCTTGGGCATCTAAATTCGCCGCGGTCGCCTGCGCTTTCCTTGCTC
>ENA-UOOC01003430-UOOC01003430.1-human-gut-metagenome-genome-assembly--contig:-C48old-NODE-3430-length-10930-cov-4.950897_pt1 | contig 10930 bp, 8 predicted proteins | sample MGYA00242469_ERZ724016 | MGnify/ENA metagenome assembly ERZ724016 | reverse complement strand
TTGGCTCTGCGTCGCGCGTATGTGCGCGTTGAGGACGGCAAAATAGCTGAAATAGGCGAAAATTTAAACGGCGGGGAGGAGCACGATCTTTCCGGATGCGTTATCCTGCCCGGCTTTATCGACATACATATCCACGGCTGCGGGGGAGCGGATTTCTCCGACGCTCTGCCGGATACGCTCGAAACCATGTCGCGGACTCTCGCGAGTTTCGGCGTAACTTCGTTCTGCCCCGCGTCGATGACTCTGCCATATGACAGGATAGAAAAGGCGTTTGAGAATGCGGCGGGATATCTCGGCAAGGAGTGCGGCGCATATATCCACGGCATCAATATGGAGGGACCGTTCCTCTCATATGCAAAGCGCGGCGCGCAGAATCCCGAATATCTGCATGAGCCGGACATAGACGAGCTCAAAAAGCTCGATAAAATCTGCAAAATAAGACTTGTGTCGCTGGCACCCGAGCTTCCGGGGGCTATAGAATTTGCGCACGAGGCGTCGAAGATATGCACGGTGTCCGCCGCGCACACCGCCGCGACATTTGAACAGGCGGAGCTCGGCTACAAAAACGGAATAACCCACACGACGCATCTCTTGAACGGCATGGATCCGATATATAACCGCAAGCCCGGCGCGGCAGTCGCGGCGCTCAGAGCCGAAAACGCCACGGCGGAGCTGATAAGCGACGGGATGCATATCCACCCGGCGTATCTCGCCCTGCTCTATAAAATACTCGGCGAGGATAGGAGCGTCGCGGTCAGCGACTCCATGTGCGCCTCGGGTCTCGGCGACGGCGAATATGAGCTCGGCGGCACGACAGTGTATGTAAAAGACGGCAAGGCTCTGCTCGCCGACGGTACGATAGCCGCGAGCACGACAAATATTTTTGCTGAGTTCAGAAATATAATCAGCTTCGGCGTGCCAGTCCGCCAGGCGGTGAAATCCTGCACGATAAATCCCGCCCGCGCGATAGGCGTTGACGGTGTGACGGGCAGTATAGCAGTCGGCAAGCGCGCCGATTTCACTGTTCTTTCGTTCGATTTGAAAGAGCTCGAGTGCGTTTATATAAAGGGAAAAAGGATATAAAAAAGTATGCAAATCGCCGCTTGTGTGGTATAATATAGTATCTTAGACTCAAAGCTCGGAGGCTGAACATGAACTTTCTTGTTATTGACGGAAACAGCATATTGAACCGCGCGTTTTACGGCATAAAGGTGCTCACGACGAAGGACGGCAGATTCACCAACGCCATCTACGGCTTTATGAATATTTTTCTGCGCCTCAAAGACGAGTGCCAGCCGCAGGCGGTGGCGGTCGCTTTTGATGTCAAACAGCCGACTTTCCGCCATGAGATGTACGGCGGCTACAAAGCGACAAGAAAGGGTATGCCCGATGAGCTCGCGCAGCAGATGCCCGTGCTCAAGGAGCTGCTTGAGGCGATGGGCGTGCCGATAGTTGAAAAGCCCGGATACGAGGCGGACGATATTCTCGGCACTCTCGCGCGCCACAGCGGCGACGCCGTCTGCACGATAGCCACGGGCGACAGAGACAGCCTGCAATTGGTCTCCGACAGCGTCAATGTTCTGCTCGCCGCGACGAAGATGGGCAGACCTGTGACCGACAGATACACGCCCGAGGCAGTGCGCGAAAAATACGGCGTTGAGCCGATAAAGCTCATTGATATAAAAGCCCTCATGGGCGACAGCTCGGACAATATCCCCGGCGTTGCGGGAATCGGCGAAAAGACTGCCGGCGATTTGATAGCCCGCTTCGGCTCGATAGAATATATCTACGACAATATCGACACGATAGACATCAAACCCGGCGTGCGGGACAAGCTGAAAAAAGACAGGGACATGGCGTTTTTGAGCAAAAAGCTCGGCACGATAAACTGCGATATCCCGATCGACAATAACCCGCAGAGCTATATTCTCAAAGCGCCCGACAATTTCAAGGTTACGAGAATGCTCGCGGATCTCGAGATGTTCAAGCTCATCGACCGCCTCGGACTTGAGATATCAAACACAGCCTCTGAGCCGCAAAAAGAGGAGAAGCCCGTCCCGGTCTGCGCCGAGGATGATTTCGGCCAGCTGATGACGCGCCTTAAGTCTGACGGCGAGAGCTATTTTCTCTGGGACGGCGAAAAGTGCCGCTTCGATCTCGGGGACAAAGTGCTCGTGTGCGACTGCGAAAATGAGAATTTTTATCCGTTCTTTATAAAGCTGCTCGAAGATAGAAATATAAAGAAATACACAGCGGACATAAAGTCGCTCTATTCGTTCGCGCAGGGCTGTTCGGCTCAGTGCAGGAATATGTGCGGCGATCTGAAACTTGAGGGTTATGTCCTCAACCCCTCCGCCTCGTCCTATGATGCGCTGCGCCTTGCGGGCGAATATTCGGCGGCAGTGCCGGTTGAAAACGGCGATGAAAACGACTGCGCCGCCGCGTCGCTGAGAAGATTATTTGCGGCGATGGACAAAAAAATTGAGGAAAACGGACAGCAGAAGCTGCTTCATGACATCGAGCTTCCGCTCGCGCATGTGCTCTCTTCAATGGAGCAGACGGGCTTCGCTGTTGACCGCGACGGAATCGCGGAATTCGGCAAACAGCTCGGCGAGAGGATAGCCGAAATTGAGCAGGAGATATACGCTTTAGTCGGCTACGAGTTCAATCTGAACTCGCCAAAGCAGCTCGGCGAAGCGCTGTTTGAAAAGCTCAAGCTGCCCGCGAGAAAAAAGACAAAAAGCGGATATTCGACCGACGCGCAGGTGCTCGAATCGCTCGAAAACAAGCACCCCGCGGTGCGCGATATACTCGAATACAGAACGCTTTCAAAGCTCAGGTCGACCTACTGCGACGGTCTGCTCAAGGTTATCGGCGAGGACGGGCGTATCCGCTCGACTCTGAATCAGACCGAGACGAGAACCGGCAGAATCTCATCGACCGAGCCGAATCTTCAGAATATCCCCGTGCGCTCTCCGCTCGGGCGCGAGATGCGAAAGTTCTTTGTCGCGCGGGACGGATATGTGCTCGTTGACGCGGACTATTCGCAGATAGAACTGCGCGTTCTCGCCCATATTTCGGGCGACCAAAACATGATAAAGGCGTTCAACGACAACACGGATATCCACACTGTGACCGCGTCCGAGGTCTTTGATATGCCGCCGCAGCTCGTCACTCCGATAATGAGAAGCCGCGCGAAGGCGGTCAATTTCGGCATAGTATACGGCATCGGCGCGTTCTCGCTCGCCAAAGATATCGGAGTCAGCCGCAGCGAGGCGGATGAGTATATAAAAGGCTATCTCAGGCACTATTCAGGCGTTGACAAATATATGCACGATGTGGTCGAAAAGGCGAAGAAAGACGGCTACGCCGAGACGATGTTTGCGCGGCGCAGATATCTGCCGGAGCTCACCGCATCGAACGCCAACACCCGCGCTTTCGGCGAGCGCGTGGCGCGAAATATGCCCATTCAGGGCACGGCGGCGGATATAATCAAGATAGCGATGATAAGAGTTTACGAACGCCTTGAACGCGAGAATCTGGCGGCAAAGCTGATAATGCAGGTGCACGATGAGCTGATAGTCGAAGCGCCGGAGAACGAAAAAGAGCACGTGAGCGCCCTACTCAAGGAGGAAATGGAGAATGCGGTCAAGCTCTCCGTGGCTCTCACTGCGGATGTCCATTCCGGGCGCACCTGGTATGACGCGAAAGGCTGATAAAACGGAGGAAACATGAATCTGGTTTTTGTTTGCACGGGCAACATCTGCCGCAGCCCGATGGCGGAGGGAATGTTCAAAAAACTGCTCGAAGAAAAAGGGGAGAGCGGTATAGACTGCTCGAGCGCGGGACTTGCGACCTTTGACGGACGCCCCGCGAGCGACAACGCGCAGGCGGTAGCCCTCGAATACGGAGTCGATATCTCGGAGCATAAATCTCGTATGCTGACCCGCAGCATCGCGCGCAAGGCAGATCTGATAGTCTGCATGACCGATGAGCAGTATGAGACGCTCAACCGCATGATTCCCGACGAGAGACTCTATGTGCTCGCCGGCGGAGTCGACGACCCCTACGGATGCGATATCGAAGTCTACCGCGAGTGCGCAAAGAAGATAAACGGCGCGCTGACGGAGCTTTATGAAAAGATAAAGAGCGGGAGCTGATCGGTATTTTTGAAGTTGAAACGATCCCGATGACGGAAGAATATATAAGCGGCGTCGCATCGCTCGAGCGCGAATGCTTTTCGCATCCGTGGAGCGAGAAGTCGCTTCGGGAAGAGCTTGATAACGATCAGGCTCATTTTCTCTGCGCAGTCGCCGACGGTTTTATTGCCGGATATATCGGCGTGCAGGAGATAGTGGGCGAGGCGTATATAACCAATGTCGCCGTGTCCGAAAAATTCCGCCGCCGCGGGATAGCGGAAAAGCTGCTCGAAGAGGCGGAGCGCGGCGCAATAAAACGCGGCTGCGTGCTGATAACGCTCGAGGTCAGGGCTTCAAATGACCCGGCGAAGGCGCTCTATAAAAAATGCGGCTTCAAGGAAGTCGGAACAAGAAAAAATTTTTATTCCGATCCGCGCGAGGATGCGGAGATAATGACAAAGTTTTTTGACAGATGAGGGTGAGCGAAATGAAGATACTTGCAATCGAATCCTCCTGCGACGAGACCGCTGCGGCGGTCGTCGAGGACGGCAGACGCGTTATTTCAAGCGTCATAGCGTCGCAGGTGAAGGAACATATACTCTACGGCGGAGTCGTGCCGGAGATAGCGTCAAGGCGCCATGCGGAGGCGATATCCGGCGTTGTCGGTGAGGCACTTGACAGAGCGGAGATGAATGTCGGCGATGTTGACGCGATAGCCGTGACCTATGCGCCCGGGCTTATCGGTGCGCTGTTAGTCGGCGTGAATTTTGCGAAGGGACTCGCATTTTCTGCGAACAAACCGCTCGTGCCCGTGCATCATCTGCGCTCGCATATCGCGGCGAACTATATAACCCACCCCGACCTTGAACCGCCGTTTCTCGCGCTCGTCGTGTCCGGCGGTCACAGCCACATAATCGAGGTGCGCGACTACACGGATTTTCATATTGTCGGCAGAACGCGCGACGACGCGGCAGGCGAGGCTATGGACAAGGCGGCGCGCGCCATGGGACTCGATTATCCCGGCGGCGTGAACCTCGACAGGGTGTCCAAGGACGGCGACCCGAAGAGCTACAAGCTTCCGCACCCGCATGTTGACGGGAGCGAATACGATTTCAGCTTTTCAGGACTCAAGACCGCTGCTGTCAATATCATTCACAACGCAAAGCAAAAGGGCGAGGAGATAAGCGTGCCCGATCTCGGCGCGTCGTATATCGAGGCGGTCGTCAGATGCCTGCGCGAAAACACGGAAAAGGCGGCGCTGAACTTCGGTTTCGACAAGATAGTCCTGGCGGGCGGAGTGTCCGCAAACTCGCGCCTGAGGGCGGAGATGACCGATATCTGCAAGGCTCATTCATGGTCGCTGTTCATGCCCGAGCTGTCGCTTTGCGGCGACAATGCGGCAATGGTCGGCACCCAGGGCTACTATGAATTCAAGGCAGGAAACATAGCTCCGCTGACCCTCAATGCACGAGCTTCGATGCCTATTGATGAAATTGATAAATTTTTATCAAAAAAGGTCTGAAAGTTAACAGTTTCGTCATTGAAAAACCGAGCTTATTGGGGTATAATACATACTGGGTAAAGATGGTACCTTTCTTAATAGATTAGACGAAAGGAGTCAAATATCATGAAACATTTGACACAGAACAAGACAGTGATCGACTGGATCGAAGAGAAGATAGCTCTTGTATCTCCCGACGAAGTCATGTGGATCGACGGCAGCGAGGAGCAGCTTGACGCTCTGCGCGCCAAGGCATGCGAGACCGGCGAGATGACCAAGCTCAACGAGGATCTCCTCCCCGGATGCCTGCTTCACAGAACCAAGCCCAACGATGTTGCGCGTGTTGAGAACCGCACATTCATCTGCGCCGAGAGCGCGGATCAGGCAGGTCCGACCAACAACTGGATGGATCCCTCCGAGGCTTATAAGATGCTCTACGATATAGCCAGAGACAGCTATAAGGGCAGAACAATGTATATTATCCCTTATTCGATGGGTCCTGTCGGCTCTCCGTTCTCGAAGATCGGCGTTGAGCTGACCGACTCCATTTATGTCGTTCTCAACATGGCTATCATGACGAGAATCGGCAAGAAGGTTATGGATACTCTGGGCGACAGCAACGACTGGGTTCGCGGACTGCACTGCAGCTGCGACATCGACCCCGAGAAGCGTTATATCTGCCAGTTCCCGCAGGATAACACCATCATCTCCGTCAACTCCGCTTACGGCGGAAACGTCCTCCTCGGCAAGAAGTGCTTTGCTCTTCGCATAGCCTCCTATCAGGGCTGGAAAGAGAGCTGGCAGGCTGAGCATATGCTTATCCTCGGCCTCGAGAATCCGAAGGGCGAAGTCAAATATATCTGCGCGGCATTCCCGTCCGCCTGCGGCAAGACCAACCTTGCCATGCTTATCCCGCCCGAGGGATACAGAAACAAGGGCTACAAGATCTGGTGCGTCGGCGACGATATCTCCTGGATCAGAAAGGGTCCCGACGGCAGACTTTATGCTATCAACCCCGAGAACGGTTTCTTCGGCGTTGCCCCCGGCACGAACGAGAAGTCCAATCCCAACGCGCTTGCCGCGACAAGAAAGAATACCATTTTCACAAACGTTGCGCTTAACCTTGACAACAACACCGTCTGGTGGGAAGGTCTCGACAAGAATCCGCCCGAGAACGCCATCGACTGGCAGGGCAGACCGTGGAACGGCAAGACGAGCGAGGAAAAGGGCGCTCATCCGAACAGCCGTTTCACCGCTCCCGCTGTCAACTGCCCGTGCATCAGCTCCGAGTTTGAGAATCCGGCAGGCGTTCCGATCTCCGCTATCGTCTTCGGCGGCAGAAGAGCTAAGCTCGCTCCGCTGGTCTATCAGTCAAGAAGTTGGAATCACGGCGTGTTCGTCGGCTCGATAATGGCTTCCGAGACCACCGCAGCAGCAGCCGGCGCAGTCGGCGTTGTCCGCCGCGATCCCATGGCTATGCTTCCGTTCTGCGGCTACAACATGGCTGATTACTGGCAGCACTGGATCGATATCGGCGCAGGCCTTGACGAGGATAAGGCTCCGAAGATCTTCAACGTTAATTGGTTCCGTAAGGACGACGACGGCAACTTCCTGTGGCCCGGCTTCGGCGACAACATGCGCGTGCTTGAGTGGATCATCAAGCGCTGCGAGGGCAAGGTCGACGCAGAGGAGACCGCTATCGGCTTCGTGCCCAAAGCTGAGGACATCAACCTTGAGGGCATCGAGGACGAGGTCAGCGAGGATCAGCTCAAGGAAATCCTGAGCGTTGACAACTCCCTCTGGGAGGACGAGGCAAAGGGCATCGAGGAGTTCTACGCTAAGTTCGGCGACAGACTTCCCAAGGCTCTGAGCGACGAGCTCAACACCCTCAAGGCTAATCTTGAGGAATAATTAAATAAAATTGCGGCAGACAGGTGTGCTTGTCTGCCGCTTTTTTATTGGTTTGTCATATCGACGCAGGCAGAGCGCAAAAAACAACAGCCGTGATTCTCAACGAACCATGGCTGCTGATATTTATTTTTGCTTACAGTGTCTCAAATCTCTTTACGCCCTTGCGCTTGAGTCTTGCAAATGATATCGCGGTTATTATTGCTATTACTGCTGTCGCGATTATCAGCGCGAACACATTCGGCAGCACCTGCACCGCGAGCAGATATACTGCGACGAGCACGATGATATACGCCCAGCCGAGGCACATTGCGAGCATGATGCCGAGACTCTGCTTGACCGCTTCGCTCTCACTGCTCCAGGTGAGATTAGGCATCCTGATGTTCACTCTGAGCCCCGAAACGGCGCACAGAAGCGTGAATATCTGCGGCAGGATAATCATGACCGCCGCGGTGAGAAGCTCCGGCTTGAGGGCAATACAGAAGCATATGCTGCATATCAGCGCGGGGACGGCGGTGAATAGCATGTGGAGCTTCAGCTTCGCCCCGAGAATCTGCCACGAGGTGACGGGGAGCGAACGGGCTATCCAGAGGCTCTTGCCCTCGAGAGATATCGCGGGCGCGGTGAGTATATTCATCGAAGAGAGCAGGCATAAAAATAAGCACGCAAATGTCGGGGCGTATTCCAGCAAATCCTCATCCATGCGGGTTACAACGCCGATAAACCAGTCGCTTTTTATCAGCGAGAAAACAGCGACGGCTATCATAAACAGCGCCCCGAGCGAGCAGTTGAGCATATAAGACGGGCTCGAGAGGAAGTGGTTTATTTCGCGTCGCAGAAGCGCGCGGTCGGTGCCCTGCTGCTTGACCGTCTTTTCTTTGTAGACTGTCTTTGCGGTCTTTCCGCTGCTCGTGACGAGTTTTAAGAATGTGCGCGACATTATGAGCCATGTCGCGGCGAGCAAGGCGAGAATGATGAGCGAAATTATAATTGTCGGGAGAACATCGCCCGCGAACGCCTTGCCGAAAATATAGAGCGGATAGGCGGACATGCGCACCTTTGCGGCAACAGCCGCGCTGTTCGCAACGATGCCGGTGATTATCTCGTTCGCCCTGAAGTAGACATAGTAGTAGCCGCCGAGGAACGCTATCGAAACTATAACTGTTATAATGCTCTTGTTTTTTAATTTGACCGCGATTTTTGCAACGACCCAGCCGAGTATGCACGACAGTATAAGAACGAGAACAGTCACCATAACGGCCATTATAACGGCTGTTATGCCGGATATTCCGGGGTGCGCGGTTATGAAATACACGCCGACGGCGGGGATTACCACAACGCCCGAATACATCAGCCCCATGAGATAGACTCCGATGAGGCGCGCCGCCATGATATCGCGCACTGGAATGGGCATCGAGAGCAGAAGGTCGTTGTCCTTTGCGTCATAGAGGCTCGAATATGTGTTGAACACGCTGCCGAAAACGCCGAAAAGCGCAGCGGTAGCGCCCATAATGGCAAAATAGAGCCAGCTCATGCCGTAGGTTATCAGCGGGCGCATCGAATATGACATATAGCAGAACATCCCGCCGATGGCAAAAATCATGAGCAATATGAACAGCACTATCGAGAATGTCGCCGAGCGTGCAGACTTGCCCTTGCCCGTCTTGCGGTCAACGAAGAAACTTTTATTGAGTTCGAGAAGCTGTTTTTTTATCAGTGTTTTCAGCATTCTTCTCCCTCCAGTTCGAGGAACACGTTCTCAAGGCTGGAGTCGCCCTTGACCTCTTCCATTGTGCCGGAGCGGATGAGCTTTCCGCTTTTTATTATCGCGACCTTGTCGCAGAGCTTTTCGGCAACTTCGAGCACATGGGTCGAGAAGAATATTGCGCCGCCGGAGTTGCAGACCTCGCGCATCATGCCTTTTAACAGATGCGATGCGGCGGGATCGAGACCGACGAAAGGCTCGTCCATGATAATTAACTTGGGCTCGTGGATCCACGCGGAGATTATCGCGAGCTTCTGCTTCATGCCGTGAGAATACGCCGAGATAGGCTGCGCGAGGTCGGCGGTCAGCCCGAACATATCGGCATATTTATGTATGCGCTCGCGGCGGTCGTCAGCGCTGACACCGAAAATATCCGCGATGAAGTTCAGATATTTTATTCCCGTCATGTATTCGTAGAGGTCGGGGTTATCGGGAATATAGGCTATGATTTTTTTGCAGGCGAGCGGGTCATCTTTTATCGAGATGCCGTTTATTGTTATCTCGCCCTCGTCGAACTGCAGAATGCCGACAACGGATTTTAGCGTTGTGGTCTTGCCCGCGCCGTTGTGGCCGATGAAGCCGTATATCTCGCCGGGCGCGATATGCAGCGTCAGGTCGTCAACGGCCTTTTTCTCGCCGTAGGTTTTGGTCAGGTTTTTGATGTTAAGCATAATGTCTCCTTTTGGCCCGCCGTGGCGGACAGATATCTTTTCCCTTTTCTATATTAGTATATTTTACACTGCCGGTCAATCCGGCGGTATTTTATTTTACGAACTCTTCACAAATTGCCGCGAATTTCTTTTCGCTCGGTATCTCGTGCGTTATGAACTTCCCGTTATAGAACAGCGAAAATGCGGTGTAGGCGCAGGGCGCGTTTTGAGCCTGATCGCGCGATGAGATATGCACGGCTTTCAGCGGCAGATTCATATTATTTGCCATATTCTCAATTATCGGAACATATTTTGCCGTAAACGGACACTGGCTTGTATAAAATATCTCGAATCCGCTGCCGTCAGTCTGAGCGTCTTTTGCCTGCTCGCGAAAGCGCGGAGCGGGCACGGACGGGTCAAACGGCAGATACATCAGCTCAAAATACGGCTCTGCCGAATCGGCTTTTATGAAGCCCTTATATTTCAGATACTTCGGGTCGGCAAGAAAACCGCGCTTCTTCGCCGATGAGAGTATACACAGCCCCGATTTGCCCTTTTCGCGGCTGTCGCGGATACATTCGTTGAGCAGGTCGTTTGAATATCCGTGCCCCTTGAAAGAGCCGGAGACCCAGAGACAGTCGATGAACATATAGCCGGGCGCGTCTATCGGAGCCCATGCGTTTTCGGCGGGGATATATTCAATAAAACACTTCCCGCGCGCGTCGGCTTTTAAAAACATCAGACCCTCGCCGAGCCTTTCGGTGAGCCACTGCTTTTTTGCAATGACCTGCGGATCCTTGGCGTTTGATATTGCACAGCATATGTGCTCGCTATCAAGATTTTCGGGTGACAGGCGAATGTAGTTCATGGCTTCCTCCAATAACAATTATAAAACACTCGTTTTATAACAGATGTTATAATTATATCATACTTTTTGCCGATGTCAACAATGCAGATTAAAAATGAT
>ENA-UOOC01003428-UOOC01003428.1-human-gut-metagenome-genome-assembly--contig:-C48old-NODE-3428-length-10940-cov-3.847956_pt1 | contig 10940 bp, 10 predicted proteins | sample MGYA00242469_ERZ724016 | MGnify/ENA metagenome assembly ERZ724016 | reverse complement strand
CGGAGTGATATTTTTGCGTAGACTCTTATAAGAGTTTGGGTATAGAGGTTACCCAATAAAAAAACGGGCTGCAATCTTTTACGAAGTTGCAGCCTTCTTTTCGTATATATTCAATGCAGAACGTTTATGAGCACCTTTATCTGTTCGAACTCGATGACCGGTATGTTCTGCTATTTTAAACCTTGATGAGATTTCTCTAGGCGTATAATCACTATAAGAGCACTTTATTTTCTAAAAGCTCTATACGTTTATATAACATGTCAAGGAGCCGACTGTTTGCTTTTATTAGCTCACGAAGATCATCTGCCGCTTCGATATGCACGCTACTACAGTCTTTAGCGATATTTAGTACCTCTGCTATTTTATTCAGCCTGGTTAACGTGAGGTCAGTTTCACCATATTCAATCTTACAATAGGCACTTGTTGATAAGTTCAACTTTTCTCCCATTTGTTCTTGTGTAAGATTCTTTTCCATACGAAGCATTTGCAGCCGATGTCCTACTATCTTCTTTAAATCTGTTTCCATGTATCTTGTTATTGGGAAGCAATTTATTATTGGACAAATGTAACAATTTTAGTGGATATAACAAATGCTATTTTATACTTATTCGAGAGAACTGTGGAAAATGCGATGGTGCAAATAGCTTGGAGACGGGAAAACGACCTCGTTTTATTGAACATACCACTCTTTTCCCTTTTCTCATTGATATTTGGAGATAACTATTCGTTTAACGGATGGTTGTAGTAAATATTGTGTATACAATACACCTTAATGTGTGCTTAACTTTGCAGTCAGAGAAAACACAATCATTCATAACAGTAAATCATTATTGAAAAAAGAACATTCTATATTGTATTAAAAGAGCGAGATATTGCACTAAAAAACAAACATAGCATTAATAATAAATAATAAACAGACATGAAGAAGATTTTACTATTGTTCTCTATTTGCCTAATTCCAATGTTAGGCTATGCACAAACCGATGAAAACGGTAAAGAAAGAGTCTATATTGATTATTTCTCGCGTCCCGGTACTATCAGTAATATTTTGGCGGAAGCATTGCGTAATAAAGTAATAGAAGGTATCCAGAAGATGGATCGTGTAGAACTTATTGATGTTGATTCTAATGAAGCATTGAAGACTGAAGCGAAAAGACGCCAAGAGGCTTCTGCTATGGGAGATGCCGTTTGCAGAAGCGAGGTCATGACGACGTTAGGCGCCCAATATCTTATTCAGGGAAATATTACCAGTATGCAGGGAGTTAAAAAAACAGATAGTAAAGGGAAGACCTATTATCAGGGGAGTGTTTCTTACACGTTGAAAATAGTAGACCCTTCTAACGGTACACTCAAAGGAACCCAGACATTCACTCACGAGGGGTTGACCGGGAATATTGGCGATACTCCTGATGAAGCTATCATTAAGACTTTGGATTATGTAGTAATAAGCATGGACGATTTTGTTGACGAGTATTTCAAAATGAAAGGAACGATTGTACAGATTGAGAGTACCAAAAAAGATAAAGCACAAACTGTATATATCGATCTTGGAACCAAGAGAGGGGTACAAAAAGGCCAGAAATTTATCGTTTACATAGAGATGGATATTGCCGGAGAACTGTCATTGAAAGAAGTCGGACGCTTGAATGTGAAAGAAGTATTGAGCGGAACGCGTTCTTTATGTACCGTGAGCAAAGGCGGTGAGGAGATAATGAAAGCATCGAAAGAAGAAAAGAAATTGATTATTCTTTCTCGAAAAAATACCTTTTTAGGCGGACTTGGACTATGATGAAGTTACGAATACTGCTTTTGAACCTGCTAGTTGTATACACTATTCATTTCATGGCACAGGAGTCATACTCCAATGACGTAACTTGTGTGAAGGCAGATGATAACATAGCCGTTATCACCGCTTCCGGAACAGCCGAAAAAAAGAAGGATGTATATAATATGGCATTGAAGTCGATCTTTAATGCTATATTTCTCAACGGCATTGACGGAGTGGAAAACGGACAGCCGCTCGTCGGGAAAGAAGATTCTTACTATATGAATCAGTTTTTCAGTTCACGTTATATGCTCTTTGTGAAGAGCTATGAAACGGTAGGAGATCCGGTACGGCAATCTTCCAAGCTATACAATGGTACAGTAACGGCTCAAATCTTATTAGGTGCGCTTAAAAAAGACTTGATACGGAACAAATTGATGACGAGACCCCAGGAAGAAATGTCGATGGAGGAAACCCGGCAACAAATGGCTTTGCCGACAATCATGGTAGTCCCCTATAAAAGCAATGACCGAAGCTCATACGCCGATATTCTGAAGAATGATTTTGATCTTCGTATAGCCGTAAGTACGGTAAAGGAGGGATTTGTTAAGCTTGGCGTGAAGACGGTGGCTGCCGAGGGAAAACAGTCAGGAACTTTGCGCGCTTCCGAATGGGAAAGTAAGAATGCTGATTCCAATGATAAGCAGTTGTTGATGAATTCGGGAGCGGACGTCTATGTGATTGTTGATTTACAAAAAGACATATCTGCAGCTTCGGGAAGTAGAGTCTCATTGATTATGACTGCTCGTGAAACGGCTACCGGAGTAGATTTGGCTAGCCGGAAAAGCTGGACGAACCGCTTTAGGACGACGGACGTGGATAAGTTATGCGCATACGCGGCACAAGATGTTCTGGATGGTTTTCTGAAAGATATCTCGAAAGAGTTTGCCCGGAAAGTTCAACAGGGGAATACGGTTGTTCTTCGGGTTAGTCTCGCAGATAATGCTATCAATACGATGAATAGCCGGATAAACGGTAGTACTACTCTTTCGGCGCATATACGCAATTGGGTACGAAAAAATGCCCAGGGAGGACGCTACCATATTCAAGGTGCTGTGGACGATAGTCTGATATTTGATTCGATACAGATTCCTGCAAAGGACAGCGACGGCTTGCCGATGGATTGCATCACGTTTGCGGATAATCTGGTTAATTATCTGAATGATTCCGGAATAGATAGTGAACATAGAGTGGATGGAAGTACCATCTATTTGACTATTCAATAAATCAAGGACGTATGAAACATAGGCTTTTATTTATTCTTGTGATTTCATGGTTTTGCTTTCCGCTTTCCGGTCAACAAACGAACCGTCCTGACTGGGTGAAACAGCATCCTGTTAGTGGTTTAAGTTACATCGGAATAGGAATGGCTGAAATATCGGAAGGAGATTATCAGCAAAAGGCAAAGCAAAACGCTTTGTCTGACCTTGTATCTGAAATTCAAGTGGTGATTGCCGCCAATTCTTTGTTGAATACGTTGGAGGACGATGGTAATGTGAAACAAACCTTCGCAGAAAGTATTCGTACAGAAGCCCGGGCGGAAATAGAGAACTTTCGTCTGGTGGATTCCTGGCGAAGTGACAATGAGTATTGGGTTTATTATGAATTGAATAAGGGCGATTATGCGGCCTTGGTGGAAGCACGTCGTCAGAAGGCAATCCGTAACGGATTCGATTTTTGGTATAAGGGACACATTACTTTACAACAGGGAGATTTAATGACTGCCGTTGAATTATTCTCGAATGGAATGGAGGCTATACGCCCGGTGCTTAATCAGGAGTTGTTCTGCTCTTACGAAGGAAAGACAATTAATTTGGCGACTGAACTATATGCGGCTTTGGCTGGAGTATTTGATGGAATAACGATTGTTCTGAATCCGGCAACCGTTTCAGTCACGCCGTTTCAAGGTATAAGGGAGCCTATTGCTATAGGTGTTTACCGTAATGGAAATCCGTTAAGGAATATCCGGTTGAAAGCTGAGTTTGTTTCCGGGTCGGGAGATTTGTCTTCTATTTCTCCCACCGACGAATCGGGAGTTGCCGCTCTTTATGTGCGCAATATTACTTCTAAACAGGCACAGCAGGAAATTGGAATTTCATTAATTGATGATGTGTTCAGCTTGTTCCGGAAGGGAAGTTATGCAGCTTTATTCAAACAAATGCTTTCTTCTCTTCCCGGAGCAACGTTGACTATCAACATGGTGCAGACACAGACTTCTGCTTATGTTAGAAGTGCGCAGAGCGATATAGAGGCGGTGGAACGAACTGTGAAGAGTTTGCTGAACAATCATTTCTTTAACGTAGTTGCATCTCCTTCTGAAGCCGACATTATCGTTACATTGGATAATAAGTGTCGTAAAGGCAATACCGTTCCGGGTGAACTGTACAACTTCATCGAATTCTTTTCTACGTTGGGGATTAAAATAGAAAATAACCGGACGGGGCAAACCATGTTGAATTATTCTATTAATGATGAACGGACATTAGTACCTGAAAATAAGTCCGCTTCTCAAGGCAAGAATATGGCGGCGCGTGAATTGATAAAACGGCTGAACCGGGAGTTTGCACGTGAATTGAAGAAAATAACATTCGACAGAACCGGAAAGATTCCGGAAAGACAGAAGATGTTGCCGGATGTTCCTGTTCCGGTAGTCGGTCCTTCCGTACCGGAAAAAGAAGCTGATCCGGTTATATCTGTCCCTGTTGTGGTGCCGGAAGTTATTCCTGCTCCTTTGGTTCCGGTTAAGTCCGCCAAACCAGAGAATCAAAAGGCAATTCGGGTTGAATGGTTGGATGGTGTCTTTGTTGAATTTGACAAACTTGCAACTTTGGGAGACAAATCGAGGATACATCTTAAGATTGTGAATACAAATGCTGACGATTGCGAAGTGGACTTGTATAGTGGAAATCTGACGGTTATAAACGAAAAAGGTGAAGAATCTCCGATTGTCAGTCTCAAACTGGGGTCTAAGTTCAATGACCGCAGAGTCACTGCGCTCATTGTGCCTGATCTGCCTACGGAGATGGTTATTGAGGTAAGTAAGTTGCAATCTGTGGCACTGCTGCAATTGAAGGATTTCAAAAATAATATAGTGAAGTTGAGAGGCTTGAAATGAATCATATATTAACATTAAAAAAGACTTGAAATGAAAAGAATTAATTTATTGGGAACAGCATTGCTAACCATTGTTGTTATGACAAGTTGCGGTAGTTCAAAACCTGTAACACAAACAGTGCAGCAACCGGCAGTGCAACAGGACGTAGAAATTAATGTTCCTTGTTCGGGACCGGAATTTCAAACGAACAAAGAGTATTTTAGAGCTAGTTCGATGGGACTTTCTACGGATATGTCTATTGCAAAGAAAAAAGCGATGACGGAGGCCCGGGCTGAAATTGCTACTGCTATCAATGCAAAAGTGAAATCGGTAACCGATAGTTATGTTTCCTCTTATCAGCAAGGTGAAAATGATGAAAGCAAAAGTCGTTATCAATCATTGACCCGTACGGTAGTGGAACAGGAATTGAGCGGTACGCGTGTAATTTGTGAAAAAACCATGAAGACTCCTGGTGGTAAATACAAAGTATATGTCTCTCTTGAACTGGCAGGAGAGGAAATCATGAATGCTATGGCAAATCGTATTAAGAATGATGACAAATTGCGCATTGACTTTGAATATGAAAAGTTCAAAAAGGTATTTGAAGAAGAAATGAGTAAAAACGCCCAATAAGCAGCTTGTTTAAAACATTGCGGATAGTAATGATCTCTTTAATAACTACCCAACTATTTGAAGATTGAATGATGAAGCTTAATTTGTCGGATATAAGATATAATTGGGTAGTTATTTTTATTATCCAGTTGCTTTTGTCTCCCGGTATTGATGTGTTTTCACAGGCAATGCCTGTTGATACAGTTTATAACCAATCTTATGACTGGAGACCGGGACAGCGGGAGACTTTGCCGGAATGGGTGTTTGCTTCTCAACGGAAAGGCCGGGTAGTTGGTATATCTGATCCTTGTATGAAATTCGAAGCTGCAAGGATGCTTGCTTTGCAAAGAGCGGCTTATCTGTATTCATTGCAGCAAGGGGTACAATTGAGACTTCTCTCGGACGTTTTTTCCACCATGGAGACTGCCAGTAATACATACGAAGACCAAAGAAACAAAATGCTTGTACTGGGAGTGATCGAACATCCCGTTCAACATGTTTCCTACCGGATTGAGCATGAATATACTTCTATATTTGGAGAGAAATTTCTGGAGGTATCTTTTACTCCATCGAATGATAGTTGCGATTTTTCTTATCATTCCATTAGTGAGTTGATGCTTTTGTTTACGAAAGAAAGGGTTGAGGAAGAAGAGGTGAAATTCAATTTATTGTTGGAATCGGATAGTTGTAGGGAGCAATCAGACCAGTCATGGTTTCAGCTTAAGGGAACACAGTCATTTCCTCAAATAATTTCATATATGAACGGAGTTGAAATTTGTTCTTCACAGGAAGGCTGTTGGTATGAAGATGCCGGTTTCGGAGGTCAGGACGGATTGGAGAAGATGGATATGAGGAATGCCTTTTGGAATGCCTATATGTCTTCTTTGGTGAAGGCACTGTTGTTATATCCGTTTTCTGATGTAAATGTCAAGCAGGTGGACGATCGTTTCAATGGCGGCACTGATTCCGGTTGTGGTTTGTATCGGGAGAAGGTTGTCGCCGTCTTGTCTATTTCCCCCTTTATCAAAGATATACGGAATAATAAGCTGTATGTGGATTGGCAGATAACAGAACAACAAAATATAATAAGAAAATGAGGAAAAATAGGATACGAATACTATCTATGGTAGTTTTTTCATTGTGTTTGCCGTTTAGTCTTTTTTCGCAAATAGATAAAGACATGAAGGAGTTTGACTATTTTGTGAAGCAGCAGCAAAAAGAGTTTGATGATTTTGTGAGCGAACAGAATAAGGAATTTGCCGAATTTCTGAAAGAAACCTGGAAAAAGTATGACTTGCAGAAGCCGGTGGCACGTCCTCAAAGACCAGAGCCTGTAAAACCGGTCAGCTTTGACCATAAGAAGCCGGCAACAAAACCGCAAGAGGTTAAAGTAGGGGAGGTGACACGACTCCCCATTCCGACAGTGACTCCAAGTGCGACATTTTCTCCTTCAAAGGGGAAAACACAGGTTCCGGTTGTACCGGGAGGTAAAGATGTGGCTGTAGAACCGGAAAAGGATTTTGCGGTGCTCCCTGAAATAAAACCGGAAGTGAAGCCTGAAGAAACCGTTCCGGCCAAACGCTCACTTTCCGGTGTAGAGTTTTCGTTCTACAGTAAAGATTGTGTTGTCAATGCTTCATTGAAGAACCGGCTCACTTTAAAAGGGATTGCAGAGAAAGATATTTCTGCCGGATGGGAGACGTTATCGCGTAGCAACTATCAGCCTTTGATAGACGACTGTCTGGCTTTTAAAAAGGATAATGCCCTGAATGACTATGGTTATCTGCTGTTGACGAGGAAAGTGGCTACTGAACTATGTGGAAGTACTCATTCCGATGAAATAGCTCTTATGCAAATGTTTCTCCTTTCTCAATCGGGATATAGGGTTAAGGTGGCGCGTATGGATAACCGCCTTACTTTATTCTATGCTTCGGGTAACATGATTTATGCTACCTGTTTTATAACTTTGAATGGAGTAAACTATTACAGGTTTGATACTACCCCGGATAAAACTAATTCTATTTACACTTACAACCGTGATTTCGCCAATGCGAAGAACCCGGTAAATATGAATATCACTGCTCCTCAACCCTTTTCAGGAACTTACGTGGAGAAAACGTTGCAAGCGAAAGCTTATCCATCCGTCAAAGTCTGCTCGAAAGTAAATTCGGGACTTATTTCCTTCTATAAGGATTATCCGCAATGTGACTTTTCTGTCTATGTGGGAGCTCCTGTCAGTCAGGAAGTACAACAGACGGTGCTTCCATCATTGCAAGCTGCCATACAAGGGAAAAAACAATCGGAAGCTGCTAATATACTGATTAATTTCGTGCAGACAGCTTTTGATTATAAGACAGATGGTGACCAGTTTGGTTATGAAAAGCCTTTCTTTGTGGATGAGCTGTTCTACTATCCTTATTCCGATTGCGAAGACCGTGCTGTGTTATACTCTTATTTGGTACGTACTCTTATGGGGCTTGATGTTGTATTGTTGGAATATCCCAATCACATGGCAACAGCGGTCTGTTTTGATGAAAACATTGACGGAGATTATATAACTGTAAGCGGAAAGAAGTACATAATTTGTGATCCGACTTATATTGGAGCTTCTATCGGGCTTGCTATGCCGCAATTTAAGAACGTGGCAGCCAAAGTGTTGAAATATTAATTTTATTATATTATGAAGAATATTAAAAAGTATTTGTGTGCCATTGTAATGATGGTTATTTCGATGACTGCATTTGCGCAGGAAGATGTTTTTAGCGGTGACTGGCTAGGAGCAAATAAAGAAGGCGATTTAAAGGTTGCGTTCACATTGAATTGTGATGGTAATTGGCAATTGAATCCTTATAATGAGAATGCCAGATGCAATGGATTTATGGAAGTGAATATGCTGGAACCCGGTGGAAGGGAATCTTTGATGGCAACTTATGAGTTTTACGTCGAGAGTATGAACGGGAATGAACTGACTCTTTCTTTTGTAGGCGGACGTCCGGAGGTTGATGCCGGGATTTCCGGTCAATGCAAAGTCGTTTATAAAGATGATAAGTTGTCGTTTTCCGGACTTGATAAAGGCGGAAAAGATGCTGCCTTTAATGGATTGACACTTGTAAAAAGCGGTAGTGGAGCTGATGCAATAGCTGATGCTGCGGCGGATGACGGAGTTCCTTTGGGAGTAAAGATATTGGCTGTTCTCCAACTGATTTTGTATATTGCCGTTGTTTTATTTATTGTGGGGCATATGTTTTTTGTATGGTATAAGGGCGCACGTTATAAAGAGGTTTTTACGGTAGAAGGAATGTTGAATAAACGCCTTGCAGCCGGAATGCCGGAGAAAATGACGGATGAAGAGATAACGGAGGCGTGGAAGCTGATGGATGAGGCATTTGCTACTTGGACGGTGATTGAAAAAACAGATGATGATGAATTCAGAAAGCCGACAAAGATGAAGCAAATTAAGAAATCTGTTCTTTTGATTGATCAGGTTATCGGTATGTGTCCTACTGACGCTGATGTCATAGAACGCTTAAACTCATTGACTGATGTGATTAATAGTGGTGAAGAACGTCATTTTGATGGTTCCAGGAAATTAATCTGGTTAGGTGTCATTGTGGGTATCTTGATGTATTGGATGATGGGAGTCGGTATGATGTTTTCTACTTTAATAGCTACCGGTTTGTATGTGGTAGCGAGCAGGACGCCTCAATTCTTAATTGATAAGCGGGCACTTCGTGGCGGTGGAAATATTCATAATGGTATTTTTGCCGGAGTGTTCGGGTTATTGGCAGGAGCGCAGACAGTGCGGACAATATACAAGTTTAATGATGGTCATAAAGAATATTCTGATGATCATTCACAACATTGGATTGCTTTGGCAATCGGATTTGTCGTTTTGTTTGTATTGGCAATGATGATGGCGTTCTGGGCACTTCTGAACTATTTACGTAATTATGTTCTGTACTTTTGATGGATAAAACTAACATGATTGTTAATAATGGATTCGGCAGCATAATTAGGCTATTTATGTTTTGAAGTAGAATTTAGAGTAGTAGGTGTACAGGGGATCGATGAAAATTCGATGACCTGTGCATCTTTTTTTAATTAGTGATACTACAAAATATGATTAAGAATTTGCTAATTCCAATATAAATTTTAATATTTGCATTATAACAATAGTGTCAATTGAAAACAAAAGATGAAATAATCGCTATTCTCCGGAATTTTAAGGAAGAATTTGGGGAGAGATATGGAATTGAAAAGTTGGGACTTTTTGGTTCTGTGGCTCGTGGTGAGCAGAAAGAGGATAGTGATATTGATATTTGTGTAAAGCTTCAAGATCCGGATTATTTTACTCGAATGGAAATAAAAGAGTCATTAGAAGAGCGTTTTAATGCAAAAGTGGATGTCGTGTCTTTAACCGCAATTATGCGTAGTTTATTTCGCAATCATATAGAGAAAGATGCAATCTATATCTAATGCTGACATATTGGATATGCTTCTTTTTGTAGAAGAACGTATTAATACAACTATAGAAAGATGTGGTAGTGTCATTTCTGTAAATGATTTCTTAGCTTCTCCTGATAAGATGGATATTTTTGATGCAACTTGTATGCGTTTGCAAACCATAGGTGAGACTGTTAAGAATATAGATAATCTGACTTTTATTATGCAAAACGGTAGTCTTTAGGTACCACTCCCATCCGCTTTGTAAACTCCTTATAGAAATGTGATCTATTCATAAACCCACTTTGATACATGATTTCTTCAATGAAATTTTTGGATGGGTATAAAATATCTCGTAGAAAATTCCTGGCGACTCCCGATCATAGTTATTTCCCGATTTGTATAGAGGCGATGAAGCTTGGCATCCATGTGTATGTGGAAAAGCCGCTTGTCAGAACTTCCTTTTTCTGTTTATTATTGACCTTAAACTCTCAAAACTTGCAAAATCGTTTCAATCGTTTCACAGAATCTTTCATGTCTTGATTTTTGTTCTAAAAGTATGATTCGGTTTGTTTTCTAACTTCTATATTTGTCATCAGAAACGAACGACAATGAACCATGGTATCTATATATTGACTATTCTTATGGCTTTATTAAGCCTTCCAGAAAGTGGGTATGCTTCGATTCCATTTTTCGCTGTTGCGAATGATACAATCCGGCGGGCAGTGATATATTTTGATGCGAATGAAGCGAAAGTGGATCTTAGTTATAAAGATAATAATCAGGCAATTACAATTTTAGATTCTTTGCTTCTCGGAAATTTGAATACGAAATATATAACAGCGCTGAATGTGAAAACTTTTGTTTCTCCTGATGGTGATGAATCTTATAATAGAAGTTTGGCTGCTCGGAGAAATGATTCGATAAAGGAATTCTTACAACGGTATAATTCGGATGTTAGTGTTG
>ENA-UOOC01003427-UOOC01003427.1-human-gut-metagenome-genome-assembly--contig:-C48old-NODE-3427-length-10941-cov-7.969227_pt1 | contig 10941 bp, 9 predicted proteins | sample MGYA00242469_ERZ724016 | MGnify/ENA metagenome assembly ERZ724016 | reverse complement strand
GGAAAGACCGCCAAGTCCATCCTGATCAGTGTAGGTGTCCGGCTGGCAGCCTTCAATCTGCCGCAGATCGCCAAGCTGACCAATACTGATGAACTGGATCTTTCCAGCATGGGAGAAAGAAAAGTTGCCCTTTTCTGCTGTATCCCGGATGCAGACACCTCTTTGAATTATCTGGTAGGCATGATCTACAGCCAGCTTTTCCAGACGCTTTATTACATGGCAGACCGTGTGCATGGCGGTGCCCTCCCGGTTCCGGTCAACTGCATCATGGATGAGTTTCCAAACGTATCCCTGCCAAATGAGTTTGAGAAGATCCTGGCAACCTGCCGTTCCCGTTCCATTTACTGCAGCATCATCATCCAGAACATGAGCCAGCTAAAGGCTCTGTTCAAGGACTCCTGGGAAAGTCTGGTGGGCAACTGCGATGAGTTTTTGTACCTGGGCGGCAATGAAAAAGAGACACACAAATATGTATCAGAATTACTGGGGAAAGAAACCATAGACACCAACACCTACGGGCAAACCAAAGGAAAATCCGGCAGCTACTCCACCAACTTCCAGCAGAGCGGAAGGGAGCTGTTACAGCCGGATGAAGTCCGTATGCTGGATAACCAGAATGCACTTCTGTTTATCCGCGGGGAGCGGCCCATACTGGATGCCAAGTATGACCTGATGAAGCATCCCAACATCCGGTATACCGAGGACGGAGGTGCCGGCCCGTTCAATTATGCGAAAGCACCGCTGGCGCATGACGATTTTACATTTGACGAAACAAGATATGACGATTACGAACTGCTTCTGGATGAGGACATCATCGGGGAGCTTTTTTGATGGGAGGAATGCCAATGAATTTACTGAAAAATAAGAAACACACAGAAATCAGGAAAGAGACCGCACCGCTAAAGATGAAGAGAGGGCAGAAGAAACTGTTTGCTCTGTATGCAGTCATGGTACTGTCGATCTGCATTGGGGCGACCTGCGTTTATGCCGCAGGCGATCCGCTGACCGTAGTCAATAACCTGTCCACGTTTATCTTTTCCCTGATCCGCGCCATTGGCCTGATTCTGCTGGGATTTGGTATCGTGCAGGTCGGTCTGTCCTTAAAGAGCCACGATCCAAGCCAGAGGGCAAACGGATTTTTGACACTGGCAGGCGGTATCATCATTACCTTTGCAAAAGAGATCCTGGACCTGATCATGGGATAGGAGAAGAGTCCAGAAGGGGAGCCATGCGAAATGCCGGCTCCCTGCTCACTTTTGAGGATGGGAGGTGAAACTGTTTGAGTGATAACTGGATCGTACAGAATCTAAATTCTGCCTTGCAGACCTGGAGCGACAAGCTGGCTGAAATCTGGACACTGCTGACGCAAAGCCCGGAGAATTTCAAGGGCGGGGCAATCTGGAGCGTGATGACGAACATCAACGGTGGACTGAAAGCCATCGGGTACGGCCTGCTGGTTCTGTTCTTTGCGGCAGGGCTGGTAAAAACCTGTGGGAGTTTCACGGATATGAAAAAGCCGGAACACGTAGTGAAAGCCTTTATCCGTTTTGCACTGGCACAGGGAGCCGTTATGTCCGGCATGGAGCTTCTGACAGCGATCTTTTCCATTGTGCAGGGCATCGTGACCAACATCATGTCCCACTCCGGGATGGCAGGGGGAACCGTAACGGAACTGCCCTCGGAGATCGTGGACAAGATCGAAGCGGTCGGGATGCTGGAATCTATCCCTTTGTGGATCGTAACTTTATTAGGAAGCCTGCTGATTACGGTATTGTCATTTGTCATGATTCTGACTGTATACGGGAGAATGTTTAAGCTGTATATGTACACAGCCATCGCACCGATTCCATTGGCAACCTTTGCCGGGGAGCCAACCCAGTCTGTAGGAAAGAACTTTATCCGTTCCTACGCCGGGGTATGTCTGGAAGGAGCCATCATCGCACTGGCCTGCATCATCTTTTCGGTGTTTGCATCAAGTCCGCCGGCCATCGGGGACACCAGCCTGTCCGCCGTGACCATTGTCTGGAATTACGTCGGGGAACTGGTATTTAACCTGCTGGTACTGGTCGGGGCAGTCAAGGCATCCGACCGTATCGTAAAAGAAATCATGGGATTATAGGAGGCGAAAAAAATGGAAGAACCAAAGACACTGAGCTACGACTGGCAGTATGGCCGGGAGGAATTATTTCTCAGGGTAGACAGTTACATGAGCGATGACAATCTCTATATCGGGCTTTACCATATGGAAGATGGATACCCGGAAAGCTTTGCAGACCTTACGGTAAACCTGCCTTTTGCTCCGCTGGGCGGTGTCAATGAAGCCTATATCGACCACAATTTCAGCAAAGAAAAGCTTCGTTTTATAAAGCAGCATAAGCTGGGAACGATACAGCCGGATACCGCATCCTCCGGTTACTGCATCTTCCAGAGGGTTGCATTCGACCTGAAAAAACTGGCAGAGCTTGATCCGGAAGGAACAAAAAGATTTATGGAAAGAAATGGCATCCGGCAAAGGGATGTACCAAAACAGAAACAAAAGAAAAAACAGAGATTACAAAGAGAAAGGTAGGAAACAACATGGAAGTGAAAATGAATAAAGAAATCCGAGACTATCAGGAGTCAATGTTCTGGGGCTTAAGCTTCCGGCAGTGCTTATTTTCGGTACTGGCGATCCTGGCAGCCCTTGGAATCTATTTTGTCACCCGGAAATATGCCGGGGAACAGGTAACCGGATGGCTGTGCATCCTTGGGGCGGCTCCCTTTGCAGCCTGCGGCTTTTTTCGTTACCACGGCATGACGGCAGAACAGTTTGCATGGGTAGTCATTAAATCCGAACTGCTGTACCCGAAGCGGCTGGTATTTAAGTCGGAGAACCTGTACTTTTCCTGCATGGAAGAGAGCCTGCGGCTGGGTGAGAAAATGATGGGAAACGGAGCGGAACTTCTGGAAAAGAAGCGGACGAAACAGAAGAAACCAAAGAAGCGAAGAGGAAGGGGTGATGCCTTTGATTAAAACCCTGAGTCAGACACTGAAACAGGACAAGGAAAAATTTAAAGTACCGAAGTCTGTCCAGCAGGCCATCCCGATTCGCAAGATCTGGCCAGATGGTATTTTTCAGGTGGAGAGCAAGTATTCCAGGACATTCCGGTTTACGGATATCAACTATTCCATTGCCAGTAAAGCGGACAAGACGGAAATGTTCCTGGACTACTCTGAACTTTTAAATGCACTGGATTCTGGCTGTACGGCGAAGATCACCCTGAACAATCGTAAGATCAACAAGGAAGAGTTTGAGCAGTCCCTGCTGATCCCGATGAAAGGGGACGGTCTGGACGAGTACCGGAAAGAGTACAATGACATGCTCCTTTCCAAGATCTCCGGTACCAACAACAGTATCTACCAGGAACGCTATCTGACCATCAGCGTCCACAAGAAAAACATCGATGAAGCCAGAACCTATTTCGCACGTGTGGGAACGGACATCATCACCCATCTGGCCAAGCTGTCCTCTATTGGGGAAGAGCTGGATGCAGAGCAGAGGCTACAGATCTTCCGGGACTTTTTCAAGGCAGACGTTCCACAGAGTTTTCCATTTAACATGAAAGCCTTTGCGAAAAAAGGACACAGCTTCAAAGACTGGATCTGCCCGGACACGATGGAATTCCATAACGACCATTTCAAGCTGGGCGAGCAGTACGGCAGAGTCCTTTTTATGGAAGATTACGCCAGCTATGTAAAGGATGAGATGATCTCCGAACTGTGCAGCCTTGGCAGGAACCTGATGCTGTCCATTGATATCATCCCCGTACCGACAGACGAAGCGGTGCGTGAGATCCAGAACCGACTGCTGGGCGTGGAGACAAACGTCACCAACTGGCAGAGACGCCAGAATGCCAACAATAACTTTTCAGCCGTAGTTCCCTATGACATGGAGCTGCAGAGAAAAGAGACCAAGGAAATGCTGGACGATCTGACCACCAGGGATCAGAGGATGATGTTCGGCATCCTGACAATGGTACATATGGCAGACAGCAAGAAACAACTGGACTCCGATACGGAAACCCTGTATTCCATTGCGAGAAAACACCTCTGCCAGATGGCAACTTTGAAGTGGCAACAGGTCGATGGACTGAATACCGTCCTGCCGTATGGCCTGCGGAAAATCGATGCAGTGCGTACCCTTACTACAGAATCCACCGCCGTCCTGATCCCGTTCCATACGCAGGAAATCATGCAGCCGGGAGGCATCTATTATGGGCAGAATGCCGTCAGCAAAAATATGCTGGTGGCAGACCGAAGGAAGCTGTTAAACGGCAACTCTTTCCGACTGGGTGTCAGCGGCTCCGGCAAGAGCTTCTCGGCAAAAGAGGAGATCGTAGACCTTGCCCTTTCCACGGAAGATGACATCCTCATCCTCGATCCGGAGTCGGAGTTTGCTTCTCTGGTGGAAGCCTTAAACGGAGAGGTCATCCGGATCTCGGCAACCTCGGATACCCATCTGAATGCACTGGATATGGATTCTGCCTATGGCAATGACCGAAATCCTCTGATTGAGAAGTCAGAATTTATCCTTTCCCTGTTTGAGCAGCTCGTAGGAGCCGGAAACCTTTCGGCAAAGGAGAAATCCATCCTTGACCGCTGCACCGCAGATGTGTACCGGGATTATATGAGGGGTGGTTACAAAGGGCAGGTGCCGACCTTAAAGGACCTGTACCGACAACTCATGCTCCAGCCGGAGGAAGAAGCCAGAGGGCTGGCTCTGTCTTCGGAACTGTTTATCAATGGCAGTCTGAACACCTTTGCCCAGGAAACCAATGTCAACACGAAGAGCCGTATCATCGACTATGACATCCGGGAGCTGGGCGAACAGCTGATGCCCCTTGGCATGCTGGTCACACTGGATTCGATTTTTAACCGTGTGATCCAGAACTGGAAGAAGGGAAAAACGACATGGATCTTTGCGGATGAGTTTTATCTGCTGTTCCGCTATGAATACAGTGCGGACTTTTTCTACCGCCTGTACAAGCGTATCCGTAAGTATTCCGGATTTGTAACCGGACTTACCCAGAACGTTGAGGAACTTCTGAAATCCGATACCGCCCGCCTGATGCTGGCGAACAGTGAGTTCCTGATCCTTTTGAATCAGGCTACCACCGACCGGGATGAGCTGGCGGCACTTCTGAATATTTCAGACAACCAGTTATCCTACATCACCAATGTGGGTGCCGGCCATGGTCTGATCCGCTGTTCCGGAAATCTGGTGCCATTTGAAAATTCGTTTCCAAGAAATACAAAACTGTACCGCCTGATGACGACCCGCTTATCTGACATGTCAGATAACTTTGTTAATTCGACAAGTAACATTATTCGATAAGTCATAATACCTCCTTAAAAATAATGATTTTACAATAAACTTCTTGAATAACAATAATCCTTTAGATGCCTGCTCTATAATTAAGTCGTGTCCAATCGACAACAAATACAGAGGAGGTTATCATGATGGATAATTGTACAAATTTTAGTGACTTGACAGCGCATTTGCGTGAACTGTTCAAGTCAGCATCCTACAGTGAAAGTACTGTTAAGGACATGGATTTCATCCTTCAGGCATTTGCAGACTGCATGGATGCAAACGGCTTGGACGACTACTCACCGGAGATGGGAGAAATCCTGATCCGCTATTGCGAAGAAACTCTGAAAGTCTGTACTTCCAGAGTTACACGGGCGAAAATAATCGTATCTAAGCTAAACCGGCTGTTTCAGGGGCTTGACGGTGAAGAAGCTTTGTGGGCTGGTAAATCAACAACTGTTGAGCTTCCCGACAGCCTTTTGCATGTTTTGGATTCTTTTATTTCCCACTGCCGTAATAATGGGAATAAGGACACTACGCTCCGTTACAAACGGTGGATCTGCGGCCGTTTCCTTAAAAATTTGGAGAACCTTGGGTGTTCCACTCTTTCGGATTTGTCTGGTGAGCTGATCCAAACCGCCTTCCTGCAGCTTGGTTATTTACGCTATTGGGAGAGGATCGGTCCATTTCTGCGTTATCTTTTTGAAAGCGGGCAAGTCCAAAGAGATTTTTCCAAGCTGGTTATAAACCGGAAAAAATACTCACCCCATCCAACGGTATACACACAAGATGAAATTTCTCTTATTGAAGCTTCCGTTGACCGCAGCACAGCGGCAGGCATCAGGAACTATGCGATCCTTTTGTTACTGTCCCGCTATGGTATCCGCTCCCGTGATATTTCAGCCCTGACTTTTGAGAACATTGATTTTACAAACAACCGGCTTCATTTTATCCAGCAGAAAACCGGAGATTTATGGGAAATGGAGTTGTTCCCGGAAGTAAAGGATGCGTTGCAGGATTATATCCTGACCGCAAGACCGCCCCTGCCTGACTGCCCAAATGTGTTTTTGACAGCCACTATTCCCTATAAGCCACTAGATAGCTTTGCGATCAATACCGCCATCTGGATGTTAGTTGCCAAATCGGAAGTTGATATCACAGACAAAAGACACGGCAGCCGTGCCTTCAGATCGTCCATTGCAAGCAACATGGTAAATGACGGGATTTCAACCGAGATGGTCCGCAAAGTGTTGGGGCATGGAACCAAACATGCAATCCGCCATTATGCCCGATTAGATATTCAAAATATGCGGCTGTGTCCACTTGCCACGCCAGAGCCAACCGGCATTTTTGCAGAAATGCTTTTGTGGAAAGGTGGTGAACACCATGTTTAACAGTTCTTTTGCCAGGGAGATGACAGATTATCTTGAACTGCGGACCGCTGTGCTGTCTGCATCCTCCGCTTCAAATGACCGCCGGGTGTTGCTGCTGTTAGATCAATATTTAGTCCTTTCAGGCTTTCAGGGGAAAGAGCTGACGGAAGATATTTTGTCTGCATGGTCAAAAACGCTTTCAGGAAAAAGCAAAACGGTAAAAGAAAAACTGGCAGTAGTGCGTGGCTTTGGAAAATATCTGAATACACTCGGGCACCAGTCTTTCCTGCCAACGCTCCCTAAGGTTAAGTCGGACTATATCCCTTATATTTTTTCGGATGAGGAAATAGTGAGTATTTTTCATTATGCGGATAACCTGACTCCCCAGAATCCACGGTCTTGCAGCAGTTTCTTTCAGTTAAAGATCCCAATGGTGTTACGCATTCTTTACAGTTGCGGAACCCGGCTCCAGGAGACAATGTCACTCCAGCGTAAAGATGTTGATTTCAAAAACAGAACCCTTTTCCTGAAAAAGACTAAATTTTCTAAGGAGCGTGTTATCCCGGTGCACGAATCCCTCATTGCGGTCATGGAGAGATACTGCCTGACATTGGGTATCATGCACAAGCCAGAAGCATTTCTTTTTCCGGGACGTAAAGAGGGAAGCCACTATACGACCCGCCAGATGGATTCATGGTTTTCAGAAATCCTGAAACTGGCAGATATTGACCAGCGTGAGCGAGACTGCCATGAGCGTGGTGCCTGTCTGCACTGTTTCCGCCATCTGTTTGTCTTAAAATCCATGCAGCAGCTTGAGGCTGCCGGACATTCCGTTGATATGAATGATTTACTCCTTCCGACATACCTCGGGCATGAATGTCTGCTTGATACCGATAAATATATGCGGTTTTCAGGGGGTCAGGTTGCCGGGGCGATCGAAGCCTTCGAATCTTTTACCTCTGGTTTAATCCCGGATGTGGAGGTGCCTTATGAAGAAGAATGATTCTAAAAATGAATTTATCTCCTTGCTTGGGAGGTTCTTTACGGAGTATCTTCCGGTTTCCGTGAATGCAAGTCCGAATACTATTGCTTCTTATAAATGTGCATTCCGACTGCTGTTTCAATATCTGAATGAAGAAACTGACATCAAGATCGGGCATATCACATTTGAGGCATTGGATTTTGAACTGCTGACAAAATATTTTGACTGGCTGATAACCACGAGGAAAAACAGCAGGACAACGGCAAAACAGCGTCTGGCTGCGCTCGCTTCTTTTGCAGATTATTCTGAAAGCAGAAATCTGGAAGCTGGTTATATTTTTAAGAACAGCCTCAAGAAGATTTACAAGAAAACATTCCGTAAGGTAAAAGGGAAGCAACGCTGTTCTTTCACCCGGAGAGAATTGGAAATCCTGTTTTCTCTTCCAGATACAACAGAAAAGCTCGGCTGGAGAGACCTTGTCCTTCTGTGTGTAATGTATTCCAGCGGAGCGCGTGCACAAGAAATTTGTGATCTTACCGTTAAGGACGTAACCCACGATGAGAAAGGCAATGCGATTCTTACACTTGTTGGTAAAGGCGAAAAAGCCAGACGGGTAAAGATAACTTCCAGTGCAACACAGCTTTTGGACAAATACATTGCATCACGCAAAATAAGCATAGAACTGAACAGGCATGTATTCCCCAGCCAGAGGAACGATCACCTGTCAGTAGCGGCAGTCGAGGAAATTTACGAAAAATATACCAAAAGAGCCAAAGCAGAACATCCTGAACTGTTTTGCCACGGTCCTTACACGCCTCATGTTATGAGGCATACAACGGCGACACATCTCATCGAATCCGGGGTGCCATTGGCAATTGTAAAAAATATCCTCGGACACACATCAATACAAACAACACAGATCTATCTGGATATATCCCAGCAGACAGTTGACCGTTCGATGGAAAAGTGGAACGAAAAATGGTTTTCAAAGAATAATCCAGATGAAACCGCACTGCCCCAGGAAGAAGAAAGTATTCCGGCTTTCCTGAAATAGCAGTGTATTATTATTCGAGGAAAATGGACGGTTTTCTTATATTTCAAGAGGATTGCCATTCTCCTTGAATAACGTAACTCACTTAATTAACCAAGCCGGGCGAAGCGTAAGAGCGGGACAAGCCGGGACTGGAGGTGAGAGATGAAGGATATCAAAACCAAAGAAGTTACAACAAAACCAAAGACCAAAAATCCTGCCTCCAGAATCCCCAAGGAGCTGATGCGGACGGCCATACTGGAGAGCAAGGAAAAATCCCAGACCATCGCAAATGCCAGGGACAATGACATGGGAGAACAGTCCCCATCCGAATATGCCAGTGGGAAAGTCACATCCGCAGAGGAATGGGCTGCAAGAAAGACAGGCAGAACTGTAACCAGAGCCGGAAAGACAGCCGCACAGACTTCCTACGAGAAGATCAAACAGAGAGCCGCTGGCAAAAAAGAAGCGGAGAAAGAAACCGCCAGAGGAACAGGGGACACACAGACCGCCAATCCTGCCAGCCGGGAAGCTCAGGAAGCACAGATCCGGGAAGTACAGATCCAGGAAGCCCAGCGGCAAAAGGTGGTTTCAGATGCCGTCAAAACGAAAGAGCAGAAGATCCGGGCTGCCAGGGAGACACCAAGAATCCAGAACAGACAGGAAATAGCAGAAATGAAGCAGCTCTCCATCCGAGAACAGAGCCGGAAGAAGGAAGCAAAAGATACAGTAAGGCAGACCGCCATCCGACAGAAACAGCCGGAAACCATTCGGATTAAAGAAAAACCAAGGAAACAGCCGGAGCCGAAAACCATACAGAAGCGTATCATCAAGACGGCTCCCCAGTCTGCGAAGATCAGCGTCCAGCCAGAGCAGAAGCTCCGTGCGGCCAGCTCCAACGCCCTGACAGCCCGGATGCAGAAGCAGATGGAACGAAGGGCAGCGAAACAGGCGGCGAAGAAAGCAGCCTTGCAGACTTCTGATGGAATCCGTCGGATACAGAAAACGGCAAGGGCAGGGAAGAATACATTCAAGGCAGCTAGGGCCGCCGTGGAAGTGGCAGCGAAAACCGTGCAGTCCATGATGGCTGCACTGGGAGCAGCCGGAGCGGTCATGGTTCTGCTTCTGGTTATCATGGTCGGGATCATTGGCGGTGCGGCATTCTCTGGAAACTCAGAGAGCAACGAAGCACTCAGCCAGGAAGTACTTTCCTATACGGCAACCATCCAGAAATACGCCAACCAGTATGGAATCCCCGAATACGTTTCCGTGATACAGGCAATCATGATGCAGGAATCTGGCGGCCGGGGGACCGATCCCATGCAGAGCAGTGAGTGCCCATACAACACCCGGTATTCCAACAGCCCGAATGCCATCCAGGATGCGGACTACTCCATACAGGTAGGAATCCAGTATTATGCGGACTGCCTAAGAGAAGCCGGATGCACCAGCCCACAGGACATGGACAAGCTGAAGCTGTCCCTGCAAGGGTATAACTACGGAAACGGGTACATAACGTGGGCGATTCAGAAATATGGCGGCTACAGTGCAGAAAATGCCCTGCAGTTTTCCAATGAGCAGGCTGCTTCGCATGGCTGGAGTGCCTATGGTGATCCAGAATACGTCCCTCACGTTCTGCGGTATTATTCCAGCGGCGGATTGTTTGCCGGCTTGTTTGGAGGCAACGGCCAGATCGTATCCGTGGCACTTACCCAGCTTGGAAATGAAGGAGGCCAGAAGTTCTGGTCATGGTATGGATTTGACAGCCATGTGGCGTGGTGTGCCTGCTTTGCCAGCTGGTGTGGGGATCAGGCAGGACTGATCGAGAGCGGCAAGATGCCGAAGTTCTCCCTGTGCGATGATGGAATCGCATGGTTCCAGAGCAAGGGAAAGTGGAAAAGCCGGGGATATTCCCCAGCACCCGGAACCCTGATCTTTTTTGACTGGAACGGGGACGGAACCTCAGACCATGTGGGAATCGTGGAGAAAACCGAAGGCAGTACCGTATACACCGTAGAAGGAAACTCCAGCAATGCCGTGAACCAGAGAAGCTATAATATTAATAACGGAACAATCATGGGATATGGTATACTTTGAAAATAAAAATATAAGTTATAACCTATGAAGAGAAATTTGATATGTACAAGTTGACTTTTTTATTTGATTGAAATTTTAATTTTATATGAAATGAAAAGAACCAGTGAGA
>ENA-UOOC01003420-UOOC01003420.1-human-gut-metagenome-genome-assembly--contig:-C48old-NODE-3420-length-10963-cov-33.885864_pt1 | contig 10963 bp, 10 predicted proteins | sample MGYA00242469_ERZ724016 | MGnify/ENA metagenome assembly ERZ724016 | reverse complement strand
CAACTAAAACATGAATTTAAACGAATATTACCGTAACCATAAGGACGCGATCAACTCGTCGATTATGGAAATTGCCTGCGATCTGGCCGTCGGACAACTGCTGAATGCGCACGATGCACCTTTCGAAACATTTGTCGAAGCCGATGACCCTGACGATCCCGACAGCGGAACCCATTACAAGGAGGAGTTTCAAAAGGAATACGACAAATATTACGACGAGGAGTATGCCCGTGTATCAAAGCTGATGCGCTTCGACTATTGCCAAGAGGATGGAGTCGCGGCTTCGCCTGAAGATACGAACACTTAAACCATAACTTATTATGATCGATATTCCTTTGTCCCTGCGCGTTCCGCCGCAGGGACGCTATAACCGCGGTATTTATACCTGTTATGAATGTGGTTTCGAACCGCCGCACTATAACGTAGTGCCCTGTATGCTGGGCCTTGCCGAGACCTCTGCCGGTACGATGGTCGTCTGGGAATGTCCCCGGTGCGGTCAGAAATGGATGTTTCACTATCGGGCCCAAAATTCCCGTGAAGCTCACGATTACGCCGCCCAGCTCCTCGCTTACCGCACTGGCGATCCCGATTGGCGTATGACGCTGAATCCCGACTGGATTGCGGTGCCGCGGCAGAAAAAAGAGTAACCCTAAAACCTGATCCAATGAAAATCTTTGAAAGAATCACAAAACGCTATGCGCTTCAGAATTACTATCTGCGGCGCAATTTCTATTGGCCGGATACGCTGCCGGAGATTCTCGATTATTGGCAGCAGCACAATGACCTGCCATTCCTCTACGGCGTCGATAACTGGCCCTATGACGTAATGTGCGAAAGGCAGCGCCGCAAGGGCGTCTATGCATCGCAATACCTGATCCCCGACCGTACGGCGCGCCAGATGGCGGCACTGGCCGTGCGATATTTCGACAATGACAGCCGTGTCGTGGGCGCCGCGAACCTGAACCTGCTGTTGCAGCAGGCACTGAATCCTTCGGGCCCGAGCCTCAATCGCGGCGGCTATACCTATCGTCAGGGCGATCGTGTGATGCAGCAGCGCAACAACTACGACAAGGATGTGTTCAACGGCGATCTGGGTTATATCCGGGAGGTGGATACGGAGGAGAGGACGTTGAAAGTCGATTTCGACGGCAAATGGGTCGAGTACGATGTCACGGAGCTCGACGAACTGACGCTGGCCTACGCCACGACGATCCACAAGGCCCAAGGGTCGGAATATCCGATCGTCGTCATGCCGGTGCTGATGACCCACTTCGTGATGCTCCAGCGCAACCTGATCTATACGGGTATCACGCGCGCCAAAAAGATCTGCGTGCTGATCGGTGCGACGAAAGCCTTGGCCTATGCCGTCCACAATATGTCCGTGCTGAAAAGCAATACGAGCCTTCGGGAGCGGTTGAATCCCTCCCTGACGACCGACGGGAAACTCCGGGGCTGAATCTTCGACAGGGCTGCCGTCATTTCCTCCGCCGGTAAGGCCGAAACCGCCGGGACAAAAAAGGGTGTCCTTCGAAAGAACACCCTGCGTCATGCGATGAAAACGAGCTATTTGGCAGCTGCCGCAAGCGACGTTTTCCGGAATTCCTTGAGTTTCTTCTCAAGCTCCAGCGACACCTTACGGGCGCGCAGTCCCGCAGCTTTGTTGTTATGTCAATATTTACATAAAAATAATTATGTAAAGAAAATAATTAGGAAGCGGCTGGAACATAATATATTCCAACCGCTTCTTTACATTATAATAGTGTTTACCTAATTGTTGCCTTTTTCAATCTGAAGTGCCGCATCCGTGGAGAATGTAGCATATACTTCCTGTATCTTTGAAACCAACTCTTTCATATAAATATTATTTAAGTTATTGACTACAAAGGTAGTGAAAATAATCAAGAATAAGAGCGATTCTGTCAATATAATAAATATCACATTGGTAATCAATGACTTTTAACAGCCATTATACCGTATGATTTATCCATCAGAGAAATTGTCAAGGTGTTTACAACTTTATGGATATGTCTGGTCAGAACATTTCTTCCATCTGCCGCTTGATTTCTTCCCGCTTTGTATTCTTGTAGTAATGCTTATAGATGGTCAATGGGCTGTTACCAGCCATCTCTGCAACCACATACGGATTGTTACCGGCATCTACCATCTTCGATATGAAAGAGCCACGGGCGGAATACCATGTGATGTTTTCTTTAATGCGCAGCATCTTGCATGCTTTCGTCAAGGTTTGTGAAAGGCGTGTGGAAATTTGCTTGACACGTGTAGTCTTCTTGGAAGTGGTCGTGTGTTTATGAGTAAAAACAGGAAATACATAATTTCCATAACTTTGCCCACGGTATTTATTCATGATGGCTTTTGCTTTACTGAGTAATTCCGGTTTGGCTGTTTTGGGAAACTTGATACGTTCATAGACGATGCGGTCTTCCTGGACCAAATCCCATGTCAGGTTACATACATCGACATTCGCCATACCTCCGGTATAGTAGCTGAACAGGAACAAATCAAGATGCAACTGCTCTTTTTTCGTAAACAAGGTACGGTCAACATTTGCGATTTTAGCTATGACTGTTTCCGGAACTGCTCTTGAAGTGGTTTCCGGCCAATTAATATCATCACCGAGACAGAGGAAGTTATCCATATTCACCCCGTACATCTCTTTCTTTTCTGCCTGCCTGCATACGGCACGGAGCAACCTTAGTTTGTGTGTAAGTCCGGCCTTGTTGCCATTTCTGATACCTCTTTCTTTAAGCCAAAACGCAAAGTCAAGAAGAAACTCTTCTGTAATATCCGTAAAGAAATAAGAGGAAAAGGCTTTTTCATATTTTTCCTTTGTAAACGCCTGCAGTTCACGCTTGAGATAGACATACCGTTTAGCATTGGTCGTGCTGTCGACAATCTGACCGTTCTTGATGCGTTTCTTGTTTTTGAATGTCTCTTCAAGATAATCGATCATCTGCTGGACACTCTTTACTTTGACCTCGGGTTTGGCCGCCTTGATTTCATCGAAGCAATGTGATAGCTGGACGGGCGACCAGTTCCTGCCTTCCATCTCCCAGGTATCGGCGACATGCAGATATTTGGTTCGCAAATCGAAAAGCAGTTTGTTCTTGGTAGTGGCCTCCGCACTCCCTACACGGAAACTCTGAGACTTGACATCCCAGTCTTTTAATAGCCCTGTGATGTTTATAACCTTCGGCACACGGGCGTAACCGGTCTTGAAGAAAATTATCTCCAGCTTGACCATCTTGGTGTCTTTCGGGTTCTGCTTACCCCTGATGTTAATCGTGTACATAGACTGATAACGAGTTAGTTAATGACTTATTATTAATTCGCATTAGTAGGAATCAATTGGTATTAATTAACCTACATAGAAACCTACATGAAAAGAGTAGTTTCCTTAGCGAAATAATGTTTATACGGATAAATCCGTACTTGTGTCATTTACTAACTCGTTATCAATCAACTATTTTTCCTAATCACAAAAGTTGTGTCCGAAAAAAGGGTGTGCCGAACAGGAACGGCTTGCCGAAGAGCAGCGCAAGGCGGAAGAAGCCCGACTTGCCGCTGAAAAGGCAGAAGCCGAGAAAGCCGCTCAACAAAATACACTTGCCGACACGCCGTCGGAAACCAAAATCACAACTGATTATCATCTCTCCCTGCGTGCCAACCTGCTGCGCTGGGCTACCCTGACACCAGATCTTGGCGTGGAATGGCGCATCTGCCCATCGTGGGGCATTGCCGTAAACGGCTCGTGGACTTCATGGACGTGGAGCGACAAGGACCGCCGCTATGCACTCTGGGAAGTGGCTCCGGAAGTGCGTTACTATATGGGTGAGAAGAAAGCCTGGTATCTGGGCGCGCTGTTCAAGGCCGGACAGTTCAACTACAAGTTCTCCGAAGCAGGCAAGCAGGGCGACCTGATGGGTGGCGGCATCACCGCCGGCTATCAGCTGCGGCTGAACAAGGCACTGGCTCTTGATTTCAACCTCGGTCTGGGCTACCTGAATGCCGACTATGAGAAATATGAGGTCATCGACGGTGTACGTGTACGCCGCGGCAACGAAACAAAGGACTGGTGGGGCCCCATCAATGCCGGTGTGACATTGGTATGGAAGTTATTCTAACACGGAGGAATAGAATATGAAAGCAAGACAATATATAAATATGATGGGAATGGCAGCCGCCGTGCTGCTCTCTTCCTGCGTGAAGGACACGCTCTATGACACGCCACACCCCGACAGCGGGAAGATTGCGGTGACAGCCGACTGGTCGGCCCGCGGTGAGGGTATCGACATACCTGCCACGTGGACGGTCACCATGGGTGACTATACGGGTACGGAGACTTCCGCCACCCATGCCCCCGACCATCTGTTTGCTCCGGGCAGCTACACCCTTGCGGTGTGGAACCCGACTGAAGGAATCACGGTGAACGGCACCACAGCCACCATTGCCGCAGCCACGGGAACCCGGGCAGGCACGGATACCTTTGTGAACAATGCCCCGGGATGGTTCTTCACCTATACGGAACAGGTGACCATCGAGAAAGACAAGGACTATCCGCTGACCGCCGCAATGAAGCAGCAGGTACGCGAACTGACGCTTGTCGTCGAACCTACTGGTGATGCCGCCGGACGCATCACGGAGATTGTTGCCCATCTGACGGGTGCAGCCGGAACACTCGACTTCGCTACCGATACCTACGGAGCCGCTTCAAACGTCGTGCTGCCCTTCACCAAGATAACCGAAGGTGACGATGCCGGCAAGTGGAAAGCCACGGTGCGGTTGCTGGGTGTGACCGGTACGGAACAACTGCTGATGGGTGAAATCCGCTATGCTGACGGCAACCCGAGCCCCACCACGCTGAAAAGCGACCTCACGGAAGCCCTCAAGGATTTCAACACCGGAAAGGGCAAATCGCTGACCCTCGGCGGAACGCTGGTTGAGACTCCCGAAGGCATGGAAGTGGACGGAGCCGAAATCAACGGCTGGGAAGAAGTGAAAGGTGATGATGTAAATGCTGATTTGTAAATAATAAAATTATAGATATAATGAAGACAAGATTTTTTGCACTTGCAGCGCTCGCCCTCGCACTGGTAGCCTGCAACAACGACAACGAGAACCTGAACGGTGACCCCGTGGCCGCCCAGTTTACCGCCGACATCGCCCCCGCCACCCGCGCCAGCGGAACCACCTGGACTGCCGGCGACCGTATCGGCATCACCGACATCGGCAACGATTCCCAGTACGGCAACGTGCCTTTCATCCTGAAAAACGGGAAATTTGAGGCAGAAGGAAAGGTTATCTATATCGAAGATACAAAGACCCATACTTTCCGCGCCTACTATCCGTACAACGCGGTGGGAGGCATCCTCACAGCCACGACCGATGCCACGGCGCAGCAGAACCAGCCTGCCATCGACTTCCTCTTTGCTTCAGGAGCCACGGGAGACAAAAACAACCCGGTAGTAAGCTTCACCGACAAAACCGCCAAAGGCGGTGAAGACAACTCCTTCCACCACCGCATGAGCCAGATAACCCTTACCTTCGAGGCGGGCGACGGCGTGGATTTCAGCGTGGTCAAGCCTGAACGTTACACGCTGGACGGATTGTTACTCACCGGTACGTTCAACACGGCCGACGGTATTGCCACCGCAGACAACGGGGCACAGACCGGAGAACTGACCATGAATCTGGCAGACGGCAATCTCACGTCATCGATCATCCTCTTCCCGCAGACAGTTGCATCCCTGCCGTTGGTTGTGAATTACAAAGGTCAGGAATATCATGCCACACTCACCATGCCCGAAGGCGCACTGCAGGCGGGCAACAACTATACCTATACCGTCAAGGTACGCAACAAAGTCCTTGAAGTCAGCGAAGCCACCATTGCAAAGTGGAACGATATAGACGGCGGAGAAGTGGGCGCTGACCTGTAGGATGTTAATAATTAATCGATTAGAATAAAGAATTATGAGACATAGATTATTTATCCCCGCAGCCACCGCACTGCTGTTCGCCCTCGCCGCCTGCACGCAGGACGAACTTGCTGGCGATAACCGTCTGCCCGAAGGTGAATACCCCGTCGTCATCCGTGCCACCGGATTGTCCGTAGAGGCAACGCCGCTGGCAGCCCCTTCCACCCGTGCCTCTGTGGACGGCGACTGGCAGGGCGTCACTTCCGTGGCACTCAAGATGGGCGATGCGGTAAAGGAATACACCGTAACGGCTTCTACCGATTTCAAGAGTGCCACGCTTTCACGCGAGAACGACCCGTACTACTGGACCAGCCGCGACCCAATTACCGTATCGGCATGGTGGCCCTTCAATAATGCCAACATCACACAGATGCCTGCCGTGAAGGTGGCCGAAGACCAAAGCAAATTGGCTGACTTCCAGAACAGCGACTTCATCTCTGCTGAGAACCGGAAGGTGGAATTTAACAACCCGACTCTTGAATTTACCCACCGCACGGCACGCGTGACAATCGAACTGAAGCCCGGCACGGGATTCACGAGCGTCGCCGGTGCCACGGTGAGCCTCGTGAGCCTGTCCGCCGATAACGGCAACCCGACTGCCATCAAGACCTACAACGCAAGCGGCAACACCTACGAGGCACTGACCGCCCCGCAGACCGTTGCGGCAGGCAAGCCATTCGTCAAGGTGGAACTCGGCAGCGGCACCTTCTACTTCCGTCCGCAGAACAACGTCGTATTAGAAGCGGGCAGCCGCTATAAATATACCGTCAAGGTGAACGCCACCGGCCTGACGTTAGAGGGTTGCACCATCGGCAGCTGGGTTGACGGCGGCGGCGAGAGCGGCGAGGCTGAGGATTTGGGCTACATCTACGACAGCAACACCAAGACCTACACGGTCTATAACGCCGACGGCCTGCTGGCATGGAACGAAGCCTCACAAAAAGATGAATCGATAAATTGCACCCTCGCCGCTGACATCGACCTGACGGGTAAGGAATGGACACGGTCAGGCATATTTACATTCTACTCCGGCGTCTTTAATGGGCAGGGACACCGCATTACAGGATTTAACTCTTCAGCAATGAATAATACTGGATTTTTGGGTTCACTCTTAAGTGAACGTGGAGTGATAAAGAACCTACAACTCATAGATGTGAATCTGTATGGCAGTAGTGGAAATACTGCTGGAATAGTGGGCCGAAATCATGGCCAAATCATTGCCTGCTCTGTGACGGGAAAAATTTCTGCATCATATGGTGGAACTTGTGGTATAGCCGAATCAAATTATGGCGATATCATCGCTTGCTGGTTCGACGGCACATTGAAAGAGTCTAACAATGGAGCTATAGTGCGTTATAACTACGCTGATATAACTTCCTGTTATTGGGGAGGCAATGCCGGGCAAGGAGTATTCCGTATTGAAGGAGGAACGGTAGATGCCACGAAGGTGGACGGCGCGACCGTGAAATGGCAGACAGCCGTCGACGGCATGAACACCGCCCTCACCGCTGGCGACTACCAGTGGATACTCGGCACCGACGGTCTGCCCGTATTACAAAAGAGACAATAACGAACCCTAAACGACACGCATCATGAAACGAGCAACCATCCATACATCCGCAGCCATCGCCCTGCTGCTCGGCCTTGCCGCCTGCACGCAGGACGAAGCGGGCTTCCTGCCGGAAGGGGCGGAAGGCACACCCATCGTCTTCACCGCCACGGGGCTGAATCCCGCCGCGAAAGCCATCGCCGGCACCCGTGCCCCCGCGGATGGCAATTGGGAGGGTGTGCAGAGCGTGGCAGTGCTGATGGACGGCATGGTGAAGACGTACGACGTGACGCCCTCCACCGCCGACCCCGCCAGCGCCACGCTGACCTCCACCGACCCGCACTACTGGACCAACCACAACAACATCACCGTCACAGCGTGGTGGCCCTACACCGATGGCGAGACAACCCCACCTGCGGTAAAGGTAAAAGCCAACCAAAGTACCCAGAAAGACTTTGAGGGCAGCGACCTCATCGTAGCCGACGGGCAGACGGTGACCTACGGCAGCCCCACGCTCCGCTTCACCCACCGCACGGCGCGAGTGACCATCGTTCTGACGGACTACACCGAGGGGCTGGCATCCGTGCGACTGACGGGCCTCTCCACCGAAGGCGACAACCCGGCCGAAATCACCCCGTATGACAAGGGCAGCAACACCTACACCGCCATCGTAGCCCCGCAAAGTGTGGCAGTTGGCACGACCTTCATTACCTGCACCTTCACTAACGGCAAGACCTTCGTTTATAAGATGAAGAATGCTACCGACTGGCAGGCGGGCGGTGAATATACCTACACCGTCTCCCTCGCTGCGGCAAAAGACCTGGGCTATACCATAGAGAGCAACGGCAGCTACACCGTGACCTCCGCCGACGGTCTGATGAATATAGCCAAATTAGTGAACGGAGGTAAGACCGACATTAACATTACCCTCGACACAGACATTGACCTCACAGGCAAAGACTGGACACCGATAGGCACAGACTACGACAACTCATACAAAGGCACCTTCGACGGCGGCGGCCATACCATCACGGGGCTGACCTTTACGACAAATGACGAATATGCGGGTCTGTTCGGCTGGCTCAATAGAGCTGGTACGGTGAAGAACGTGGTGATGGAGGGCGTACAGATAACAAGCAATCAAATATATGGCGGCAGTATTGGCGGCGTGGTAGGATATGGCTGGGGCACCATTGAAAACTGCTCGGTGTCGGGCAGCGTCAGCGGCACGGTGTATGTCGGCGGTGTGGTGGGTGTTCAAATAGGCGGTTCCATCACCGGATGCAGTTCCTCTGCCACAGTGAAGGGAACGGTCGATGTCGGCGGCGTGGCAGGTCAGACGAATTCGAGTGCCACCCTGACCGCTTGCTATGCCACAGGCAACGTGATCATAGAAATGGACCCCAAAAAGAATATCGCTGGCGGCAGTCTGGTGGGAATGAACGCAGGAAGCAGCCTCCTTGCCTGCTATGCCACGGGCAACGTAACCAGTACGGGTAGTAGCACTGGCTATATGCATATCGGCGGCTTTTTGGGAAATAACTACACCACCGTGACCGCCGGCTATTGGAAGAACAATCATGAACAAGGCATCGGCTACAATAGGGAAAGCACCGGAGCCACGAAGGTGGACGGCTCTGTCGTTACCTGGCAGAAAGCCGTTGATGCCATGAACACCGCCTTGCAGAACGCAGGCTCAGAGTGGCGTTACGAACTTAAAGGAGCATTGCCTACCTTGAGGAAGCAGTAAGCTGTTGCGGGCGGAAAAAGTTCCGCCCGCAACGGAAAGAACCGAAGTATAACCCCAATAAAGAAAGGAGGACGTGATGGAACACACGGAGAATCCACCATATAGGTTTTGACATCAAGGCATTGTCAATAATAGTATAGACTCCAGTGAAAGCATACAATTTTTCTTCTATGAGATGGAAATCGCCGAAAATAGCGTCGCAATAATAACAGCCGTGCGATAGGTAGCTATCGGCAACCGTCCGGCTATACCGTTTTTTTACCGGGCCGACCTTGAGTTGTCGCCCCTCTTCCGTCTGTAAGAAATCTTGTACCGCGGCATAGACCCCAGGATGCTTGTCTATATCATGATCGTCCCACGAAGACCGCTCCACATCGAAATCGCAGTTGCAGACGCTCTTCAGACTTGGCTCTACCGTATAGCAGTATTGCAGCGTCCCGCACTTCCAGCATTTCATTTCAAAGAAGATGATGGTAATCTTTTGCTTAGGAGCTATTCTGATATGCTCGCAAAATTTCAACTTACGCGCCAGTAAATTACTTATCAATGCTTTTAACGGCATTTGAACTTTCCCTACTTGGGCAAGTATGTTTGAATTTTCGTCCTTGAATATTTTGAACGCAGGAGTCTCTTTGTCTGCAACTAAAGTTTTGTCATAATCCGACATTTCTTTGGGGGCTATGCGGAAAAACCAGCAACCTCTTACGTTCGATGCCTTATACCGTTCCTGCCGGAGGCGGGTTGCTTCATAAGTCTGCCGGCTCCATTGAACCTCGAAAGCGATCCTCTTGCCTCCCTGTACAGCCAAAACATCCGCCCTCCAATCCGCTTCGGAAAATTCGGGGATGGCATTCCATCCCTGCTCCCGGCAAGCCTCCATGATCGCGACTTTCGCTTTGAGATGCTCTGCAGACTCGGGTTTCCAATCACATGGATTTGCAGATTTCAGATGAACGAAATGTTTCAACCCTCTGTTGCTTGTTCTCAAAAAGCCCTCTTGCCCGCAGCACGGCAATGTTAAAACGATTTCTTTGGCTTTAAGACGGGCTTTCAAAGCACTCCATTCTTCGTCATTAAGATCAATGGAAACAATTTCTTTGTCTTCTATATAAGCACGTAAAGGCATTGTAGAAATGTATAAAGATTGTTAATGATCTCGGATATATTACATCAATCCAAATATAGCGAATCCGAACGAAACGAGCAAGTTTTGCGGAGTGAATCATCGTCGTCTTAATATTGAATCACCATATATCTTACGCCGACCCGTCCAGCAAAATAGCCGCCGTAAGCGACACGTCAAGGCAATGCCTTGTCTTTGTCGCTTACGGCGGCTATTCGGCTCTTGCTGTCCGGGCGTTCCGGGCAGTCTGAAATTTTATTCTCTATGACACTGCTCACAAAACAGATCATCTCGAAATTCGAGAAACATCCTATCCACTCACAGGATGGGAAAGGAATGGATGCCGAAGTCCTCGTCAAGTATTTCAACCCCTGCGGCTCGGGCACATGGCTCATCACCGAAGCCGAACGCGAAGGCGACGACTGGCGCTTGTTCGGTTATTGTCATATCCACGAATGGGAGTGGGCTACCTGATGCTCTCCGAGCTGGCATATCTTCGTCTGCCGTTCGGACTTACCATCGAACGCGACATTTACACGGCCAGGAAA
>ENA-UOOC01003415-UOOC01003415.1-human-gut-metagenome-genome-assembly--contig:-C48old-NODE-3415-length-10983-cov-6.297218_pt1 | contig 10983 bp, 5 predicted proteins | sample MGYA00242469_ERZ724016 | MGnify/ENA metagenome assembly ERZ724016 | reverse complement strand
GCAGTCTTGATACTTTTTGTTTTCTCTTGTGACTACTCTAAGGGGATTATATCACGTTATGTTATGTTGGCGGTTTTTGAGATTGCATAATGAATCACTTTTTTAATAGGTCTGCAAGCGTTTTACCGTCAAAATAATCGGTGACTAACTTGTAAAATTCCACCCACATGGGGTAGGTGGGACATCTGTCGACCCTTTGACACGGCTTTGCCCCGCATTCCAGACAGGCAACCGGAGCAAGGTCGCCCTCGGTCAGCCGCAGGATATCGCCGATTATGCAGTTATTGGGCGCTTTTATCAGGCGATACCCGCCGCCTTTGCCCTGTATGCCCTCAATATAACCGCTTTTGGTCAGCGCGGGGATGATCTGCTCGAGATATTTTAAGGATATCCCCTGCCTCGCGGCAACCTCCTTCATCGGGATATATCCCCTGCCGGAGTTCTCCGCAAGGTCTGCAAGCACCCTTAAAGCATATCTGCCCCTTGTTGATATCATCATGCAAATTTACTCCTTTTTACATTATTCCGCAAACAGCGGGGTTGAAAGATATCTGTCGCCGGTGTCGGGCAGAAGGACAACTATTGTCTTGCCCTCGTTTTCTTCTCGCTTGGCAAGCTCGATTGCTGCATACGCCGCCGCACCGGAGGATATGCCCACAAGCACGCCCTCGCTGTGGCCGATAAGCCTGCCTGTGGCGAATGCGTCTTCGTTTGAAACCGGTATTATCTCATCATAGATTTGAGTGTTGAGAACATCGGGGACAAATCCTGCGCCTATGCCCTGAATCTTATGCGAGCCTGCAACGCCGGTGGAGAGCACCGCGGAAGTCTTGGGCTCCACAGCCACAACCCTTATCGCAGGATTTTTATACTTAAGATACTCGCCAACGCCTGTTATCGTTCCGCCGGTTCCCACTCCCGCAACGAAGATATCAACCTTGCCGTCGGTATCCTCGTATATTTCGGGACCGGTGTTATCCCTGTGAGCCTTGGGGTTGGCAGGGTTTACAAACTGCCCGGGAATAAAGCTGTTCGGGATTTTAAAGGCAAGCTCCTCCGCCTTGGCTATCGCGCCCTTCATGCCCTTGGAGCCTTCCGTAAGCACAAGCTCTGCACCGTAAGCGGCGATAAGCTGTCTGCGCTCTATCGACATGGTTTCGGGCATAACAATTATGATTCTGTATCCCTTAGCCGCCGCGACTGAAGCAAGACCTATTCCTGTGTTGCCTGAGGTCGGCTCGATTATAACCGAGCCGGGCTTAAGCCTGCCCGAAGCCTCCGCTTCGTCTATCATAGCCTTGGCGATTCTGTCCTTTACAGAGCCTGCGGGGTTGAAGTATTCCAGCTTTGCAAGAATCCTCGCCTTAAGGCTATATTGCTTTTCGATATGCGTAAGCTCCAAAAGCGGGGTTCTGCCGATAAGCTGGTCGGCTGATGTGTAAATTTTGCTCATAGCTGCGTCTCCTTTACTGCCGCAAAGCCTTTTTCAAGGTCTGCTATTATGTCGTCGATATGCTCCGTTCCGATGGACAGGCGGATGGTGTTGGGCTTTATGCCCTGATCTAAAAGCTCCTCCGGTGAAAGCTGGCTGTGGGTAGTGGTTGCGGGGTGGATAACAAGGCTTTTAACGTCGGCAACGTTTGCCAAAAGCGAGAAGATTTTAAGATTATCTATAAACCTGTGAGCTTCCTTAACCCCGCCCTTAATCTCAAATGTAAAGATGGATGCGCCGCCGTTGGGGAAATATCTCTCATACAAAGCGTGGTCGGGATGGTCGGACAGCGAGGGGTGATTTACCTTTTCAACAAGAGGATGGTTTGAAAGGTACTCAACGACCTTCTTGGTGTTTTCGGCGTGGCGCTCCAAGCGAAGGGAGAGAGTTTCAACGCCCTGCAAAAGCAGGAATGCCGCAAACGGCGATATGCACGCGCCGGTATCACGCAGTAGCACCGCTCTTATATAGGTCACAAACGCCGCCGCACCAACAGCCTTTACAAACGAAACGCCGTGATAGCTTGGGTTAGGCTCTGAAATTGCGGGATATTTACCGCTTGCCGCCCAATCGAATCTGCCCGAGTCGACAATTATGCCGCCGAGGGTGGTACCGTGTCCGCCCAAAAACTTGGTTGCGGAATGAACAACAATGTCCGCGCCGTGCTCGATAGGTCGGATAAGATACGGTGTGCCAAAGGTGTTGTCTACAACAAGCGGCAAGCCGTGCTTATGGGCAAGCTGAGCAAGCGCGTCGATATCCGGAATGTCGCTGTTGGGGTTGCCGAGGGTTTCTATGTATATTGCTCTGGTATTTTCGCGGATAGCCGCTTCGACTTCGGTAAGGTCGTGGATGTTTACAAAGCTTGCGGTAATGCCAAGACCGGGCAGAGTGTGCGCCAAAAGGTTAAAGCTGCCGCCGTATATAGTCTTTTGCGATACGATATGCCCGCCGTTCTGCGCAAGAGCTTCAAGGGTATAGGTGATTGCCGCCGCACCCGAAGCAAGTGCCAAAGCCGCAACGCCGCCTTCAAGAGCGGCTATTCTCTTTTCCAAAACCTCCTGAGTGGAGTTAGTCAGCCTGCCGTAAATGTTTCCGGCGTCGGTAAGACCAAAGCGGGCGGCGGCATGTGCACAGTCGTGAAAGACATATGAGGTGGTTGCATATATCGGTACCGCGCGTGAATCGGTTGCGGGGTCGGGGCTTTCCTGCCCTACGTGCAGCTGTAAAGTTTCAAATTTATATTCAGACATGATAGTTATTTCCTTTCGTTTTAAAATGTATAATGATTAATTGATACCCTGCTTAACCGTACACATTCGTCCGAAGCGGAAATTCTCTCTTATAAGCTTTTCAAAATAGTTTTTCATGATGTCCTCCAATTACCTACTTGTTAGGTTGGTATTATGATAGCACATAATACCTACTTTGTCAATAGGTAAATGAAATTTTTTTGTAATAGCCAGATATAAAAAGCTTGGGGAAACCACCGTAAGGGGTTTCCCTATGGGCGTGCGGAGCACGTCCATGACTGCACTAAGTAGTAGTTCAAACCATGCCAAAATATATAAAGCCACCTCCGATTTTACATCAGAGATGGCTTTAATTCTTGAATATTCAGTTATCCGTTAATCTCCTGCGGAGCCTCGTGCGACTGCGCCGCGCGCTCGACATACGCTTCGTTCTTAACGACCTCGGCGTTGTTGTATACCTGCATACCGGTACCTGCGGGCAGAAGCTTGCCTATGATAACGTTCTCCTTAAGACCCAGCAGATGGTCGGTCTTGCCCTTTATGGCAGCGTCGGTAAGAGCACGAGTGGTCTCCTGGAAGGAAGCAGCGGAAAGGAAGCTTTCCGAGCTGGAGGATGCCTTTGTAATACCCTGAATTACGGGGCTGGTAACGATAAGTCTTGCGGACTCGTCGCCGGCGTCGATCTCCTCCTGAATCTGAGCGTTGATCTCTTCAATCTCGTGCCTGTCAACCAAAGTGCCGGGCAGGAGGTAGCTCGAACCGGAATCCTCAATCTTTACCTTGCGGAGCATCTGGCGGGTTATAACCTCGATGTGCTTGTCGTTAACGTCAACACCCTGCAAGCGGTAAACCTTTTGTACCTCGGTGATAATGTAGTTTCTCACAGCCTCCGGACCTAAGATGGCAAGGATATCCGCGGGGTTCTTTGAGCCTGCTGTAAGCTCGTCGCCCGCCTTAACCTCGTCTCCGGGCTTAACCTTGATTCGGTAGTCCCACGGAATAGCATACTGCTCAACCTCGCCGGTTTCGGTGTTGGTTACTACTATTACCCTCGACTTTTTGATTTCCTCAATGCTTATAACGCCGTCGATCCTTGTAAGGATAGCCGCGCCCTTGGGCTTTCTGGATTCAAACAGCTCTTCAACTCTGGGAAGACCCTGAGTGATATCCTCAGCCGATGCAACACCACCGGTGTGGAAGGTTCTCATGGTAAGCTGAGTACCGGGTTCACCAATGGACTGCGCCGCGATGATTCCGACAGCTTCACCGACAGAAACAATGGTGGAGTGTGCCAGATCCATACCGTAGCACTTTGCGCAAACGCCGCGCTTGGATTTGCAGCCCAGTACCGAGCGGATTTCTATGCTTGTTCTGCCCTCGGCTTCAAGAGCGTCGATTACTTTCTTGGCGTCGGCAGGGGTCATAAGCTTGTTAGAAGACATTATAACCTCGCCGGTCTTGGGATTTTTAAGGTCCTCAACCAAAAATCTGCCGACAAGTCTTTCGGCGAACGGCTCGATCATTTCGTTGCCGTTCTTGATCTCGAACACTTCTATACCCTCGTGAGTGCCGCAGTCGTCCTCGGTGATGATTACATCCTGCGAAACATCGACAAGTCGTCTTGTAAGATATCCCGAGTCGGCGGTACGCAGAGCGGTATCGGTAAGACCCTTACGCGCACCTCTGGAAGAAATGAAGTATTCCAGAATGTTCAAGCCTTCACGATAGTTGGCTCTGATGGGCATTTCGATTGTCGCGCCCGAGGTGTTTGCAATAAGTCCTCTCATTCCGGCAAGCTGTCTTATCTGAGCGATAGAACCACGCGCGCCCGAGTCGGACATCATGTAAATCGGGTTGTATTTATCAAGGTTTGCCTGCAATGCTGCGGTAACGTCGTCGGTTGCCTTAGTCCAGATTTCGATGAACTTCTTAGACTTGCCCTCACGTGAGATAAGTCCTCTCTTATACTGCTTATCAACCTTGTCAACCAGCTTGTCGGCGTTTGCAAGGATATCCTTCTTTGCCGGAGGAACAACAGCGTCGCAGACGGCAACTGTGATAGCCGCCTTGGTGGAGTACTTAAAGCCCAGTGCCTTTATGCTGTCCAGAACCTCGCTGGTCTTGGTGGTGCCGTGCTTGCGGATACATCTTTCAATGATATCGCCCAGCTGCTTTTTCTTGACAAGGAAGCCGATTTCAAGGTCGAACTGCTTGGAGGAATCGGTTCTGTCAACATATCCTAAATCCTGAGGGATGTTTTCGTTGAATATAAGTCTTCCGACGGTGGCATCTATTATCTTTGACACCTGCCTGTCCCCTGCGGTGCGGGTAACTCTTACCTTAACCTTTGCCTGAAGCGATACAACCCCCGCCTGATAAGCCATCATAGCCTCGTTAACGTCGCGGAAGATCTTGCCCTCGCCCTTTTCGCCGTCTTTTTCAAGGGTCAGGTAGTAGGAGCCCAGGATCATATCCTGAGTAGGAACGGTAACCGGCTTGCCGTCGGCAGGCTTTAACAGGTTGTTGGCAGCAAGCATCAAGAATCTTGCTTCCGCCTGAGCCTCAACGCTCAGCGGAACGTGAACTGACATCTGGTCGCCGTCGAAGTCGGCGTTATACGCCGTGCAGGCGAGCGGATGGAGCTTTAATGCTCTGCCCTCGACAAGTACCGGCTCGAACGCCTGAATACCCAAGCGGTGAAGCGTAGGCGCACGGTTTAAAAGCACAGGGTGACCCTGAATTACATTCTCCAAAGCGTCCCAGACCTCGTCCTTACCTCTTTCAACCATCTTTCTTGCGGACTTGATGTTTATCTGAGGGTTGGTGTCTACCAATCTCTTCATAACGAACGGCTTGAAAAGCTCTAATGCCATCTCCTTGGGAAGACCGCACTGATACATCTTAAGCTCGGGACCTACAACGATAACCGAACGTCCGGAATAGTCAACACGCTTACCTAAAAGGTTCTGGCGGAATCTTCCCTGCTTACCCTTTAACATATCCGAAAGGGACTTAAAGGCGCGGTTGTTGGGACCTGTTACCGGTCTGCCATGACGACCGTTGTCTATAAGCGCGTCAACAGCTTCCTGAAGCATTCTCTTTTCGTTTCTTACGATGATGTCGGGAGCTTCAAGATCTAACATCCTCTTCAAGCGGTTGTTTCTGTTTATTACCCTTCTGTAAAGGTCGTTAAGGTCGCTGGTGGCGTATCTGCCGCCGTCCAGCGGAACCATGGGTCGAAGCTCGGGCGGAATTACCGGAACAACGTCTAAAATCATCCATTCGGGTCTGTTGCCGGAAACTCTGAAGGCTTCTACTATTTCAAGTCTCTTTAAAAGCTTTAATCTCTTCTGACCGGCAGGTAAGTCCTTAAGCTCGGCTTTAAGCTCGTTTGCCAAAGCCTCAACGTCGATTTCTTCAAGCAGAACCTTAATGGATTCGGCACCCATGCCCGCCTTGAATTTATCCTCAAAGCGCTCTCTTGCGTCCTGATACTCCTTTTCGGTGAGTATCTGCTTCTTTTCAAGGCTGGTGTCGCCGGGGTCGGTTACTATATACTTGGTGAAGTAAAGCACTTCTTCAAGGCGCTTTTGGGATATTTCAAGCATCTGACCGATTCTTGAAGGTGTGCCCTTAAAGTACCATATATGGGATACGGGAGCGGCAAGCTCGATATGTCCCATTCTTTCACGTCTTACCTTGGCGCGGGTAACCTCAACGCCGCAGCGCTCGCAGACCTTGCCTTTAAAGCGTATCTTCTTGTATTTTCCGCAGTGACATTCCCAGTCCTTGGTTGGACCGAAGATTCTTTCGCAGAACAAACCGTCTCTTTCCGGCTTCTGGGTGCGGTAGTTTATGGTTTCAGGCTTTTCAACAACGCCGTGCGACCAGCTTCTTATCTGTTCGGGCGATGCAAGACCGATTTTTATTGAATCAAAAACATTGAAATCCAAAGTTTAAAACCCTCTTTCCTTTAATCGTTGCGCCTTATTTATATAAGGTCCTCGGGGGAATCCTCTTCCTTGGTGCTGAAGCCCGATATCTCGTCTTCGTCCATGCCGGATTCGTAATCGGAATCGTCGTAATCGTCGGAGACGGTATCGCTTGTGTAATCGTCCACAAGACCTTCGTCTGCCGCATAGCTCATGCCGTACTCCGATTCGTCAGCCGCGGGCTGAGGAATGATATCGTTATCATCGTCAAAGTTCTGCTTAAGGTCGATTTCTTCGCCGTTTTCATCCATAACTCTGACGTCGAGGGTGAGCGACTGAAGCTCCTTGACAAGTACCTTAAAGGATTCGGGAACGCCCGCCTTGGGAACGTTCTGACCCTTTACAATAGCCTCATAGGTCTTTACACGTCCAACGGTATCGTCCGACTTGACGGTGAGGATTTCCTGCAACGTATATGCCGCGCCGTAAGCTTCGAGCGCCCAGACTTCCATTTCACCGAAACGCTGTCCGCCGAACTGAGCCTTACCGCCCAAGGGCTGCTGGGTAACCAGCGAGTAAGGACCAACCGAACGCGCATGGATCTTATCATCAACCAGGTGGTGGAGCTTAAGGTAATACATAATGCCAACGGTTACGCGGTTGTCAAAGGGTTCGCCGGTACGTCCATCGTAAAGGGTGGTTTTGCCATCCTCAGCCATGCCCGCAAGCTTAAAGCATTCTCTTATGTCCTCCTCGTGTGCGCCGTCGAATACGGGGGTCATGATCTTCCAGCCCAGCTTTTTGGCAGCCATGCCAAGGTGAACCTCAAGCACCTGTCCTATATTCATACGTGAAGGAACGCCCAGAGGGTTCAGAACGATATCCAAAGGAGTACCGTCCTCCAAGAAAGGCATATCCTCTTGCGAAAGGATTCTTGAAACAACACCCTTGTTTCCATGACGACCCGCCATCTTATCGCCGACAGAAATCTTTCTCTTCTGCGCGATATAGCAGCGGACAAGCATGTTTACTCCGGGGCTGAGCTCGTCGCAGTTTTCAGGTGTGAACACCTTGACGTCGATTATAATACCGGATTCGCCGTGGGGAACGCGCAGGGAGTTATCCCTTACTTCCCTTGCCTTTTCACCGAAGATTGCACGCAGCAGTCTTTCCTCGGCAGTAAGCTCGGTTTCGCCCTTGGGAGTTACCTTTCCGACAAGGATATCGCCGCTTCTTACCTCGGCACCGATTCTGATAATGCCGTTTTCGTCAAGATCCTTAAGCGCATCTTCGCCTACGCCGGGGATATCCTTTGTGATCTCCTCCGGACCAAGCTTGGTGTCGCGGCACTCGATCTCGTATTCCTCGATATGGATGGAGGTGTAGGTGTCGTTTCTTACTAACTTTTCGTTTAAGAGAACAGCGTCCTCGTAGTTGTAGCCCTCCCATGTCATAAAGCCGATGAGGGCGTTCTTGCCCAGCGAGATTTCGCCGTTGCAGGTTGCGGGACCGTCTCCTATAACCTGATTGCGCTCAACGCGTTCGCCCTTTGCAACAATCGGGCGCTGGTTGGTGCAGGTTCCGGAGTTGGAACGCTTGAACTTGGTAAGATTGTAGATCCTATGCTCGCCGGAATCCTCTCTTACAACTATCTGCGAAGCGTCAACCCTTTCGACAACGCCGGGGGTTTCGCAGACTACGGCAACACCGGAGTCAACGCACGCCTTATATTCCATACCTGTGCCGACGATCGGGTTTTCGGTCATCAGCAGCGGAACTGCCTGACGCTGCATGTTCGCGCCCATCAGAGCACGGTTAGCGTCGTCGTTTTCAAGGAAGGGTATCATCGCCGTTGCAACGGATACTACCATCTTGGGCGATACATCCATAAAGTCGATATTCTCGCGGTCGATTTCCATGATCTGATCGCGGTATCTGCCGTTTACCTTTGCGCGCGCAAACTTATTATCCTCGGTCAGAGGCTCGTTTGCCTGAGCTACCATGTAGTTATCCTCGACGTCGGCAGTCATGTAAACAACCTCGTCGGTGACAACGCCGGTTGCCTTATCAACCTTTCTGTAGGGAGCCTCGATAAAGCCGTATTCGTTTATTTTTGCGTATGACGCAAGATAGGATATAAGTCCGATGTTAGGTCCTTCTGGGGTCTCTATCGGGCACATTCTGCCGTAGTGGGAATAGTGAACGTCGCGCACCTCAAAGCCCGCTCTGTCACGCGAGAGACCGCCGGGACCGAGGGCGGAAAGCCTTCTCTTATGGGTAAGCTCGGCAAGGGGGTTGGTCTGATCCATAAACTGCGACAGCGGTGAGGAGCCGAAGAACTCCTTGATTGCCGCGGTGATGGGTCTGATATTTATAAGTGCGGTCGGGGTGACTATTTCGATATCCTGCGACTGAATGTTCATTCTTTCGCGGATGACCCTTTCCATTCTTGAAAAGCCTATTCTGAACTGGTTCTGCAAAAGCTCGCCAACGCAGCGGATTCTTCTGTTGCCTAAATGGTCGATATCGTCGACGTTTCCGACGCCCTCGCAGAGATTGAGGAAGTAGCTGATGGTGGCAATCATATCCTCTAAAACTATATGCTTGGGAATAAGCTCGTCGAGTCTTGCCTTTATCTGCTCGGCGATTTCATCCTCGCTCTGAGCGTTCTCTAAAATCTCGCGCAGGACCTTGAAGGAAACCTTTTCGTTTACGCCCAAAGCCTTGGCATCAAAGGAGACAAACTTGTCAATATCAACCATGCCGTTGCCGATAACCTTGACCTCGACATTTTCGACCTTATGGGTGACCTCGCCGGTCTGGCTGGTTATGGTCTCTCTCTTTTCGACGGAGATGTAAACCTCGGTAACGCCCGCGGACTCGATTTCATTTGCAAGCTCTTGGCTCACAAAGTCGCCTGCGTCGGCAATTATCTCGCCGGTAAGGGGGTTGGCAACCGGTCTTGAAAGGGTGAAGCCCTTTATTCTGGAGGCTACGCCCAGCTTTTTGTTATACTTATACCGTCCGAAACGACACAAATCGTATCTTCTTGCGTCGAAGAAGAGATTATTTATATGAGTGATAGCGCTGTCAACCGTCGGAGGCTCGCCGGGACGGAGCTTTTTATAAACTTCAATAAGACCCTCCTCGGTGGTGGTGGTGGAGTCCTTCTGAAGTATTGTAGCCGCAAGACGAGGGTCGTGGTTGAAGTACTCCTCGATTTCGGCGTTGGTGCCTATTCCGATGGCACGGATAAAGGTGGTAATAGGAATCTTTCTGTTCTTATCGATACGGACGTAAACAACATCGTTGGAGTCCATTTCGTATTCCAGCCATGCGCCTCTGTTGGGTATAACCGTCGAGCTGAAAAGATCCTTTCCTACCTTGTCCTTCTCAACAGCGTAATAAACGCCGGGAGAACGAACCAGCTGGGAAACTATAACTCGCTCGGCGCCGTTGATGACAAAGGTGCCGTAAGGCGTCATCAGCGGGAAATCGCCCATATAAACTTCACTGTCCTTGATTTCACCGGTTTCAAGGTTATGAAGTCTTGCGGTAACTCTGAGCGGGGCAGCGTAGGTTGTGTCCCTCTCCTTACATTCCGCAATAGTATACTTGGGTTCCTTGTCGAGCCGGTAGTCAATAAAGCTCAGCTCCAAGGTTTCGTTGTAGTCCTTGATGGCTGACATATCCTCAAAGACTTCTTTTAAACCCTGCTCCAAAAACCACTTATAGGATGATTTCTGGATGTCGATAAGATTGGGCATTTCAAGAACTTCGTCTATTTTCGCGAAGCTCTTGCGGACAACGTTTTTACCAAGCTGCACATCCTTGACATTGACCACTACTTATCACTCCTCATATTTATTTTTCATGAAATAATGCAAAAATTTCGCACAAACTATCGCCGATTTCCCTAGAAAATCCCGATTTTCAGCTGCTTTTGTTGAATATCAACATACACACGCCAAAAATGTTGAAAAAGTTCGTTAAACTTTTTTTTGGGATACCAGCAAAATTCATTTAGGCGTCTTCTTTGCCATTATGATACAAAGTAAAAGTTTACACCAATTTTGTCAATATGTCAAGGGAGGAGCGGCGCTTGATTGCATTTTCGTATACTATTACAAATATAGGGGAGATTTCGGCTGTAAACTGGGCAAATTGTTGCGGCTTTCGCCGCAGTTAAGAGAGAAGAGAGAAAAGAGAAAAGTGGCGGTGTAGGGGTAGGCGACCAATTTTATAAGCCGCTTAGCCGCCCCATAGCGCCGTTACTTTTGTAAAGCGTTTGTAAATTGCGGATATT
>ENA-UOOC01003413-UOOC01003413.1-human-gut-metagenome-genome-assembly--contig:-C48old-NODE-3413-length-10986-cov-5.142439_pt1 | contig 10986 bp, 8 predicted proteins | sample MGYA00242469_ERZ724016 | MGnify/ENA metagenome assembly ERZ724016 | reverse complement strand
TAACTCTACATTTTGATAATAGCATTTAGAGTTAACTTCAAGTCAAGCATAAAATATTCCTATATAAATAAAATATATGAAACACCTTCTCGCACTGAGCACTGTCGCTTGCGACAACCTACATCTTCGTGCAAGCGTGCATCATCAGCACATAACACCTTTTATGTATAGGAAATTCTATCGAAATTCCCTATTACATAAAAAAACAACAGCTGTCTTTTATAAATAATGCAGACATAAAATGTCATTTGCACTCCTTATAATAAACATACTGTTGTCTTATAAATATTAATAACCCTGCAAAACCATCCTGATTATATTATTAATTACAACTTATAATAATCAACTGCTGGTCTTGCAATACATTGTAATCTGCTTAATCTCTTACAATCCATTTAGTTATCTACTGAACTCTTTAAGTCCTCTGCAAGAAGATATATGTTATGTAATATACTCTTACAGTTCTTCATGCTTTCAACTGTTGTGTCAGATACTTTTAAGCCTTCAGTCGAAGCTGCTGCTACCTCTTCTCCTGTTGCTGATAAATGTGAAATATTATCAGAAATAACAGAAGTTGAATCCAGTATCTTGTTAATGCTCTGCTCTGCAGAATCTATATTGTTCATAAGATTATCAACTGTTTTTCCTACGTCCTCAAAAGTCACTCTTGTATTATCAATAAGTTCATTCTGCTTATTAACTGACTCAACTGATGCTTTTATGCTCTCATTAGCTTTCTTGGTATCTTCATAAAGATTATTGATTATATCTGTTATGCTTGAAGATGCATTCTTAGTCTGTTCTGAGAGCTGTCTTATCTCTTCTGCTACTACTGCGAAGCCCTTTCCGGCTTCTCCTGCTCTTGCTGCTTCTATTGAAGCGTTTAATGCAAGAAGGTTAGTCTGGCTTGAAATCTCTACAATAGAACCAATAAATCCCTGTACATCATTAACCTTTTCTGTAAGACTATTAATTACATCTACAATTATATTGCTTGCATCATGTACATTCTGTGCCTGTTCCTTAAGTTCAACCACTATAGCCTTACTATCATTAACAGTCTCATCTGTCCTGTGTGAGGCCTCAACCATCTCACTTATCTCTTTTTCAGCAATATCAGTGTTTTCCTGAATCTCTGCACACATAGCTGCCTGTCTTTGTATGGCTTCTGCTGTGCTTTCTGTACTTTCTGCTATATCTTTCATTGAACTGTGGCTTATATCTATGCTCTTTTCTAACTCATCAAGCATATCCATAGCCTGTCCGAAATGTCTGGTTATATTATCAGCTACAATAACCATCTTCTCGTTATTCTCTTTCTGTATAACTGCTGCTGCCTCTATCTTGTTCATATTCTCTGCAAAAAACTGCTTAAGCAGCTTTGTTACACTAAGAGATATACATGTAACAATAACCAATACTAATATAGCAAGAACCCTGCTTGCCATAACCACTCCATTATACATATTATAATCCATAATAAGTCTTATGACATTAGCAGCTATCGCAACGCCATCAGCCCACAATATTAGTTTTTCATTAAGATATACCATCGAAGCCATAATCAAAGGAAGTACATATGTCCATACACCATCAGTTGAATTTAGCAGTATAAGAACAACATATCCAAGTGCCATTGATACCGCAATCGTTAATTCACACACTCTGGTCTTCTTCCTTAAAATATAAGCAGCTACTGATACAATAATTACCGCAAGTGCCACAACAAACTGTATTAAAATCTTTCCTTTGTTATGTCCGTCACCCACTCCTAATGCTGCCATCACTGTCAGCGCAATATAACCAAATACTATGAGAACTGTAAATAAAACAGTCCTGTTTGCCCTTACATACTGATTCTCTGTCATAATTTTTCTCCCGTTTCTGTTATAGTTTTTGTTATAGTTTCTGTTATAGTTTTGCCAAGATTTATAAAAAAAGTATATACCCACGATTATCTAAATGCAATATTTTTGCTGAAAAAAAGCCGATAAAGTCATTATTTTTGTCCAGTTTTTACAAAGCATTGTCTTAAAATATAGTTTAAAAAAGAGCGTTTGAAAATGTCCATTAAACACCTTCAAACGCTCTTAAAAATATTATTCCTGTTCTGACTCTGTAATGCTGATAGATAAATCTTCAAGCTGTTTTGCATCTACAACATCAGGTGCGTTAGTAAGAAGACATGTTGCATCCTTTACCTTAGGGAAAGCTATAACGTCTCTTATTGAATCTCTCTTAGCCATAAGCATAACAAGTCTGTCAAGACCATATGCAAGTCCTGCATGTGGTGGTACTCCATACTTGAATGCATCAAGTAAGAAGCCAAACTTCTCATTAGCAACTTCATCTGTAAGACCAAGTGCCTTAAACATTCTTGACTGTACATCAGCCTGATGGATTCTTACTGAACCACCACCGATTTCTGTACCGTTAAGTACAATATCATAAGCCTTTGCACGTACTGAACCTGGGTCTGACTCAAGCTTATCAAGATCCTCATCCATAGGCATAGTAAATGGATGATGCATGGCTACGAATCTCTCTTCTTCATCTGACCATTCAAACTGTGGGAACTCTGTTACCCAGAGGAACTTATAATCACTCTTGTCAAGAAGTCCCATCTGTCCTGCAAGCTCAACTCTTAATGCACCGAGTACATTCCATACAATCTTGTTTCTGTCAGCTGCAAAAAGTAAAAGATCTCCTGGCTTACCTTCCATAGCCTCAACAAGTGCATTCATCTCATCCTCTGTCATAAACTTAGAGAATGAAGACTTAAGTGAACCATCTTCATGGATAGCTATATAGGCAAGGCCCTTTGCCCCATAACCCTTAGCGAAATCAACAAGGGCATCTATCTTCTTACGAGGCATATTTCCCTGTCCTGTAGCGTTAATACCTCGTACAGAACCACCATTCTCAATAGCTCCTGTAAACACGCTGAAGCCACAGTTCTTAACTATATCTGTAACATTCTTAAGCTCCATACCGAATCTTAAGTCTGGCTTATCAGAACCGAATCTATCCATAGCCTCCTGCCATGTCATACGCTGGATAGGAAGCTTGACATCTACATCTAATACTTCCTTGAAAAGATAAGCAAGAAGTCTTTCGTTGACATCAATTACATCATCAACATCAACAAATGATAACTCCATATCTATCTGTGTGAACTCTGGCTGTCTGTCAGCTCTTAAGTCCTCATCCCTGAAGCATCTTGCTATCTGCATATATCTGTCATAACCAGAACACATAAGCATCTGCTTAAAAAGCTGTGGTGACTGTGGAAGTGCATAGAACTTACCTGGATGAATACGGCTAGGTACAAGATAATCTCTTGCTCCCTCTGGAGTTGACTTAGTAAGCATAGGTGTTTCGATTTCAAGGAAGCCTTCCTTAGCAAGAAATGCTCTTGTAAGAGTTGCCACCTTACTTCTCATGATAATATTAGACTGTATATCAGGTCTTCTTAAATCAAGACATCTGTACTTAAGTCTGATATCCTCCTTAGTATTTATATTATCCTCGATAGGAAATGGAGGTGTTTCTGACTCTGAAAGTATTCTTAAAGATTCTGCTGCTATCTCAATATCACCTGTCTTAAGATTCTCATTAACTGCACCGCTTCTTTTAACGACCTTACCAACTACTGCTATAACGAATTCATTTCTTAATGTATAAGCCTTATCAAAGCCTTCCTTACCAACGATATTCTCATCAAAAAGTATCTGTAGGATGCCGCTTCTATCTCTTAAATCAACGAATATAAGTGAACCAAGATTACGTCTCTTAGCCACCCAACCCATAACTGTAACAGTGCTTCCTATATCTGCACCTGACACTTCTGTACATCTGTGTGTTCTTTTTAAGCCAACCATTGACTCTGCCATCGATAATTACCTCATTCCTGTAAATATTTAATTACTGATAAAATTCAATAAAACAAATTCTACTCAGTACTCGCCTGTCTAAATACCTAGTATATCACTTATATCCAAATCATCAATATCTATTGCGCTGTTCTTTATAAGTTCAAGTGTTGAGTCCTCATGAATAAGTCTTTGAAATAATATAAAGATTTTCATATCGACATTTTTCACTTCATCAATCATAATTGAAACAGCTGTATCTATATCAAATGCTTTTCTATAAGGTCTGTCTGATATAAGAGCTGAAAATTCGTCTGTGACTTTCAGAATTCTCGCTCCGACAGGTATATCCTCACCAGCAAGTCCGTCCGGATATCCACTTCCATCGTAACACTCATGATGAGATAGTACAATATTCATAATATTATCTGAATAATCATACTTTTTCAATACATCATAGCTAATCTTTGAGTGCATGCTCATATACTTTTTTTCTTCCTCTGGAAGACTTTCATTCGTTCTTCCATAAAGATACTCTGAAAGCTTAAGCTTTCCTATGTCATGCACCATTGCCGCCAGCTTAAGCTCATACGCCTCATCATCCGACATGCCATATTCTTTAGCAAGTGCAAATGTAAGATTAGCAACAAGCACTCCGTGCTTAATACCACTTTTGAAATCATTGACTATATAATCAATAAGTTCACTATTATTCTTGTTTTTCATACATCTTTAACCAATATATTCCTTTATCCAGAACCAATAACTAAAACTATTACTTCGCCTGAACAATATTTTATTATATTTTTATCAGGCTGAATTGTCAATCGTATAAAACTTATTTTAAATATTCTATGAGGACATCAAATCTACGGAATATCTATATCAAGGTAAGCTGCTACTCCTAATAGCAAAAATGCCTGTGAACGTTTCCTTTCCTCATCTTTTTTATCTGAAAACAATTCCGGATTATCCTGAAGAATTTTAGTAATCCTCTGGTCTATTATCTGTTTTACTATATCTATTAACCCCACCTGCCTATAATCATTTATTTAATGATACTTATTGCTTCTCTATAATGTAATGGGCAGTTTTTAAACGCCCGGTTAGAATTTATTATATCAAATTTATATATATGTAACAATAATGGGGATATGTAAGTTTTATTTTTATCAATATAATTATATTGACGAACGGACGACATAATATAAGCGGGTACCTATAGCACGTACAATGTTCAATGCCAGAAGCTTCAATTGGATATTTCTAAGGCTTTTCATATAGGTAATAACATCGACCGCTACCGTTCGATACGGGACGTCCTGTCCCATATCTCACTTCCACAGACATCCGTGTCTGTGGATAGCTGGTGTATTAAGGAAAAGCCTAAGAACTATCACAATTGAACTTCAAGTGCATCTCACACTGTCCGCACTACAGGCACCCGCTTATATTATGTCTGATAATGGCACAAATTTACTAATCTGTAAAAAAGCTAATATATATCACAAAATAAATTACTTTGTTTGAGGCTTACTCTTAGACTTTTCTTTAGTAATCCAGCTATCCACAGACACAGATGTCTGTGGAAGTCAGATATGGAACAAGGAGGTTCCGTATCTGACGGTAGCGGTCATAATCATAACCTATATGAAAAGTCTTAGAAATATCCACTTAAATCTTCTGGCATCGAACACCGTCTGTTCTATAGGCATCCGCTTATATTATGTCGTCCGGCATACACTCTTATTCCTTAAATACTTCCCGGCATTTAAGCGTCCGTCCATCTACTATCCGTAACATCACTAACCAGCCATATATTTAAGCCGATATACTCTTACCCGTATACAACTGATAATACTTACCCTTCTCTTCCATAAGCTGCTCATGTGTTCCACGCTCAATAATTCTTCCCTGCTCCATAACCATAATACAGTCTGCATTGCGTACTGTAGAAAGTCTATGTGCAATAACAAAGGAAGTTCTTCCTGACATAAGCGCATCCATACCCTTCTGTACAAGTCTTTCTGTTCTTGTATCAATAGACGATGTCGCCTCATCAAGAATAAGAACCGGAGGGTCAGCTACTGCAGCACGCGCTATAGCTAAGAGCTGTCTTTGTCCCTGACTTAAGTTAGCTCCGCCGCTGTGAAGAACAGTATTATAACCATCTGGAAGTCGTCTTATGAAACCATCTGCATTGGCAAGTCTTGCTGCTGCTATACACTCTTCGTCAGTAGCATCAAGTCTTCCGTAACGGATATTCTCCATAATAGTTTCAGTAAACAGATTAGTATCCTGAAGAACAATACCAAGACTTCGTCTTAAATCATCCTTCTTTATACGATTAATATTAATTCCATCATACCTTATTTTACCATCCTGAATATCATAGAACCTGTTAATAAGGTTAGTAATAGTAGTCTTACCAGCACCTGTACTTCCTACAAATGCTATCTTCTGACCCGGTGTTGCATACATCTTAATATCGTGAAGCACCATCTTATCAGGATTATATCCAAAGTCAACTCCATCAAATGTAACATCACCTTCTAATCGGCGGTAATCAACCGGCTTATCATCAACAGCTGGTCGCTTCCATGCCCACATCATAGTATTTTCCTTAGTTTCTTCAAGCTCGTTGTTATTATTATACTTAACATTTACAAGCTCAACCTTACCCTCATCAGTTTCAGGCTTCTCATCATACAGTTCAAATACTCTCTTTGCACCAGCCATAGCCATAACAATACTGCTCACCTGCTGGCTTATCTGTGTTACAGGCTGTGTAAAGCTCTTATTTAAACTAAGAAATGCTACAAGTGTTCCGATAGTAAGACCTGAAAAATCGCTTAACGCTAATATACCACCGACAATGGCACATAATACATAACTTATGTTACCTATGTTACCATTGACAGGCATAGTTATATTGGCAATCTTATTCGCATTATTAGCACTCTCACGAAGTTCATCGTTAATTTTCTTAAACTGCTCTATACTCTTTTCTTCATGACAGAACACCTTTACAACCTTCTGTCCTTCCATCATTTCCTCGATATAAGCATTAACCTTACCTATATCTTTCTGCTGTTCAACGAAATATCTGCCTGAAAGCTCACTCAACTTAGAAGTTACATATAACATAATAATAACCATAACAACCGATACGATAGTAAGCGGAATATCAAGCACAATCATACTTACAAATGTTGAAACAAGAGTTATAGTCGAATTGATAACCTGAGGTATACTCTGGCTTATAAGCTGTCTTAATGTATCAATATCGTTAGTGTACACAGACATAATATCACCATGTGCATGTGTATCGAAATACTTTATAGGGAGTGATTCCATGTTAGTGAATAACTCAAATCTTAACTTCTTTAAAGTACCCTGACCTACATTTACCATTATTCTGTTATAAATGTATGAACATAACACACCAACAATAAGAACTGCTGACAGCTTTATAAGAGCTGATGCAAGTGGTGCATAGTCATGTACTGCTGACTGTGTAAGTGGAATGATATAATTATCAACAAGCTTCTGTATAAAAAGTGTAGCTGAAAGTGTTATAAGTGCTGATGCTATAATACATGCTAATACTGCTATACATGAAAACTTATAATTCTTTAACACATATCCTAATAACCTTTTCATAATTGGAAGTGTACTCTGCTTTTTATTCATGTCCGATTTATTCAAAGTTTTGTCCTGATTATTACTCATTATCTGCTCCTCCCTTCTTATCGTCTGCTGCCTTAGCATTGGCATCTACAGGCTGTTTTTCCTTTGCCTCTTCCGCCTGCTCATCGAAGTCACCGCCACCCTGTGTCTGTACTTCATATATCTCACGGTATACTTTATTATTTTCTACAAGATGTTCGTGTGTATCAAAGCCGCTTACCATACCATTATCAAGGACAAGAATTCTGTCTGCATCCTGAATACTTGATATTCTCTGCGATACTATAAGCTTTGTTGTTCCCGGTATCTTAGTTGCAAATGCGTGCTTAATCTTTGCATCTGTTGCTGTATCTACAGCACTTGTTGAATCATCAAGAATAAGTACCTTTGGTTTCTTAAGAAGTGCTCTTGCAATACAAAGTCTTTGTCTTTGTCCACCAGAAACATTAGTTCCGCCCTGCTCTATCCATGTATTATACTTATCCGGCATACGCTCAATGAATTCATCTGCACATGCCTGTCTGCATGCCTCAATACATTCTTCCTCTGTTGCATTCTCATCACCCCATCTTAAGTTATCAAGAATAGTTCCTGAGAATAACACATTTTTCTGGAGAACAACTGATACCTCATCACGGAGAGTCTCAATATCATACTTTCTTACATCAACTCCACCAACACATACAGAACCATTCTTAACATCATAAAGACGGCTTATAAGATTGACAAAGCTTGACTTTCCGCAGCCGGTTCCGCCGATAATTCCGATAGTTTCACCAGCATTTATATGTATATCGATATCTTTAAGTGTATCAGTTTCACTATCCTTCTTATATACGAAATCAACGTGATTAAAGTCAATTCTTCCATCAGGAACCTGCATAACTGGTGCATCAGGATTAGTTATATCTGCTTTCTCGTTAAGAACCTCTGCAATACGCTTAGCACTTGCTGTACTCATTGATATCATAACAAATATCATTGAAAGCATCATAAGTGCCATCATCATACTCATTACATATGAAAACATAGATGTAAGATTACCTGTTGTCATAGTTCCATCAGCAATAAAATGTGCTGCAAACCACGAAAGTGCAATAATACTTCCATATATTACAAACATCATTACAGGATTATTAAAAGCAAGCCATGACTCGGCCCTTACAAATGTATTGTAAAGGCTTGTCGCTGCCTTCTTAAACTTGTCATTTTCATATTCTTCCCTTACGAATGCCTTAACAACACGGATACCAGAAACATTTTCCTGTACACTTGCATTAAGGTCATCATACTTTGCAAAACCTTCTGTGAATATAGGTGTTACCTTAAATATAATAAAGAAAAGCACGAAACCAAGAAGAATAAGAGCCCCTAAGAATATCATACTCATAGTAGGATTGATAATAAAGCACATAATCATACTGCATATCATCATAAGTGGCGCTCTTACTGCTATTCTAAGAAGCATCTGATAAGCATTCTGTACATTAGTAACATCTGTAGTCATACGTGTTATAAGACCTGCTGTACTATACTTATCTATATTAGAAAATGCAAAATTCTGGATATTAGTATATATTCCTTCTCTTAAGTTGCAGGCAAAACCAGTAGAAGCACTTGCTGCATACTTTCCTGCCCTTATTCCGCAGAACAGGCTGACAAATGCAAGTACTAACATAATACCACCGTATATACATACATTTTTCATATCGCCTGCCTGTATTCCCTTGTCAATAATACTTGCCGTAACAAAAGGTATAAGTATTTCCATAAGCACTTCAAATATAATATAAATAGGTGTCTTTATAGAATCTTTCTTATACTCGCCTATATAGGCTGATAGTGTTTTTAACATATTTTTCCTCCATTCTTTATTTTAATGATTGGCAGTTGTCTGCCTTGAATATGACTTATCATTTGATGTATTGTCATATATCTTCTGTAATAATCTTTGCAGCTCTTTCTTCTCTTCATTATCAAGACTTGAAAGAAACCACTCCTCTCTCTTTAGCATACCATTGTAAGCATGCTTGCATATATCCTTTCCCTTGCTGGTAAGTCTTACATGCTTTACTCTCTTATCACATGACTCATAAAAGCTCTCTATCATATCTTTCTTTTCAAGCCTTGCAACAGTTCCTGCTATAGTTGCCTGAGCCACGCCAAAGTGTTTTTCAAGTTCCTTAAGTGTTATACACTCATTGTCTGTCTCACTTATGATAATAAGCATCTTTATCTGCGATGCTGTCATATTATCATTTTTGAGCTCATTATTAACGCATTTTCCAAGTATATCATTCAGACGCTTTATAAGCTCTCCGCAGTTAAGTGCATGTCTTTTCACGTATACTTTCCTTTCCTGTACACTCTTTATAATCTCTGTACGCATATTTACGCAAAAAATAAATGTAGTTCACGATTGGTTATATCGTGAACTACATATTATTAGTGCGCTTTATATAATACACATTTAATAGTAGGCTGTCAATAGCACGCTATTATTTTTTGCAACTTTTTTTAATAGTTTTCTTTAAAGGCTTCCTTGATATCTTTTATGCTTACAGGCTTTGGTATATAGCCGTTCATTCCTGCATCCATTCCATCTATAACTGGATGAGATGCCATCTTTTGCTGTTTTTCTGAGGCTGTACTGAAAGGTATATCAACCGTAAATGTTGAGCCATCCCCCTCTTTGCTCTCAACTGACAGTTTTCCGCCCATCAACTCTGTAAATCCTTTGACAACAGACATCCCTATTCCATTATCGCTACACACAAAACTATACTGATTATCAGCATTTTCCTTAAGACTGACATTTTATGCCAACATATTAACAAAAAACTCTGCTCAAAGATACTAAAATCCTTGAACAGAGTCTGAAAACCTAAATGTTTATAACTTGTATATTATAAAACTTATTTTCTTTCCAGATATGCTGAATATAATGATTTTAAAACACTGATAGTCTTATCTGAAACCGTGCTCTCAGGCATCTCAATTTCTTCAACATCCTTATACTCATACTTACCTGTAAATGACCATGTAATTTTATCTGTATAAACAACAAGAGAAACATCCGTATCATTCTTATCCTTTGGAACACCAACAATAAGTTTTGTGTTGTAATTCTTTAAATCTATCTCGAAATAATACGCATCCTTTTCTAAAAGTCTGTCTTTATCATCGATACTCTTTAATAATGTTATTGTGTATTCTTTATTTCTGCCGTGTGCCAGTTTATTTATTAAATCATTAGAAACTCCTTCGTCACTTAGTGTAGTTATATCCTGATTTAACACTTCTTCAATCTGACTATAAGAAATTTTTACATCACTGGAAATTGACCTAATCAAACCAGCACCAAAAAGACTGTTATCTGCAACTTTATTTATTGCAGCTTTAATAACAGGACCGGCATCAAATA